>ERZ651776.267-NODE-267-length-76489-cov-8.964469_pt1 | contig 76489 bp, 77 predicted proteins | sample MGYA00514761_ERZ651776 | MGnify/ENA metagenome assembly ERZ651776 | reverse complement strand
TATTCTTTTTATTATTTTCATTATCGTCCATGTTGTTTTTTTGCCATTCTATAAAACCAATACTCCTACTCATATCAAACGAAGACCCAAGGTGGTCTATCGCTATGTTTAAAACAATAATCTCTTGCTCAGTTAGTTCAGTTTTATATTTTTTTAACTGCTCTGTTAAATTCATTTCATTCATAAATATATTATTATAGTTAAAACCTTTTAATCTTTATTTGATTGTAATTATGTATTTGTGTATTTTATTAATCAATTTTAAGAATTATATTTTATTGCAAATACTATCTCATTACTTGTGCTATTTTCTATTAACAATCTTGTTAAATCGCTGTCAATCGTATAATTATTTTTTAGTAAAAAAGTTATTAACTCGCCTTGCCTATCGATATCTAATAATTCTCCACATGAACCCGACCTGCTGCATGAAGACGAACTATTTATAATTCTATCGGTAATAACAAATAAACAAGGTTTATAATTACTGCATGGAGTATTTTGTTGAAATGGTGATAATTTTGAATTATTTAAGAGTTTTATTTTAGTTTTTAATTCTCCTTCTGGTTCACGATCAATTGTTAATATTTTTTTATAACATTTATTTAAATTATCATAATGTGTATCTTTTGATATAATGTATACATTTTGAGAAGCCATGTTATTATATTTATACTCCAAATTATTTTTATTTTTATTTTTATTTTTATTTTTATTTTTATTTTTATTTTTAATTATATACAAAATTGATTAGAATTGTTGAATACTTTGATTGGTATAATAAAAAACATGGATAATATCGATCTTGCTGTTAAGGTTGTGGATAAGGTTCCCGATAATGGTAAAGAAATTAGTACGTATCGTTATAATTTACACCCGGATATTATCGGATTAATAGAAGATTTTGTTAATAAACATAAATACGATGATCGTGAATCTTATAAAGAAGGCTGGTTGAAATGGTGTAAAACAAATAATGAAATTGTAGAAAATGAAATTAGACGACTAAACAGTATCAATTATAATGGGGACGTTGTGGATAAAATGTATAAGGCTGGAAGATATTATTATAGAAAAAAGAAGGTTACCGATGCAAATAATAACGATAACGACAAGCAAAAGCGAAGAAAATACATTTCAATCAACAATAAAATTATTGTTGCTATGGATACACAAATTAAAAATCTGTATTTAAAAGAAAATTATAAACCGTCTGATGGTTATGAGACATTTTGCAGTGATAATGTTGATATGTTAACTAAAGAAATTAAACGACTGTTTAAAAAATATGATTTTATTACTAAAGAATTTTTGGTTTTTAAATTTAAAAAAACATATAAAAATAGATATTATCGCATTAGCAGGGGTAAAAGTTAAATGGCATATCAATCTCATCACTTGTTAATCATTGCAAATTTTTTTATTATTTTATTATTTTCTTAATATTTTCTTAATATTTTCATTTAGTATATTTTATTCTTTTAATATGTGTAATTATTGTATATGAGCAAACTTCTTAATCAGGGTGGTTTTGGGTGTGTATATTATCCGGGTTTAAATTGTAAAGGTAAAATAAAAAAAAGTAAGAGTTCTGTTAGCAAATTACAAAAAAAATCTTTTAGTTCAACTAACGAGGAAGATATTAGTAATATTATAAAAAAAATACCTAAATACGATAACTATTTTATTCCTATTTCAAAAAGTTGCGATGTTGATGTTAAGAATATTAATCCAAAACTTATTTCAAAATGCAATATCGTTTCTTCGGACGATGATGCCGAAACAGATAATTATGTATTGATGGAAATACCATTTGTTAACAATATTCCCTTTTTTGAACTTATTACAAACATAGATTATGAAAAAAATGAGATTTTTCTTAATATTATTGAAAGTTATGAATTTCTTTTAGACGCAATCAATATTTTAAATAAAAAAAATATTGTGCATTTTGATTTAAAAGGCAATAATATACTATTTAATAAATCAACCGATACGCCTCAAATTATTGATTTTGGACTATCTATACCAATTAAAGATATCGATACTAAAAATATAAAAAAATATTTTTACATATATTCGCCCGATTATTATATTTGGCCATTGGAGGTTCATGTCATTTGTTTTTTATTGCACGGTGATGATAGTGGCGATGATAGTGGCGATGATAAATATACGTTGACAAAGAAAGATGCTTATAAAATAGCGGAAAAATTCGTTTCTGGGAATAAAGCATTGCGAATATACTCGGAAACTTTTAAAAATCTCTATTTAGATGCTTGTAAAAAAGAATTAGATAAATATGTGGGTGCGAATAGAGAAAAAACTATTAAGGATTTGCAAAAATTTTATAAATCTTGGGATAATTATGCAATTAGTATTATTTATTTAAAAATGTATCATTATTTATTCCCTTCGGGGTTTCATCGTAATGCGATGCTTATTAATTTTTCACAATTATTATTATTAAATATTAACCCTAATCCATTAAAAAGATTAAACATTAAAGACACTAAAACCAAATTCAATAACTTATTTTACTTAAGCAATATAGATGTGAACACATATTCGCAGATTATAGAAAATATGGATTATGATCCTATTGAAACCACAAAAAATATAAATCAGGATATATTTAAACTTAATTCTATCACAAAAAAGCGCAAGAATTAAATGTTTAATTTATTTTAATATTATTCTGTTTATTTTTTAACTTTAAAGTCCGTAGTAAACAAGGTGGCTTCTTTTACCTTTGCCGGTCTTTCTTTTATATGTTTTGGTTTTGTATACAAATGAAGGCTGGCCCTTTTTTTTAGCTGCTAACATAAGTGTGAAAAAACTATTCTTTTTAGTTTTTTTACTTGTTTTTTTAACTTTTTTACCGGTGCGACGCAGAACTTTTTTACCGACTTTACGATTTCTCTGGGTTTTAGTTTTACGAGCCATTATAATATTAGTGTATAAAATAAAATAATTATATAAAATAAAATAATTATATAATATTTTTTTTTTATTTTATAAAATTGATAATAAAATATTATATAATCTTTATAAAATAAATAAAAAACTTTATATATTTTTCATTATGAAATCCGAATACAATTTAACGCGGTACTTATATTCGCGCGATGAGGTTGAACTGTCGTTTGTTGTTTCCTTATTAGAGAAAAAGGACATAATGGAATGTTATTTCTGGGCGTTTGAATTGTATTACTCCGGTTATGATATATCACAATTGATATGGAAAATATTTTATGATTTTTATTTTCACTATAATTCAAAACTTGAAGTAATTATTCACAATAAATTGGCTAAATGGAGAGAAAATAACGATTATAAGAATATTGCTTATATTATACAAAATTTATTTCGCAGTAAGATCTCTCACCTGGTTTTCACTTTAAGGCAAAGAATATTGCACGAGAACTATAAATACGAATTTAAAGCAAAACGTGGAAGGCGGCCTAACTGGTTAAATAAATACGAAAAAAAATATGTCCCGCTAATTATTGCTATATCCAATTCGGATTATTACAACATTGCTTATTATTTATATTATTTGATTGATAATAATACACACGATATAACACACGATATAACACACGCAATATTTGTTGCTATTATGAAATACTTTTCATTGGATCATGACCACGAACACTACATGCGAATTGATAACTTTACCGAAAATGCCTTGAAAGACGATGTCCAAAAATATTGGGATATTAGAGAATACGGTGACGATAAACATTATTTGCTATCTATGATTGTTCATTTAATGACAAATACAAATACAGATAAAAATACAAATAAAAAATCAAGTAATATTCTTGTTATTCCGAGAGAAAAACATTTAGAGTGGATAATAAATACTGAAACAGAAACTAATTATCCACATTACAGAAGTCTCAAAAATAAAAGAATTTATAAAATTAATTCATTAATCGGTTCATTTAAATTAGTTAGAAATAATTTTTGTCATTCTGAAACTTTAGATTTAAAATTTATTAATACTTATTGGGAAACTTATGCTTATAATACACCTTGTTGGAACAAACGATTTATTGAATTTAATGGAGGATTGGATAGTAAGAACAAAATAATTTTTGATAACGATGATAATTTGGAAAATTTTTATGAAAAATATGGTTATGAACCAGATGAGCAAACGACCGAGATACAGGATACAAGCATCGGGTATATTGATAAAATATCAAAAAAAGATTGGTATGAAAGTATCTTCGAGAAGAATAATTTAAATGAATTTGTTATTGTTATTGCGAATGCTGTTAATAAAGATTGTTTATTTATTTATTAATTTATTTATTTATTAAATTGAAGCATTTTTTAACATATTATCAATTAGTATAATTACAACATGGTTAAAAATAAAACCGGTGGCAATAAAGCAAAAAAACAAGGGCGCAAACATATTAGTGTTCCACAAAATCGTAATACCCGATTTGCAAAAGAAGATGGAGAAATGTATGCAGTTATTACTAAAATTCATGGAGGACCTAATTGTGAGGCGATTTGTAATGATGGTATCACTCGCATGTGTGTTATTCGCAATAAATTTAGAGGAAGGGACAAAAAGGATAATACGATAACCAGTAATTGCTGGGTTTTAATCGGAATAAGAGATTGGGAGGTTGTTGCAAAAGGCAAATTAGAAAAATGTGATTTGCTGGAGGTGTATAATAATACCGAAAAAGAAAAAATTATTAATACACTTAATAAAAATGAATTAATAAATATTATTAATATTGGTGAAGAGAATTCGGAAATAAATAAAAGTTGTACAGGATTTATTATTACAGATATTGAACCAGAAGTTGAAGATGATATACATGAAAATAATGTTCCTATTGATAATGATAAACATAGCGAAAATGATAATGATGATAATGATGATAATGATGATAATGATTTTATTGACGTAGACGAAATTTAATGTCGTAATTTTTAATTTAAACTTGCAAACAGTGCTTCCTGAAAGTCGGCATCTTGGTTTTCATTATTCATTAATATTGTTAATGGATCAGAATATGTTCTTGTAAATGATTCAAATAAATTTGTTCGAGAAGTTATTAGCGAGTCTATTAAATTATTATCCGGACCGACTCCAGTTAGCTGTTCCATGTATCTATCTATATCCATATTATAATTCATTGGTATTACATTTACTTGTTCTTGTTCTTGGTATTGATCTTGGTATTGATCTTCTATTTTTATTTCATCATAATCTAATTCAAATCTACATATAGGACATTCTGCCTTTTCTTTTTCTAACCAATGTGTTATTGCTTCTGGGTTGAAACAGTGTTTACATGGTAATTGTGTTATTATTTCATTATCATCAAATTCTGTTTGAATTATTGGACAGATATCATTTTTATAGTTATCATCATTTTTTTTGAATTGTAATTTTTTTAATTCTTTTTTACCATTATCCGATATAACCTTTTTATATTTTTTATCGGAGAATTCTAAACTATTTACTATACTATTTTCCAATTCATCATATAAAATATTATTTCTTTGATTGTCAACAAAATCATTAAAAAAATAATAATTTTCAAACGGATATCTTGGCGAAAAGGAACCCGTTGAATAGGTTTCGGTTTCGGTTGTTTCGGTTTCCAATATAGATGAATAAATATTTTCCGAATTATCGTTTAACAACGATAAGTTAAATGAATTATTTCTAACTCTATAATTATTTAATAATTCATTTAATGAATTAATAAGTATGTTTGTTCTCTCTTCATTTATAAATCCGAACATAATATAATATAATTCATTTAATGAATTAATAAGTATGTTTGTTCTCTCTTCATTTATAAATCCGAACATAATATAATATAATTTATATAATTTATATTATTATTTTTATTACATTTAATAAATAAAATTTAGATCTATAATTTTATAACGCTTATTAAATAATATACTTATCAGTTTTTTCCATTTTAATTCCAAAGTTTCGATTACATTTATACTTATTATTTCGTTATTATCTTTATCTTTACTGTGCTCTTTACTGTGCTCTTTACTGTGCTCTTTACTGTGCTCTTTACTGTGCTCTTTACTGTGCTCTTTACTGTGCCGTTTTGTATTACTTATACTTATACAATTATCATTTTCATATTTCATGTGATTGATTCTACAATTCAAGCGGTCTTTTTCGACACCCTTAACTATTCCATATTTATTTTGATATTTAAAAGCATTTTTTTGTTTGTCCAATGTTTGTTTGCTTACATTATTAAAATCAATTAGTGACCAAGTATTATTACATTGATTTATTTGTGGAGTATGTATTATTTTATTTATACACGCTATTATTCGTCTTAAATTTGAACAATATACGCCCATTGTGCGTTTATTCGGTATATTCTTGTTAATATATTCGGTTAAATCATAACAATCTGTAGCAAAACTTATTGCTATATATTTATTTTGCCATCCAAATTTTTTACTTTTTTCTCTTGGTATCCATTTTGATACTAATGAAAATTTTGTATTGCACATTACGTCTTTTTTTAATTGAAAACATATTAGTTCAATAATATATTTAAAAATTTCTTTATCCAATAGTTCTTTCTCTCCATATATATCTCCCAAATGATTTAAAATATACTTCATATCTTTCCAACTACCATAAGGGGCGGCACCGGTGTGGCCATCATCATCATCATCGTTTAAAGTAACGGTCGAGCTGATTATAGTTTTTAAATATGACATCATATTATCATATAATATTGTGGTGCCATTTTCACTTTTGTTAGTTATATACTTGGCTTTATCCATCGTCGTGCAATATACTCCAATTAATCTATAATATAAATCGTATTTACCAAGCCCATGTCTAATATCACGAACATACACTATTAATTTTAACAATATTTTTTTAAAAACTACCTTTTCTGATATTGTGCTCTCAACCACAATGCACGTTTTACTTTCTGTTAAATCTTCATAAAAGGCTAAAAACACAACCTCCAACAAATCTTTGTATATTTCACATATAACAGATATTTTATTCTCATTGGTGATTTTGTTTATTTTTGTTGTTCTCTCAAGATTATTTATTTTATTTATTAAATCTAATATCAAATTACTGGTTATTTTACCCTGTATTGTATAATTATTCCGGGTATATTCCATATTTTATAATATTAAATATGTCTTAAAATCCTTTATATCTTTTTCTTTTTGTCTTACTCATTTTTTTATTATTATTATTTTTATTATTATTTTTATTATTTTTATTATTATTGTTAAAAAATATTTTTTTTGTTGTTTGTTTTATATTTTTTTCATCTGCATAAATTACATACAATGTATTTAATTCTGTAAATAATTCAACTGTATCATTAAATAATACATCATTTATAGCAGTAATATTTTGTAAATATTTATTGTTGTTGTTGTTGTTGTTGTTAGATATATCTATATCTAATTTTCTGAACTCATGAAGTATTTCAATTGGTTCTATTGTAAAATTATATTTTAGAATATTTAATAATTTATATTTTTTTTCACACATTATTTTGTTATCATTTATTAAAAAAATTAAATTAGATTTTAATATTTTTGCTTCATTATTTAAATCATAATCTTCTTTTTTTATAAACTCTATTTCTTTATTATTATCAACATAAATATAAATAATCTCTATAATTTTTGGTTTTTCTTTATAAAATATATCATATTCATTTTCCATGTTTTCAAAATTTTTTATCCATTCTTCATCTATTTCATAATCACCATCCATTTTTTATTATTATTATTAATATTTAGATATTCATATAATAATGTAAACTAATTATGGTAAAATTGAAATGATATATATATATATAATACTGTAAAAAAATATGAATTACAAACAGTATACCACTCATGAAATTAGTGATTTGAATAAAACACAAACATGGTTTCAGAAACCAATTGAAATTAAAGGTGATAAAAAAGATAAAAATGAAAAATATATTCTTCATGCTACTGGAGATGCTGACATGAATGGTCGCAAATATATTGCCCTACCATATAATTGTGACACGTCCAAACATTATATTAAAACAAAATATAATTTATTTTAAAATAAATAAATTTAAATAAATTTAAATAAATTATATTTAATATGGACGATTATAATATCAATAATATACACTATTTAGAGAGCGAAATATTAGAGTTAGTTAATAAAATGAATGATAAAACGTGTGATAAAGAGTTTTTTTCTATATTTAATGGGGAAAATTCTGCTTCATCAAAACTTGCATTATCTTGGTTTAATAAAAAAGGTTGCAGTGATTTTTGTTACGCGTTAAATAATATTTTATTGGTTGTAAAAAAAATATGGCGTGATCAATTTAACGAAGACTTGGTGGATGAACTTCTCACACCAAATGAATTATTACAAACATATATTTCTTGTAAAGCAAAAACATTATTGAAGTAAAAAACTATACATACTATACATACTATACATACTATACATACTATACATACTATACATACTATACATACTATACATACTATACATACTTATAGATTATCGCCATCTAAGAAGTAGTCATCGTAATCGTCATAATCGTTGTAATTGTTATCGTAATCATCTTCTGTGTCGCTTGATTCATATTCATTGTCGCTCAACGGTTCTCGTAGATCTTTTTCATTCCAATACGGTGACCAATCTTCCATTACTTCATTCATCTCGTCGCGCTCATTTTGCCATCGTTCTACCAAATTATCGAATGTTGCATTAACAATAATAGCTTGTTTTTTATCTGCATCCATGTTGTCGGTCTTTCTAATATAATACTTTCTTGTTTTGTTGCCCAATTTAAATACACTTTTGTTATTAACTCTTGATATTTTCACCCACCCCCGCTTTACATCGCAAACTTTCTTTTCCTTCTTCTTAAATAGTGATGCAAAATCCACATTCACATTTGGATTTACATTTGGCGATTTCATACTATTTGTATTCTTATCTTTTGAACCGGAAGATGAAGTTAAAAGAGGGAAATATTTATTATCATTCTTAAAAGTATTATTGTCAACATTATTTTTGCTACCATTTTTTTTGCCACCATTTCTCTTATTAGGTGGGACATACTTATTGTTGTTATTAGAAGAAGAACTTTTACGTTGGTTAGCTCCACGCATTGAAGGTGGCATATTTTTATTGGACCTTAAATAATCTTTTTGATCGACAAAAGAGTTCATTATATTATATTGTAATGTATTTGTATTTGTAATGTATTGTATTGTAATGTATTTGTATTATTTTAAATAATACTTTTAGATGTTATTGCTTATTGATATATCTTGTATTAGCGTTTCAATTTAGCGATTAATTAAATGTTTTTGCTACTTAGGATTATTTTTTATAAAATTGATTTATTTAATTTCAATCCATATATAACCAACTTATGAAAGATAGTTTTCCCAGTATATGTATTCCTCACACAGTTAATGATATTTCTAAAAATATGATTAATACCATTTTTAATAAATTATTGACTGTTAATTGTATTGATCGTATTGATATTATTACAAGATATAATAGCCAAAATGATTTATACAAAACCATTTTTGTTCATCTAACTAAATGGCCACAAACCGATGAAGCCCAAAAATTACGACAAAAATTAATAGACGGTAGCCATATTAATATCGTGTATAAATATTCGTTGTTTTTACCTTGTTATGCGAGTAGAAGTAAAAAACCTGGTTTTATTAGATAATCGGATAATTACTAAAAATTTATTTATATTAATATCTTAATGGTGAATAATACTATTATTATTCCTGAAACAGATATTAATATTGCTATGATTAATGGATTAATCGACAATAATTGGTCGGGCGAATGGAGTATCGAAGATAATAATATTATTATTCAAAGCGAGTATAGCGATACTCTTGATAATTTTATTAAAAAAAAAAAATTTAGTTACAATGATGCATTGCAATTTGTTTCGTGCATGGGAATTATAATCTCGTCAATTGTTCCATATAATAAAAGTTTTTTATTTTTATCGTTGGAAGATATAACAGTTATTGATAACGAATGGTATATTATTAACAATGTTGATAAGTTAGTTAATATTATTGATGATGATAATATTGTTTTAGAAACACCAATTAAAATTACCGAGAAGTTGCTTCCACCCGAAATTAAAAATATTAATACGCTACCATTTATAACAAATGTTTCCTGTATCTATTATAGTATAGCATTATTAACAATTTATTGTATGAATATGACTCTTGATTCTGATTTAAACGAAATTTATGATACGAAATTATATTATTTTTTAAAAAGATGCTTATTAAAATCTCCAGAAAAACGTTATTACCTTTTAATTTAAATTTAAATGTGTTAAATTATGAAAATATTTTTAATTTATGAAAATATTTTCATAATAAATTACATAATGCCCAAACGAAATAAAAATAATGAATATACTTTTAATGATTATCCGGATTTTAATCCCAATTTAAGTCCTCGAGAAATGTTTGTTGCTGGAAGTTTTGGTGGTACATATTGGCGTCCAATTTATTCGAGTGTTAATAAAAAAAATTATAAAAATCAACATCTAAATTATCCAAAATCTTGGTGGAAAGGGCTGCCCGATAATTATTTAATTACGCCATGGGACAAGTATGATAAAACTATTAATACGTATAATGTTATGGTGGGAACTACATTAGAATTTTGGGAATGTAAAGAGTGGATTAAGGATTTGCATCCGTATGGATGGGTTCAGTGGTATTGTAATTTTTTTCAAGGTAAACGTTCTGCCGACGACGAACGTCAAGTCAAACGGTGGATGCAGACTGCCGGTCCCAAAAGCCGTTTTCGTAAAAGATTAATTAATATGATCAATAATAAAAAAACTACATATGATGATTTTACGATCAGCCCTAAAATCCGACAAACGTTACAACACTGGGGTTATCGTCTAACAAAAAAAGATATTAAAAAATAATTCTAATAATTCTAATAATTCTAATAATTCTAATAATTCTAATAATTCTAATAATTCTAATAATTCTAATAAATTTATTAGAATTGTTTTTTATTAATTATTATAAATAAAATTATAATCCTTACGATGTAACGATTCTATATTTTTTTTATCTATTTCGTCAAAATTAAAATATTTTGCTATTGATTTATCATTTATTGGAGATTCTATATTTAATAAACATTTAATATCCGGCACAAACTCAAATGCGTATTTTTCAAGATACTTCATACGATATCTTGTTGTTTCAAATATATACAACGCTGTCTTGGTAGAAAAAAAATCTTTAATGATTTGCAATTCGTCTTCTTTATAATTTTTTATTATATAATTATCTCTATTTGATATTCCATACGCTCCGTCTTTATCTATGTAGGGGAAACCATACATTTTGTGGGGCAACACTATCTTGTTTTCTTCAAAGAAACTTTGGGGCGTGTTGCTATAATTGATAATTAGTTGTGGTCGGTTACCTTCCAATATAGCCGTTTTTATATTTGGATATTTATACAGTTCGGTTTTTATGTCCGAAAATATGGAATTCTTTTTTGGCGTGTTTGATTTAAATACTTTTATGCCGCCAAATTCTTCAATAAATGGTTTGATTTTATTTATAATACTAACTCCAAAAACCGGTATTGGATTATTTAAATTAAATTTGTGCAGAACATAATCCTTGCGCTGTTTATCATACAGTTCTATTTCTATCTTTTTTTGGACATCAATATTTGTTTTTGTTTCTTTGCTAAGTAATAAAATACACGTTGGTGTTTGGGCTTCTCTCGAAAAAATCTTGTTTGTTTCGGTGTTATTAAAGCACCGTATTTTTAATATTTTATAATTCATCAAATAATAATATGTTCTTGCCCTGTCCGGTTTCATCCATATAGAAGGTATTATCATAAGTAATTTCCCCTTATCTTTTAATAAACTTATGGATTTTTTTATAAACGGTATCCACATTGTCTCTCCATCACTGGTTTTTTTTTCTTTACTATTTGTTGGAACTTTTTTTAAACCATTTGCATTATAAGGCGGATTACCTATTATAAAATCAAATTTAATATTACTATCGTAATTAATATAATCTTCGTTTATTATGTTTGCATCTTTACCAAATAAATTAAAGAGAGAAATACAATTATCTTTTTGTATTTCTATAATAAATATCATTTTTTTTATTATGTGTTCGCGGCGCTCCTTTTTATTTATTATAACTTCCGAAAGACCAATGTCCAATTGAAAAAATAAATATATTGAAAAAAAACCTGTGCCTGCACCAGGGTCCAACCATTTGGCATTTTTATCAGAGAACGATTCTTTTGGTATCATATGAAACATCTCTTTTATTAATGAAAACGGTGTAAATATCTCTCCATACTTATTCTTTTTCTCTTTATTTACTGTTAATTTTTGATTAAATGTATCGAACTCAATATCACTAATCATAATATTATTATATTATAACATTAGTAATATTGTATTTTTTTTTATTATTCGCACAAATTAAAAAAGTTTTTATTTTTTTATTTTATTTTTTATTTTATTTTTTATTTTTTATTTTATTTTTTATTTTATTTTTTATTTTATTTTTTATTTTATTTTATTTTTTATTTTATTTTTTATTTTTTGTGTTAATGTAATCTATATTATGGATAATAATCGTTGTTGTATGATTCTCTTTCTTCATAATCTGGGCGATGAATATACGACCCTGTATCGTTGCTCTCATATTGCGCGCGTCGAAGAGCCTCCTCCCCCCAGAGCCAAGGACGGCGCAGGGCGTCGCGTGACCAATCCGATTCCCCTGTTGCGTTATAACGTTCATTGGTCATCTCTAAATATGGACCATCATCATTATTAATATAGTCGGATTGATTGTTGTCTGCAAGTTCATGACTATTTGTTTGCCTTACTAATTGTGGCGGTGCTGGCGGTGGTGGCGGCGGCGACCAAGGCGGCGGTGTTGATGGGGGTGATGGCGATGGTGGGGGTGATGGCGATTGTGGGGGTGGCGATCGTACATTAAATGAGTTTTCCATTGATGCCATTTGACTGTTCCAATATGTTGTTTGCATTTGATGTAATTGGGTTTCCAAATTTGTAATTCTATTTAGATAATTTAACATAATTTTATTTTGATTCATATTTTGTTCTTCAAGCTCAACAATTCGTTTCTCTTGTTTAACTTCATTTGCCGTCATTGGATTATTATTTTTTAAGAGAATCCAATACTTTGGAACATCGTAGCATGACTGAATTGAAACTGCATGCTCTACATGATACACTATTTTTGCGACTTGTTCCGGATCAAATATTTTCTCTTGGATATTGCGGCTAATTGCTGTATCCTTCCATTCTTTAAAGTGAACGAAAGCATGATAATAAATTTTATTATATTGGTTTTTTTTCTCTACAAAATCTACCCTTTCTACTTCTCCAATATCAAGTTTTTTAAAAATAATACTGATACTATCTTCATTTGCCCATTCGGAAAGAACGCGAGGAATGAAAATCGAAAGTTTATTATTAAATGTTGTCATGTTGTTGTTGTTGTTGTTTTTTGATACATATATAACATATAAATCTGCTTCAATTTTAGGTTAAAACTTATTTTATATAATATAAAACTTATTTTATATAATATAAATTATTTGTTTGTTTTTTTGCAATCTTCGACACCATCTCGTAAGTTAGTCATTGCGTTTTTATAACTTGGTATCTCCAAATTTTTATATATTCCGAAAATTCTGGTAAATGAAACTGTTATATCTTCTTGTGGTTTTTTTATAATTATATCGTAGTCGGTTGTTAAACTTTCCAAATTACAACTGAATATGGCATCTCTGCAATTATAGTATTCGTCCGTTAATCTTCCACAACCAGTAAAAAAAGGAATGTAGCACGATGAAATCAAACATTGTATTAATTCTTCTTTCGAATTCCATTGTGTTACTATTTTACATTTATTATCGTTATTCGGATCACATAATATTATACCTAATTTATTATTTGCTCTAATATTTGCATCCTCGGGCAATATCTTTTTAAACATATTTCTTATTATTCTTCCAAGAAAACCAAATCGTAAATTTCTATTCGAATAAGCGGTAAATATATTATTTGTTATTTCTATTATATCATCCATTTTTATTTCGTCAAATATTAATATTGTTGATACTAAAGCACCTGCACTGTAACCAACCAACATATTTGGTTTTTTTATATTATTTAATAATTTATAAGCATAACCGTAGTTATACCAAAAGGCCGGAAAACCGCCACCTTCAATTAATATTTTCATATTACTATATATTTTGTAAAATAAACTTTATTTATTTAATTATTTATTTATTATATAAAATATATAATGACTCATGTATCAAATAATCTTTGGGGAAACCCAAATAGAGAAGTAACAAATGCCAGCGACGTTACAAGAAGGCGAGCTATGAAAACCGTATACAATAATATAAAGCAAAATACTAATCATGTAATAAAAAATAGTTTATCCCGCGAAAAAAATAACCACACATATGGTATTGGATATACTGGTTACGGAAGTGATGATTCAGCCGCGATATTAACAAGTAGAAGTTATCAAGATAAATATATGATATCAAAGGGTAGGTTTTGTTGTATTCCTAATGATAATATAGATTATTTAAAAAATGAAGCAAATAATGGTAATAAATTATTAGTTAAACATAAAGAACATCAAATATTATATACGGGCAATATAAATAGCGAAAACAAAGGACGCGGAGAAGATCATGATATGATACAAGATCCTTCTATTGATGGAGAAGGATATATTGTAAAAATTAATCATGAAGATTGGATTAAAAAGCTTGCAGATATAAGTTACAATGAAAGCAATAGTTTTATTAGTCAATCAAATTTAAATCCATTAAACAATAAAGATTTTACCATAAAAGGTCCTATTGAATTATAATATTTCCACATTATTAGTTAGTTCTTTTTCTATTACTAACGTGAAGGACCAATCCATATTATTAAGATCGATTATTCTTCCATATTCATCATAAAATCTTATTACTAATTTATCTATATTTACAGGATTAATATATTTACGAGATTTATTTTTTAATCCTAACATTGCCGAATCTTTTGATGCCAAACTCTTACTTGTATACGGTGTTAAATTTATCTTAGATATAATGTTGTCGTCAGTTATATTATTATTATAAACTATTTTTATTTTATCATGATAATCATCTTGATAATCATTTATTGACAAAAAACCGTATCTTAATGATGATAAAAATGGAGTGCCTTCCGAAGTTAATGCTACATTCTTATTAATTGGGTTGTTTGATAGTTTAAGCTCAATTGCTCTATTTACGATGCTTTCATTAATATCATTGGTAAACCTCTCTGAAGTGGTGTTAACTATAGTGCTTGCATTTAATGTTTGAATAGCATACCACCATGGTGGTTCTGTAAATTCCAAGTTAATAGCCGGGTCACTGCTTAAATAATTACGATCAATTTCTATATCGGTTTGTAAATCATCGCTTAGAAACCCCCATTTTTTTTCACCAGAAAGTAATTTATTACTATTTGTATAATCCATAGCCGTACCGAATAACATATCTGCTGCTGTTTTAATACTTGTTAACTCCCATACAGAAATGTTTTGATTAAAACTACTTGCTCCATTTAACATATTATCCAGTTTTTCTATTTTTTTCATATTCCAATCTGTTATATTTTGAGTAAAATTTGAAGCATCTTTAAATAATCCTATCATCTGTGTAATATTATTAAAATTTTTTTTTACAGATATAACTTCATTATCAATAATCTCTTCACCTTGAAGAGTTTCACCATCCTCTTTATATAGTTGTATTTCACTATTAAAGTTGATTGCTCCGTTAAAAATGTCATTTAGTTTTGTCAAATTTACAGATATATATAAATCCAAATAGAGTATTTGATTAAATTTTATTGCGTTTTCGAACATATTATCAATACTTTTTAAGTTAGAACCGATTATTTTAATTGGATGATTATTAAATTTGGAAGCACCTTTGAACATATTTTTAGCAGTTGTCAATCCATTAATATTCCACGAAGAAATATCTTGATTAAACGATGAAGCATTTTCAAACATGCTTTCCATTGAAGTTACATTATTAATTTTCCAATTATATAACTCGTTACTAAATGCAGATGCGTTTTTAAACATGCTTTCCATTGAAGTTACATTATTAACTTTCCAATCGTTTAATGGTTGATTAAATATTGATGCATTTTGAAACATTCCTTCCATCCTAGTTACTTCGTTTACGGACCAGTCATTTAATTGTTGATTGAAATTGTATGCTGTATTAAACATATTTTTCATGGTTGTTACCTCTTGCGTATTCCAGTTTGATATGTCTTGGTCAAATATTAATGCTCGTTCAAACATGCTTTCCATATTTTTTACATTTGACACGTTCCAACTATACAATGGTTGGTTGAACGCGGACGCATCTTGAAACATTCCATTCATCGTGATTACGTTGTTTACGGACCAATCATTTAGATGGTGATCAAATTTTATCGCATTTTTAAACATGAAATTTGTTTTTGTAACAAGTGACGTGTTCCAGTTTGATATGTCTTGGTTGAATATTGATGCGCCATTAAACATGCTTTCCATGGTCGTTACGTTGGATACGTCGGATGCCCAATTGTATAATGGTTGGTTGAATGCGGTCGCGTCTTGAAACATTCCTTCCATCGTCGTTACGCTGTTTACAGACCAATCGTTTAATTCTTGATCAAATATTGATGCTTTCTTAAACATGTTTCTCATGTTTGATACGTCCTGCGTGTTCCATTTTGATATGTCTTGGTTGAACCCGGAACAATCTTCAAACATGCTCTCCATATTTTTTACATTTGATACGTTCCATTGTGTTATGTCTGATACGTCTTTCTCTTGTGGAAATGTTCTGGCGTTGAATGTATTGCTCATATCGGTTACATTAGACACGTCCCATGTATGTATGCGTTCAATTGAGGCGGGCACCTTTCCGGTAAAATTATCTCCGATTGGAAGAGGTTGGGTATTGTCAAAATAATATTCTATCGCAATATGAAAATCAATTGAATTTTTTGCGCGGTAACCGAACCACCACCCATTACCTGTACCAATGTTGCCGTTGGTATTCTTTATTATATCAATGGCTGAAACATCTGAAAGATTGCCCCATGGCTCCAATGTTACCGGAGTACCTGTACCAAATGCTGTTGCTCCATTAAACATATTATTCATTTTTCTCACATTCGATACGTCCCACATATACACTATTTGATTAAATGCAGTTGCATTTTGAAACATGCTGGTCATATTTGTTATCGTGCCGGAACTTATTGAAAACCATCCCGATATATCTTGATTAAAAGAAGTGGCACCATAAAACATTCCGCTTGCATCTACTAATGTGGTTGATACATCCCAATTATATAATGGTTGGTTGAAAGCGGACGCATCTTGAAACATTCCTTCCATCGTGGTTACGTTGTTTACCGACCAATCGTTTAGAGATTGATCGAATGTTATGGCTCCTTTAAACATATTTCTCATGTTTGATACGTCTTGCGTGTTCCAATTTGATATGTCTCTATTGAATTGTGTGGCACCTTCAAACATGCTTTCCATGGTCCTTACGTTCGATACGTCGGATTCCCAATTGTATAATGGTTGGTTGAACGCGGACGCGTCTTGAAACATTCCTTCCATCGTCGTTACGCTGTTTACCGACCAATCGTTTAATTGTTGATCAAATATTGATGCTTTCTTAAACATATTTTTCATGGTTGTTACCTCTTGTGTGTTCCAGTTTGATATGTCTTGGTTGAACCCTGAACAATCCTCAAACATGCTCTCCATATTTTCTACATTTGATACGTTCCATTCTGTTATGTCTGATACATCTTTACTTTCAAAACTCTTATTATTAAACGTACTGCTCATATCGGTTACATTAGAGACATCCCAGTTCTTTATATAAAATATTGCTTCCGGCACAATACCGGTTGAACTATCTCCAATAGGCTTGGCACCCGATTCATCAAAATAATAATCTATTGCTTCATGGAAATCATTTGAATCTATTGCACGATATCCGTGCCACCAACCTGAACCTGTTCCTGTTGTTGTTGTTGTTCCACTTGATATGTCTACGCTACTTACATCATCCAGACCACCCCACGGTTCTAACGTTTCACTAAAGGAACTTGCACCATTAAACATATTATTCATATTGGTTACGTTGGATACATCCCAGGTATACACTATTTGATTAAATGCACTTGCATCTTGAAACATGCTTGTCATATTTGTTATCGTGTTGGAACCTCTTGGAAACCAACCTGATATGTCTTGGTTGAATGAAGACGCACCCGAAAACATTCCGCTTGCATCTACTAATGTGGTTGATACATCCCAATTATATAATGGTTGGTCAAATGCGGATGCGTCTCTGAACATTCCTTCCATCGTCGTTACTTTGCTTACCGACCAATTGTTTAGAGATTGATCGAATGTTATGGCGCCTTTAAACATATTTCTCATGTTTGATACGTCTTGCGTGTTCCAATTTGATATGTCTCTATTGAATTGTGCGGCACCTTCAAACATGCTTTCCATGGTCGTTACATTTGATACATCCGGTTCCCATTTATATAATGATTGGTTGAAAGCGGATGCGTCTTGAAACATTCCTTCCATCGTAGTTACTTCGTTTACGGACCAGTCATTTAATGGTTGATTGAAATTGTATGCTCCTTTAAACATATTTCTCATGTTTGACACTTCTTGCGTGTTCCAATTTGATATGTCTTGATTAAAACCAGAGCAATCCTCAAACATACTTTCCATATTTTTTACATTTGATACATCCCAGTTTGAAATATTTTTATTAAAAGTTTTAACATTAGTTTTTGAGTTCTCATTATTAAAATTTAACATATTAAATGTAAAACTCATATCATGAATATTTTTTGTTTCCCATCTTTCAATGGCATTACTATTATCATTATCGAAACGTCCTACATTATTTTCTTCTCTTCCTATACCAGAGAAATCTATTATGCTTATATCGATAGTATCATCATTAAGACAACTATCTTTAAAATAATATTTTATAGCAATTTTAAAATCATTGTTTGTATAAGGTATAAAGTTAGCCATTATATATTATTTCACTAATTAAATAATATATTTAAATTTTATCTCTTTTTTTTATAATAAATAATATTTTTAATATTAAAAATATTAAAAATATTAAAAAATATTAAAAATATTAAAAATATTAAAAATATTAAATAATATTAAAAATATTAAATAATATATTAGTATGCCGCCGGTAAATGTTGATAAATCTGAAATGAGAGATATTGCGAAACAATCAGGACAAGATGTTGGTCCGAATGCCTCTTTATTTTATTCTTATATTGATAATAACCATAAAATATCAGGACAATCAGATATTTATAAAGGTATTTTGAATGATACTGAAAATTCTGTTAATAATCTATTTTTGTTGAATTCAAATACTACTGCTAAATCAAATTTAATTGATACTGAATTATTTACTGATACAACAAGCAATTTCCTAACTTTTAGAGAACGACAATTTGAAATATTATTTGAAGAATTAATTGAAGAATTTGACGAAGTAATTGATATTGATATTCAAGAATTATTAAGAGATTTAGATTTAGAATTATTTTATAAAATAGAAATTACAGAAACTATTAATAAAAATGAATTCAATGAATTATTAGAACAAAGTGATATTTTTTTAAAGCCCAATGATTTAGATAATTTATTTAAATCCTTTGATACTGATGAAAATGACGATATTGATTATAATGAGCTTTTAATTTTTATTGAATATATTAAAACTTTAAAAAAAAAAAGAGAAAAAGAGAAAGAAAATTCTTTTAAAAATAATTACAGCGTTACTGACATTATCAATATAGATACGCGCTTTAGAAATAATTATTATGGAACATTATCTACTGATTTTACTTATGTATTACCTGAAACTCAATCAGATGTAAAAAAAATCTCAATTGGATCAATTGAAATGCCCATGACACAGTATAATGTCTCTTCAAAATTAAAAAATAATAGTATGCTCATTATTAGCGATTCAAATAATATAACAATTAATAAAGATATATCTTCGTCTTGGGAATTTAAATCACCAATTGGTTGTTTGTCGGGAGATTTTTTACATGGTGGATTTATATTTGATGATGTGAAAACCTCTGTATCATATGATACGTCTACAGTTACCATTCCAGGAACTATCGAAGCATCGGGCACTTTATATAATAATAAGTGGTGGGATGGTTCTGCAGTACAAACAACGAATACGTGGGATTCCTCTATTACTCCTATAGAAATAATTGAATTTAACACGAAGCAACCTGATGACGATAAAACAATATTTGTTGCTTCTCCTCCATATACCAGCAATAAGTTAAATTACTATTCTGATTTAAATAATCTTGATAGTCAAGGTCAACCTGAACCTTTATCTGGATTGGGGAATATCAATAAAAATGATTTTAAAAATTATTATTTAAATACAAGATTAATACCATTTTCTTATCATCTTAAAAATACAAGCCAGACCGTAAATATTGAAAATTTTAGTTATATTCCAAATAAAAATCTATTAATTGCAGATACATATAACGCATTATATTTAAGACCCGGAGATCCTGGAAAACCAAACATCTCGATAACAGAAGAAGAACGTTTCATAGATATTGATAAAAGTAACCCACAAATAGAACGAGTTAACTATTTTCCAAATACTATTTTAGATCGTGTAAATTTTCACTATCCTCGTGATTCGTCTGGTAATATTATATGGGGTTGGAGTGCTCAAACGTTTGATCGGTTATCTAAAGCACAAGTTACGACAACATTAGATAGTTTTAACACACCAATATCATCTGAAACTGTTCTTAATAAAAGATTTTATAATCCTGCTTTTAAGCTTTGGTTAGATCCAAGTTCATTACATATATTAGAAAACTATTATACAAATACTCCATTTACAGGAGGTGATTTTACAAGCGATATGTCAAATAGTTTTATCCAAAACCGTTTTACTTCTAATAATGATGTTTCTTTTGCTCATAATGAAGTTACCGAAACTTCTTATACTAACATATCAGTATCAAGATATAAAAAAACAACAACCATAAATACTGTAGAAGTAACTAATTATAATAATTTAGTTCATGATATTCTGGTTGAGGCAACGCCCAGAATTACAGAACTTTCTCAAAATGACATATCAAAAAGTTTTATAAATGCGATCGACGGTTTATTTGATGATTCATATGGTCATGATGATGGTATGCGCGAAGAAGTCCTTGAATATCCTGATGGGTCATTCGTATTTTTTCTCCATCATAAATATAAACCCTTAACAAAATATACTTTATATGATAATTTTTCATGGGATGAACATAATTTTGATATTAGTAACCAAAAAAAAAATATAGTTGAATTGGATCAAGGTAATTATGCGGGTGTTGTTGAAACAAAACATAGAATTAACAATTATTTTCCACACGGTTCTCCTAATAGAACTGATATTTGTTGGAATAATATTAAATATGTTCATGGTGAGAGTATTGACTATCCATTTGATTCAAGTAATAATATTGAAACTTATAAAACAACTAAAATTATAGAAGATTTACATGTAAAAAGTTATCAGTATAAGGATTTACAAACCGGAGAAGTTTTGATTGTTCCTACTTCTTTTGATCCAATTAAATTTGCTTGGTTAGTTACATTGCCCGACGGTAATTATGATGAAACGTGGAAAACTTCAAAAAATATTTCCAGTGTTGAAAAACTTGTTAATGACTCTATTTCTATTGGGATTCCTGGTGCTATTGATATAAATGGTAAGTTTGCAGCAATTATTGAACCTAAGTGGTATAATTGGTTAAATAATTATAATAACAATAACAATATTGCTAATTTTAATGGTAGATTGTTTGATAGAGATCCCGATAAATTATCTAAAGTATTTTCTACAAATGTAATTGATATTAGAGATATTCTTTTTTCAATAGACAGAATTACTGGTAAATCTATTTTTGCAAGTAAAACAAATATAGTCAATTTAGATAATACTGATTATAATTTGAATTCAACAATTATAAAGGTTGATACTTTTACACAGCGCATAGGTCATACGAGTCTGAGAACATTTACTCCGGTAGATTCGGATCTCATTAAAAATAAATCACTATCAGAATATCAAGATTTACCTTTATCTGAACCCAACGGGAAAATTACACCAGAAATTGCTTTATTATTATCCAAAGCAAAACAACCTAAAATAATTAAAGATTTGAATTATAAAAATAAAAAAATTATTAGTTCGGTTAGGTTTAATATAGACGAATATGGAAATTTAGATTTGGAATCCAATCTTCAACTAAAATTGGGTTGGGTATTAGGTTTTAGAGCAGCAGAATATCTTCTTACCGACGTTAATTCTAATAATATTCTATATGGTTCAAATTATAATGATGGGGACGGCCTCGCTGTTAATGGTACATATTAATGATAAACACTATATTATAAATTAAACAAATATATAAACAAATATATAAACAAATATATAAACAAATATATAAACAAATATATAAACAAATATATAAACATAATTTAGTAATATAACAAAATGGAACACTTATTAAACACACAAAAAATACAATTCGTGTGCCATCATCTTCATATTGACAAATCAAATACGGTCACATCCGAACTCTTGAACGAATCACAAGTTCATATGAAAGAAAAGTGGATTTTGATGAGAGATATAAAAACAAACTATACAAAGGATGGTCTAAAAAAACGTATGATGGAAACTACTACAAATATCGTCAATCAGGGTTGTAATAAAATGCGTACTTTTATTGATATAGATCGTATTGTAAAGTTAAACGCGCTTGAAACAGCACTCGAAGTAAAACGATACTGGAAAGGGAAAGGCGTTGAATTACAACTGGGGACACAACCGCTTGAAGGTCTTGAAACCCAAGAAAACATTGACCTCTTCAACCAAGCGGCGCCTTTGGTGGATTTTATCGGCTGCCTTCCATCCAGAGACGCATGCCAGCGCACTCATCTGGATATTGTATTTTCAAAAGCAAAGGAGTTGAACAAACCCGTAGAAGCGCATTTGGACCAGTGTAATATTCCAACCGAAAAGGAAACTGAGTTGTTCTGCGACTTTGTGGAGAAATATAATTATCAGGGCAAAGCCAGAGCAATACACAGCATCAGCCTTTCTTGCCATCCACTGGAATACCAAACAAAGATTGCCAAACGATTATCTGACCTCAATATTGGCGTCATTGTTTGTCCCAGTGCGGCAATTTCCATGACCCAACACACTGAATATTCAAGCCCGATCCATAACTCTATTGCTCCCGTGAAAGTCCTCGTGGACAATAATGTCAGCGTTGCGCTCGGTATTGACAATGTTGAAGACATTTTTATGCCTTTTTGTGACGGAAATCTGGTATTTGAATTAAGAATGCTTGCAGAAGCGTGCCGAATTTACGATCCGGACATCTTGGTTAAAATTGCAACCAACACAATTGGATTTAATAGAGAAACAACACTCTAATTATAATATAGTATCGCGTGTCAAATCATTTTTTTTCAATACTTGATAATTATTTATTATCAAGTATAATATTTTATTTATTTTATTAAACTGGTACTTTACTGCTAAATTTAATAGTATTACTATTACTATTATTTACAAGGTGTTTTCCTTTTTTTCTTGCCAAATACCTATCGTAAGAGTTGTGTTTTACGTCTACCCCTGAACCGCCCGGGTTTAACATTCCGGGGCGAAGTTTGGGTCGTCTCGAATAGTTTGATTTTCTTTGAACCGCCGGTTTAATGCGGTCACTTTGATTATTTGATGTTTTTGGAGTGTCATTGCAACATTTTTCTAATACATGCAATGTTGCTATATTATTTGTGTATAATGAACTTTCATAACGAACCTGATTATGTATTATTTTATCTAATGTTGGTTTGTCTGGACCTTCTTTTGCTCTTATATAGTTAGGGTTATTCGGTTGTTCAACGCCAGAACAATTGCAAGTTTGATAAATATAATTTGACATTTATATAATAGTATTATATAAATTATAATTTGTATTAGATAAATTATAAATTGTATTGGATAAATTGTATTGGATAAATTGTATTAGATAAATTGTATTAGATAAATTGTATTAAATAATTTATTTGAAATAAAATTGATTTATATAAAATTAAATTCATAATGTTTGCATAAGTAATAATAATATAATGGATAAAAAAAATTTTGTTTTTCAATGTGTTCATTGTAATAAAAAATATAAAAATGAAACGTGTTATAATAAACATTTTAATATTTGTAGATTCTTAAATAATGATTCATTAAATAATGATTCGGAAGAGAGAGATGATATACCGAATAAGAGTGAAATGTGGCAGATTATTTTACATCAAAATAATAGACTCGTTAAACTTGAGAAGGAATTAGATAAACTAAAACGGTATGATTATTATCAGAAAAAAAAAATATCTGTAATTGATTATCTAAATTCTAAGTATAAACCCGATTATAGTTATGAGGAATGGGAAAAAAATATAACTATTACACAAGATGACCTGAATTATATATTTGAACATGGCAGCATTAAGGGAACTGTCTTATTATTAAAAAATTATTCATTAAAATCTTTGGGGCTGTCTGCAGATCCAGAGGCAGATTTAATTTTTGATTCTGTTTCTGATTCTGTTTCTGATTCTGTTTCTGATTCTGTTTCTGATTCTGATTGTAAAATTATACCTATTATTTCTACAAATCAAACGTTGGGCAAATTGTATATTTATTCAAATAATTGTTGGAGTGTCATGAATCAGGATCAGTTTAAAAAAATGTTAAAAATAGTTAATAAGAAAGTATTTGAGGAATTTAAAACGTGGGGTATCGAAACGGAAAAGAAAATGAGCAAAGAGAAGTATTCGGAATTATATATATTAAATGTCGAGAAGCTTGTTTCTGGAAAACATACTAACCAGCAAATACAGTTACGCATTAAAACATCTATGTGTAATTTTTTAAGAATTCAATTAAATAATAGTAATACATATACTACAAACTAATATTTGTATTACATTGTAAATTGATTTAAAAAATTACTTGAAATACATATTAATATAATTATGGAGAATAAAACAAAAACAGAAGTAAAGGAAGTAGCAAGAGAAGCAGCAAGGGCAAGAAGAACAGAAGCAGCAACGGGAGAAGCAATGGGAGGAGCAACGGAGCAAACTAATGTTATTACTCAAACTGCTGCTGCTGTTTGTGGAGATGGACGTGATTCGTGGATTAATAGTTCCAATTCATTATTTATTATGCCGACCAGACCTTACTATGAACTTAAAATGTTTGTTGATTCTGAATGTAGTGAATTAAAGCAACTATATATTGATGCTTGCAATAAATATAATAACGATACCCTTTCTGTTATTACCGGTTCTTCAAAATATTTTGATTCTGGTTTTGATTTGTTTTGTCCTGAAAATATTACTTGTGAGAAAGGCGATATGACTAAACTTAATCATAAAATTCGTTGCAGCATGTCGCGGGTTGAACCTTCGCAACCCATTAGCGTTAAATTTATTAATGGACAGCATATTTTAACTCCTAATGATTATGCTATTCCGGTTGGCTATTATTTGTATCCGCGTTCGAGCACCGGAACAAAAACACCACTGCGTCTTGCTAATTCGGTGGGTATTATTGACTCTGGATATAGGGGCGATCTCATTGCGGCATTTGATAATAATAGTAAAAAAAAATATACTGTAGAACAAGGGCAGCGCGTAGCACAATTATGTCCGCCCGAACTTACGTGTCCTATTTATGTTATCGTCGTTGATTCTATTGACGAGCTTGGATTAACTACTCGTGGAGACGGTGGCTTTGGTTCAACTGGAGTTTAAATTAAATTAAATTAAATTAATAATATAAACTTATTTTTTTATTTTTTTACAATTTATATAAATTATAGTATAGAGTTTATAGTATAGAGATTAGCTATAACTTATATGTATACGTATATGTATATATAGACAACGTGTCCGAGTGGTTAAGGAGATGGACTTGAAATCCATTGGGCTATGCCTTCGCAGGTTCAAATCCTGCCGTTGTCGCGAACACATTATTATTATTATTATTATTGTTATTATTGTTATTGTTATTATTATTGTTTATTGTTGTATATATTAAATGTATTGTTCTATATATTTAATATATTAATGTGTGGCATTGTTGGTTTATTGGCCGCAGATTCAAAATTTAATGTTATTGAAGGTCTGTTAAATGGATTAACTTTGCTGCAGGATCGTGGGTATGATTCGTGTGGTATCGGTATTCCGGGAAATACTCCAAAAGATGACTTTAATATTATTAAACATGCTTCTACGAATGTTAGTAATTCGCTTGAATTATTAAAAAATTCTGTAAATAAAAAACTTAATAATTCTAATTCTAATAATTTTAGTAATATTCATTCGGGAATTGCGCATAATCGTTGGGCAACGCACGGTATTAGGAACGACGCTAACTCGCATCCGCACATATCTAATGATGGCAATTTTATTATTGTTCATAATGGTATAATCGTAAATTATAATCTGCTTAAAAAACAGCTTGTTGAAGGTGGGTATGAGTTTTACTCACAAACCGATTCGGAAATTATTGTTGCGCTTATTTCAACACATTACAATAAAAATTACAATAAAAATTACAATAAAAATTACAATAAAAATAAAGATAATTGTGAAAGTGGTTTCTTTTCTTGTTATGACAGTATTCAATATGCCGTTAATCAGATAAGCGGTACATACGGCATTGTGGTTATTAATCGTTTAGAACCAAAAAATATTTATTGTGTTCGCAATGGTTCTCCCATATTAATAGGTATTGACAGCAATAAGGAGTTTTGTATTATTACTTCAGAGCAAAGCGGTTTTAATAATTTAATCAAAAGTTTCTTTACATTAGATGACAATGTTATTTGCAATATTAATATTGGTGATGATCAAAAAATAAATACTAATATGACTTTGGATACGCTCCATGATATTGATGTTTCTATTCTAAATTCAAATAATTTATTAACCCCTGATCCTTTTAAACATTGGACTTTGAGAGAAATAAATGAGCAGCCCGATACTGTTATGGCCGCAATTAATAATGGTGGACGTATTAAAAATGATAGGGAAGTAAAATTGGGTGGGATGGAACAGCATGCCGAAGATCTGAAAGAGATTGACCACATAATATTGTTGGGGTGCGGCTCATCATTTAATGCCGGTTTATATGGGGCGCATTTTTTTAAAATATTATCTGGTTTTGTCACGGTTCAGGTTATTGATGGGGCAGATTTGAGCGAACATGATTTGCCTTCGTCTGGTAAAACTGCGTTTATCATGATCACGCAATCGGGCGAGACCGCCGATTTATATCGGTGTCACGAGATTGCTAAGCAAAATAATATAATAACGATTGGTGTTATTAATGTGGTCGATTCTTTAATAGCGCGAAATACTGATTGTGGGGTCTATTGTAATTCGGGCAAAGAACACGCGGTTGCTTCTACGAAGTCTTTCACTTCCCAGGTTATTTGTTTATCGTTAATTGCTTTATGGTTCTCTCAAATTAAAAATATAAATCAACAAAAAAGAATTGATATTATTAAAGATTTACAAAGACTATCGGTGTTATACAGCGAAACGTTGGTGTCGTGCGACTCGCTTGTTAAAAAAATTGCTTCCGATATTCACACATATACCAATTTGTTTATATTGGGCAAGGATTGCGATTCTGTTATTGCGAATGAGGGCGCACTTAAAATTAAAGAAATTACTTACATTCATGCCGAGGGTTACTCGTCGTCTTCGTTGAAACACGGGCCGTTTGCATTGCTCGATAAGAATTTCCCAGTGATTTTATTAAATTGCAATGAGCGGTTTAATTCTAAAATTTATAATACGTTGGAGGAGATTATTTCGAGAGATACGTCCGTTATCTTAATAACAAACTCTGGTGCTGATTATAATAATATTGTTACTATTACTGAGCGATTTTCAAGGGATACTAATTCTAATATTATTAATGTTCCCAAGTGTAGCTACTATAATGAATTATTGGGATTAATTCCACTGCAACTTCTTGCCTATTATATTTCTGTTCTTAGAGAGATAAATCCTGACAAACCTAAAAATTTGGCAAAAGTAGTAACTGTTGAATAAAATATTAAAAATATTAAAAATATTATATTCTTTATTTCTATTATATGAATAAACTATTATCTCTCGTTGGTTTTAATGGAGCAGTGAATTTATTTTATAGTATTGGTATTATAATGTTTTTACTAACGTTAAAGGGTTATAAAAATTATGATCTATTAGATTTTATTTATGTTTTTATATGGTTTTGCTTTCCACACTCAAGGCGAGCGGGTATTACGAATAATTTTAAAGGTATTAATTATAGGCTCAATCATATCCTGAAAAATATAATTAAACAACCTCGTCCAACCAATATGAAATTTATCAACCCCTCTGATCTACATTCAAGCAAAGAATATGGTATGCCGTCCGGACACGCGCAATTAACTTCCTCGATGATGACCTTTTTAATTCTTGAATTTAATAATCCTTATATTAACGCTGTAGCAGTATTACAATTATTATTAACAGTAGTTCAGCGTTATGTTTACAGAATGCATTCTATATCTCAATTAATAGCCGGTACTATTATTGGTTGTTTATCAGGTGGTATTTTTTACGTTGCGTTTAATAAGATCTCTAACTCTAATGGCAAATGTGGTGGCAAATGTGGTGGCAAATGTGGTGGCAAATGTGGTGGCAAATGTGGTGGCAAATGTGGTGGCAAATGTAAAAATATTTAATTTAATTTAATTTCTATTGTATTAATTAATTTAAAATATATATTTAAAAAGATAATACAACATATATTATCCTTGTATATAGTTAGCGGATAGTGCGTGCTGTGGGACCAAACGGGCAATATATATATTATTAATTTAAAATATATTTAAAGACAAACACTCTTATATACTATCCTTACATAGTAGACAACTAACAGCATATGATTATTATTAACAGTTGTCAGTAACCCCGCCATTTTGGTGTTTGGATATATGATAATTTAAGATTTGGTTTGTGGCTTTGATTAAAGACTGCGCACACTTCAGTGGTGAAGACGCGGCGTTAACATTGCAACGACTGGTTTTTTTATCATATTGGGTTTAAGCAATAATATGTTATTTTACCGAATACATTAGTGTTAGTAAGTTTAATTAGCATATTATTTGTGTGTGTGTGTTTTGTGGCCTTCGGGCGAGTTAGTGTTCGAGTTGGGTTTCGTGTTCGAGATGGGCTTCGTGTTTGGGGTGAGTGGGTTTCGTGTTCGAGGTGGGCTTCGTGTTTAGGGTGGGCTTCGTGTTTAGGGTGGGCTTCGTGTTTAGGGTGGGCTTCGTGTTTAGGGTGGGCTTCGTGTTTAGGGTGAGTTTGGGGTGAGTGGGCTTCGTGTTTTGATATAGGTATGTATATTTCATAGTTGCACTATTACTATATAAATAGATTATGGCCGATCATATCATATAATAATGATAGATCGGAGCTGTAAATATTTAAAATATATTATTATCTTTATTTAAAAATATGCTTGTTTAGCTCAGCTGGTTAGAGCGTCCGACTGTTAATCGGAAGGCCATTGGTTCGATCCCAATATCGAGCGGTATATAAAAAATAAAAAATAAAAAATAAAAAATAAATAAAAATAGTTAATTTTTTATTTATTTTATTATATTGTAAATTGAAGCATTTTATAATAGAAAATATAATTCAAGATAAGATGAATTATACTGATAACAATTACGATAACGATAACAATTACGATAATATGATGGGTGATAATTATTATAAAAATATGGATTGTTCAACTGATTTTATGAATATTTATTCAGAGTGTATTAGTTATTATTTAAAAGTTCTATATTATGGTATTATTTTTGGAGTTCTATCATTCACATTTATTTATATTATTGTTCCTATTTGTGGTGCTATTATGGTAATACTTATTGGTGGTATTATTTATGATATTATAAATTTGTTTAAAAATATTGTGCGGTTTGTTAAATACTTATTTGTGTATTGTAGCCAAAATTTCTCCTTGACTATTAATACCATTATCTTTATCTTTACATTGAACATTATTAATCAAATTATCTATCAATTCTTTATTGAAGAATCTTGTTATAATAAATAGTTTTATAGTTTATTAGTTTATTAGTTTATTAGTTTATTAGTTTATTATTTTTATAGTTTATTGATTATTTTTTTATCGTAATACTATTATAATAATGAACAAAGATAATACTCTGGAAACTGTTAACGAAGATTTAGTTTTTTCTAAACCGATTGCCGATAATAAAGTTGATGTTGATGTTTTTGTTAATGAAACTTCTATTTTAGATGCACACGCAGACGTGGATTCTACCGATATAAGAACAGACGCGGCTGATTCTGTCGTCTCTTTTGTCGATACCTCAAATGCTTCAATCGCCGTTGTTGATTTATCCAACAGCTCATCGTCCACCATAGACAGTTCTAATTCTTTCATTCCCATTCCCATTCCTATTCCTACTACTGATATTTCTAAAAATTTACCCGTTAAACCGGTTGGTAAAGAAACTATTAAATTTAGAGAACCATCTACGGTAGAACTTATTGAAAATCGCGATCAAAAAATCGTTTCTGATACGGCCGTATCTAAAATTGGTGATGTTGTTGAGGATCTCACCGAAGATTTGCTAAACAGTGTTCTCGATAAGGTTAAGGAGAGTTTAGGTGATCTCGGTGTTAAACCATCTACATTGCCCAAAATTATTCAATTTGTTATGGAAGCGATTGAAGATACGCCGACTAAGGGTCCTGCTCAGAAAGATTTTGCGCTGAAAGTTATTGGTGCGCTTATCGATGAGCTACATGAAAGTGATGAGAAAAAATTATTGCAAGAAACATTTAAGAGTGGTGGCATTGAAGGTACCATTGATTTGGTTGTTTCTGCTACTAAGGGAGAATTAAATATTAATCAAGTAGTTGATGTTGCGGTTAATAGTTGTATTTGTCCTTTTTTTAATTTTTCTATGAGCAAATATAAATCGTGTATTAATAAATCGCGTGTTAAAAATTCTGTTAAAGTCTAATAAGAAAACTAAATAAATTCTAAAAACGTTTTTGTTTTTAGAATTTATTAAACTTGTAAACAATTCATTTTTTAGAAGTCTTGCGCTTTTTGTTTGTGCGCTTTTTGTTTGTGCGCTTTTTGTTTGTGCGCTTTTTGTTTGTGCGCTTTTTGTTTGTGCGCTTTTTGTTTCGTTTACCGCCGCGTTTTATAATGCCTAATAGATGTTTTTTTTCTTTCTTTAAAGCATTATCAAGTGCTAAGCGTTCACTTCGCACCCGAGAATTATTTACAAATCCTTCTCTTACAGGTAATGATCCTTTTTTAGCCATAGTATATATGCCTTTAGGTGTGAATCCTGGCATACTATATATTATTGATAGATTTTTTATAAATCATTGGATAGATATTGCTAAATTATAAAAAAAGTATTAAACTTCATATAAAAAAATTTTTTACTTTTTTACTTTTTTACTTTTTTACTTTTTTACTTTTTTACTTTTTTACTTTTTTACTTTTTTACTTTTTTACTCAATTTGACCAGAAATTGCTTGGTTCGTTTTCTTCGTCATCGCTATCATCGTCCATGATATCCGCCCAACTTTGTTTATTTTTATTTCCCGGATTTAGGGGTGCCTTTTTCTCAGTCGTTTTTTGCTTATAAATATTTCTCTTGGGTTTGGATTTCACCTCCTTCGTTGGTGCTTTTTTCTCAGTTGTTGTTGTCGTGTTATTTGCCTTACATTTGTCGGCATATGTTGGTGCTCGTGGTCCTTGTGGCGCTTGTGTCGGTGGCGGCGGCGGCGGCGGCAGCGGTGCTTGTTGTGGTGATGCCTTATCCTTGGACGTTTTGGTTCTTGGTTGTTGCAACCATGTTAATGGTGGAAGAGTAGAAGGAATTTTTGGAAGTCCTTCTACATTCAATTTTTGTTGAAGTAATTCCAGACTTGGGGGCTTCTCTTGTTGTGGACTCTTCTTAACAACGTCTTCGGTTTGCTTTTCGGTTTGCTTTTCGGTTTTCTTTTGCTTTTTTTGTTTTATAATAGGACAATTTGAAATCAAGTGTCCCTTTTCATGACAGTATCGGCACTCCATATTAAGCAAATACGGACACGTAACTTTGCCATCGGGACCCGCCTTATCCTTTACCCAGTGCGACGTGTATTCCGCTTCGGGCCTGAGAAAATCGAAACATATCTTGCAAAACGGTGTCTTATTTTTAACTTGCTTATTATTTTTTGACATTGTTGCTTGTTGTTGCTTGTTGTTGCTTGTTGTTGCTTGTTGTTGCTTGTTGTTGCTTGTTCTTGATGTTGTTGTTGCGTTGCTTGATGCTTTGCCTTTTGTTTTTATTGATATAAATATGCTGTGGAAAAGTGTTTCAATTTTAAGATTAATTAAAAATTATGTATCTGTATCTTCTATTTCGTTTTTTTTTACGTGTTCAATATTCAAGACAGAATTATTTGATACACCAGAACTGTTTATTCTATTTATTTTTTGACTAACACCTTTTTCGTCAATATTACTATTAATATCTATCACGTGTGTTGTGTTATTGTGGTTATCGGTTCTATTTTGTTTATTGTATTTACTTTGTTTTATTTGTTTACTTTGGTTGCTTTGTTTACTTTGTTTACTTTGTTTTATTTGTTTACTTTGTTTTATTTGTTTACTTTGTTTATTTTGTATATTTTGTCTACTTTGTCTACTTTGTTTATTTGTTTTTAATTCACCATTAAAGCTACTATTTTCCTCTTCTTCTATGTATATTATATTTTCGTTCCCTGTTTCAAAATCATTATATTCGTTAATTTTTTTAAGTTTAAAAGATAAATCTTCAAGATTAACATAATCGTTAGGCAGACAATAGTTTCGCGATGTATTATTATTTCTGCTTAATCTGCAACAAAAACATATATTATTCAATATACAACATATATCATTACATAAAAATCGTATTGTAGATTTATTTTTTATTTCGGCATTTCTTATTTCTTGTTGAAACATTTTATCTATATTTGAAAATTCTGTATTAAGTTGGATTATTCTATTTATTAAATCTTTCTTTTTATTAAACAAATTGGTTAATCTTTCCTGTTTTTCTTTTATTAAAGTATGGTTATTTGCTCTTCGTATTGCTTCAATAAATCTTATTTCATTTTTAGTATTTTTTAAATGTGTTAGCAGTTTTGCCTTGTTGTCGTCTATTTTTTTTATTATTAAAAATATATTCGTATTATATATAAATGGGTATTTATAGCGTATATTTCTTGGTACTAAAAATTGGTTTGCCTCTTTAATCTCACCTATTTTTTTTTTTACATTCTCGACTTTATTTGATATCTTTTTTATTAACTCCATTTCTTCCATATTGAAAAAATGTTTTTGGTCGTTAATTTCTTTCATTTCTACCTCTCCGAGAGATTTACTTTGTTTTTTATTTTGGTTTTTTTTCGTTAATATTGGTTTACTAAATAATAGCACATTTCCTGATTCAAATTCTATACATGTTTGCAATTTATCATACTGATGAGATGTTATTTTATACGCTTCCGACGAAGCGTCCAACTTTAAATAGTTTATTATTGCTAATAAAAATGCTACAAAACATGATAACGAAGAGAGAATTAAATCACCATTTGGTTTACAATTAAGCGTTGATTGTAAAACAGAAACTAATGAAGATAAAAAAATTGCTGGTAACATTAAAGTATTCAACACCCCTTCTTTATAACTGCTCGATTCCATATAAATTATTTTTTGTCCTTTCAAATAACTTGCCAATATATCCAAAGCAGATGAGTATTTATGAACAACATCAGGGTCATAATATTTTGTTATTTGGCGACACACGTCATTATAAGTTAGTTTTTTATAATGTATAATTTTATTACATACATATTCCATATCGTAATTATCCAGAGAGCGTTCGCTCTCGCTATTCGAACTTTTCGGTTCAGTATCCGGTTCTGAAACAGTATCGGTTGTATCGCTCGGTTCGCTACTGTTATACATTTTTGGTTTTTCGTGTATAAAAAAATTATTACTTATACTTATATCTGACTCTCTTAATATATTATTACTTGCGTCGCTTATTACATCATTTGTGTTGCTCATTAGTTATATACATAAAATATAAAATATAAAATATAAAATATATAAAATATATTTTTATATATTTAAGAAATGGTGTAATCGTTATTTTCGAATCTTTCCTTTGCTTCCAAATAGCCTTTGCCGCCCGGTGCAAATCTGTTTTCTATCCATTTTTTTGTTAGTTTATTCATATTCTTTTTTATGATGACAACACACCAGATTTCTTGTATTGCCCTATTCATTATACTTTCCTCTAATGGTCTCATAACAAATTTTTGAAATCCTCTATAAGAACCAAACCCCACTTTTTCTACTTTCGTTATTTCCTCATCTATTATTTTAGATAGTATACTCTTCGCATCTGGGTGAGAATTAATTGTTTCAAATGTAATCGTAACATGTTTTGGGCCTGGAATAGTGCTTTTGCCGTCAGGATTAAAACTAAAGTTTTTTAATGTTATCTTATGCTTTTTATTGTAAAATTCGACGTATTTTTGACGAAGTAGTTTGTTAGCACCATATTTACTATGGTATTCGTTGCTTGTCAATCGTAAGTTTGTAATAAACCAAGATATGTCAACTCGTTGAATTACTTCGTCCCTTGAAGGTGATCGCGTTTCATACGATGGTCCGTCCATTTTGTATGATTCGTTTTGTTTTGTTTTGTATTGATATTTGTTTACATGTGAAAAGTGTTTCAATTTTATGTAAATATAATATTCTCTTTTCTTGTTTGAGAGAGATATATATAATCATTTACTTTATACTTTATTATACTTTATTATACTTTATTATACTTTATCGTTGTTCGTGGTTGGTTGTTGGTGGTTTTATTTTATTGTGTTAAATATATTATTCTAAAATTGATGGTATTATTTTTATTAATGGAGAGAAGAAGAAAGAAACATTATGAATACAATTAAAGGTCAAAATAATACGGACGCTTATATTTCTGATGATGAAGAAATTGTTCTGCGCCCTTACACGGTGGGAATGGGTGTTCCTGCTTTTAAACAAATTACCGAACCGTTTTTAAACAGAACTTATGTGTTTAATATTGGTTGCACAGATAAGAAAAATAAAAAACGAAAAAAGTATAATAGAAAGCGTGATCGTATTAAAGGTAAACGTCGTAAGAAATAATACTTATGAATATTTATGAATATTTATGAATATTTATGAATATTTATGAAATTGGTATTAAACGATATGGTGGTGGTAGAATATCTTTATTTTGCCAGTTTCTGATATTGCTTATATGTTCGTGATATGATTTTATAGTTGTTGCAGGATTAACTATATTATATTTTATACTATTTTTTATTGAATTATCTATTATCCATGCTATACGATTATCACATCCTCCCTTACCCAATTCAAAATCATAATCATATTGTAAACTAATTGGATTTTTAAATATCCAACAATCTTGACTATCTGGTCTATTAAATAATTTATAGCTACCATCTTTATTTGCGTCATATCTGGCCAATGCTATTACGTTACTATTCATATCATAATTGTTTACTAATTTTATTGTGCTATCAAACCATATATCACAATTTGATAAAATTACTATTTCATTTTTTTGTATATATTTATTAGCATAATCAAATGCTTTCTTATATGTTAAACGGTCTTTCACCATATATTGTTTAATTTTGCTACTGTTAAAGTCTAATTTAATATATTCTTCATTTAATAAAACAATTTCTTTTATATATTCATTTTCTGTATTTTTTTTTAATGCTTTTAATATTTCTTGGAATCGTATTTCATTTGTTTTAAACAATTGTGTAATTAATATCATATTATAAACTTATTATTTTTTATTATATTTTTAAACAAATTATTATTAGGATTGTATTTTTATTAATGGAGAGAAGAAGGAATAAATTTTCATCATTGCTGTATATATTGCTGTATATATTGCTGTATATATTGCTGTAAATATTGGTGTATATATTGGTGTATATAGTGCTGTAAATATTGGTGTAAATATTGGTGTATATATTGGTGTATATATTGGTTTAGACATGTGGTGTAAATTTATATGGATTGTTTTTTACCGTGTAACCTGTAATATTATACATAAATATTTTTTTTTATGTATAGTGCCACCCATCCGCCTCCCATATAAGTTTTCAAATAAATTTTAAATATAAATTTATTTGTAATATAGCGTATAAACAGGAGAACAAAGCAAACGAGAAATGAGTGAGAAACTGAGAAATGAGTTTTAAAACTATGGCATATAAAATTAGCGTTTTAATAAGTTTTTGAATTATACAAATAAAAAATGTATACTATTATGTTTTTCTTTTTTTTAATTCTTTCTCTCCATTTATTCTATTAATACATATACTTTTCGTGATACTATTTGTAGTTGATTGTGTAAATCGGAGTGGTTAATTTTAACAGAAGTATTGGTTACACCAAGTATTTTTTTAACTATATGAATACCTCTTGATTTAAATAGTATTTCGTATCCAATATATTCCACCGCGTTTTGTTGCGTTAATCTAATAAGTTCCATGTTCATCGATTTTGAAATCACTGTATCGTTTTTTTTATATACCATACAACCTAAAAAAGTATTTCAATTTAATAATCTAATAAAAATAAAAAATACACAATACAATCATATAAATATACACACTATATAGCAAACGAGAAATGAGTGAGAAACCGAGAAATGGGTTTTTAAAATTATAACATAAACTTTACGTTATATTTTTATTATTGAAGATGTCGTGTCTCTCCATTTGCTCTTTCATTCTTTCCCTTTCATCTATAACAAAGTCCTCCTCATACAAATGCTCATAAACATCATACGCCATACCACATTCAAAATCATAGTCATAGTCACCTTCATTTATAATTTGGTTGTCATCTTCTTCATAAAATTTTACATCTATATTTCCAAGAAAGGAGAGAACCACCTCCTGAACATCGTTGTTGAGAAATTGTTTTAGGAACGGAGCCAGCACACAATCGTCGCACGTGTAAACTTCCAGGTCTTCGTCGGTCCGTCCCAAGTTATTAAAGAGGTCCCCCGCGTTGATCTTGCGCCCTGCAAACTTTTTTGCCGGCATATTTTTTGTTGGATTTAGAACCCCTGTTGCTTGATTATGATACACTATACTATGTGAAAAGTATTTCAATTTTATAATAAATAAAAAATAATAAATAATAAATAAGGTCTCGCCGAGATTCGAACTCGGGTTGGAGGATTCAAAGTCCTCAGTGATAACCGACTACACTACGAGACCATTATTTTTCCACAACCGGGACTCGAACCCGGGTCAACTGGATGAAAGCCAGTGATCCTAACCACCTAGACTATTGTGGAGGTACCCTAAACGAGACTCGAACTCGCAACCCCCGGATTAGAAGTCCGATGCGCTATCCATTGCGCCATTAAGGTATGGTGATAGAAACTGGAATCGAACCAATTACACCTTGGGATTAACCCGGTGTGGATGCCAACAACTCATCCTCTATCTCATTATAAAACATATATTTTAATATTTATATTGTTTTATAAATAAAAAATATGTTCACGGAGGGGATTGAACCCTCGACCAATCGCTCATAAGACGAACGCTCTAACCACTGAGCTACGCGAACTAATGCATGGTGTGGGGTTCGAACCCACGCATCCGGAGATACCACATCTTAAGTGTGGCGCCTTAGACCACTCGGCCAACCATGCTTATCACCGCAAGGGGGGCTCGAACCCCCGACCACAACCTTAAAAGGGTTGCGCTCTACCGACTGAGCTATTGCGGCCCAACTGTTCGTGGAGGGGATTGAACCCTCGACCAATCGCTCATAAGACGAACGCTCTAACCACTGAGCTACACGAACACTGCATAGTGTGGGGTTCGAACCCACGCATCCGGAGATACCACATCTTAAGTGTGGCGCCTTAGACCACTCGGCCAACTATGCTTTGTCTCGCCGACCGGACTCGAACCGGTGACCAATTGATTTACCAATTGTTTTTAACCATTACAGTCAACTGCTCTACCAACTGAGCTACGGCAAGTTTACTACTACATATTAGTATGTATACCTACCTTTAAGTTCTTTTTTGCTCTCTACATATATCGTCTAAATGGGGTTCAATTTAGTGATTTAATCTTTTTTTATTTCGTTTTTTGTTTTTTGTTTTTATTTTTTTTATTTTTTTTATATTTTCTAATCCTCGGAGGACACTGCACCCTGTCTTGAAGCCGTCCGGTCGTGCACAGCATACCCCTCAGACCAATCGCTGTCACTGTCGCTGTCGCTTCCGAACTCGCTCACACTCCCTCCGTCCTCAGGAGACCAATCGCTGTCACTGTCATTGGCACTTCGAGTGCAATGAGAAGAGCAAGCTTGGCCTCTAAACGCCCAAGCAATCCCCGCGTCCTCTTCCGAACTATCCACGCTAAGGTCAATATATCCGCTTGTGTCGTGCTGCATATTTAGTTCGCTCCTCGCCTCATGCTCACACTTTGGTTTTGTATTGATTGCCGCCTCCTCAATCTCCTTGTGTTCGGTTCGGGTCATGGTGCCGCTATTCAAATACTCATCAACCAACCGTGCAACACCTTTGCCAATACCACGAACCTTTTTTGGACCACTTGCCAACTCACCGCCGTTCGTAACTGCGTAGTCAAGTTTACTGACCACCTCAGCCGCATCGCGGTATACTTCAGCACGCGGCCAATAGTATCTGTCATCGTTGCTTACGCTAATAGAGACCTTTAAGAGCGCATACGCGATCTCATAATTCTTATTGTGCGGTGTAGTAGTTGCAACGACTTGGTTGTCTGATTTCTTCAACGCTTTCTTGACGGCTTTCTTGGAGGCTTTCTTCACTGCCTTCTTGAGAGTTTTCTTCACATCATTTATCAGATCATCAAAGGCCACCGCCTTCTCGTCGACATTCTTATCGCGGATTCCAATCATTATATTGGCTACTTCGAGGTCATCTTGCGTATGCTCCCCCTCATCGTATGTCCACCTTGTGTGAGTTCCGCCTCCGCTCGTGGTGTTGATAGTTTTCATTGCTTGTTGCATATTGTTGTCTTGTTTTTATTACATCACTATATTACAGCAAAAGTGTTTCAATTTTGTCAATAAAAAAATATTCTTATAAATCATACAAGAATATTTTTTATTTTATTTATTATCATATATTATGATTTCTGAAAGTAAATGATATACGCTCTTCATTAACCCGCTTTTCCACTGGAATTTCGTGAGTAAATTCTTTCTGAAAATTACCTCCCATTTGAAGCATCACTCCAGAAAAGAGTTTAAAGTCAGTTTTGAGTTTTTTATCTTTTTTGCTGCGAATTCTGAATTTACGGGTTGCTCCATAGGATATAGATACTACACCTGCGGTTTTGTGAAGATTTCGCTCATCATCACTATGGGCCGAAATGTAATCTTCACCTGTTTTATATTTGTTTACAAGAATTCCATTATAATTAGCATTATACTTGCTATTTACTAGAGTCAACATACTATTTAACGAATCGGTCATTGGTTTGGAATCTGCACGTTGATTTGAATACTGATACCCGACGCTTACATCGCTGAAGAACCCTACACACCGACGTTGCTTACAGACTTTACCATATATTTTGATTTCCGGATATTCGTTCAACGATTCAGAGACATCATTTACACAATCTTCAAGTATTTGTTGTTCTGGAAAATTATCTACTAGAACAAACGAGTCATCTTCGCTCATGGCCGTCACTGCTTCTTGGCTTCTCATGTTTTCTTCATGATGTTCACTCATGATTTGATTCATTTTTTTTACATATAAATGGGTAGATTAAAGTTTTTCAATTTTGTCAATAAAAAATATTCTTATAAATAATACAAGAATATTTTTTACTACTTACTTTCTACTCGAACTCGATGAACCCATCTTCTTCGTCGTCGTCGTATGTTAGCGTCCTTGCTACAGTTGAAACCCACCAACCGGTAACCAAGTTGTTGCGCAGTGCATTCGTCCTCATGCGGATCTTCTCTCCAACTGAAATTCTTGACCTAATTATTTTCATGCTTGAATCTTCATCGCCATATGTATTGCTCCACGTTACCGACGGCGCCAGCGTAGAGAAGAGATCGTCCTTGTAGACCCCCTCTTCGATCTTATACTTGCGGACATACTTGAGTACCAACTTCTCCTTCTTGTTCGCATCCACCATCAGCTGCGCCGTCTCATTCCTTGGTATGAACGTCAGCACATTCCCAAGCACCCCCGGCGGCAGCTCCCTTGTTTGTTCCACGATTGATTTCATCATTGCTTGTTGCTTGTTTGTTTCTTTTTGTGCTATAAACCATTCGGCAAAAAGCATTTCAATTTTACATTTTATCAAGATAACACACACAAAATAAAAAAGGTTATTACACTCCCTTTTCTAACTATACATTACCTCGGACTCTTCTACACGTCGTCACTTGATTCATCGTCACTTGATTCATCGTCGCTTGATTCATCGTCACTTGATTCGTCGTCTTCGTTCTCTCCACTTTGGATGATGGCGATGTAAACTATTTTCTTAAGGTCATGATCGTAAATACACCTGTCAAGAAGGTCCTTCATTCGGGAGACGATTATTTCGTGGCTCGGAGCTCTTGTGTCATTCCACCTCGCGGAGCTGTAATCGTCGAATTTATCCTCGATCATTTCGTATGCTCTTAGAAGGTGAACGCGTTTGAAGATATTGCCTATGTCTATTTTATATACGTAATTATGAGGATCTTCGGGGTAATCCGTTCCCTCTTCCCACTCATTAAACGAGCGCATCTTGTTGATGAACTCGTCCATCGTGATTAGCTCCTCGTTACACTCTTCGTGGGGGCGGGTCAACGCGGTTGTCACCATATTGCTTGGTTGCGTTGATTGGTTGCTTTGCTTGGTTTTTACAAAATACTATGGAGTGAAAAGCATTTCAATTTTAGATTTTATCAACACACAAAATAAAAAAGGTTATTACCTCGCCTTATGCTGCCGTTTTATTTCATACTATTTACTTACGCCTCCTTACGATAACGCAACTCGTACACCTCTTGGTCTGGTGGGGTATCCATGCTCTCGTAGACCGGAAGCGCCAACACACATATCGTCTTGCCCTGAAGGCAAAGGTCGGACGATATATTCTTCGCCGCTCCCTTCGTTAGTCTGTCGTCCGAAGTAAGACCCGCCGACTTCTTTCCCGTCCTTGGAATCCGCGCGCTCACTGCATACCCACCACACTGTTGGCGCAAACCATTCCTTACATCCCTTGGTCTTGGCGCTTTATCTACCTTTAACATACTCATTACTTCTGGTTTACTCAGGAACTCACGGAGAGAAGCCATACTATCAAAATATTCATTGTGTATGACATACTCATAATCATCCTTCTCCTCAACAATGTCGCACTCGTTAGTGTTCGAATATGTGCTCGAATGGTTGAACGTGAGCTTTCGCTTTCTTTTTGAGCTTCCATGAAAACGAAACTCCTTCGTATCCTCAAAATCGGATTCAACCATCGTTATGTATCGCTCTATGCTCGGTATGTTAGTGAACACCACCATATCGTCGCTCACATCATACCCGCACGCACGACCGGCAAACCCTTGAACCATTACGTCGTCGTTTATCGTCTTCGATATACGATCATACATCACCCCTATCCGCCTCTTGTTGTTGAATGTTAGCGCGCACCGAGCGCTCTCTTTTACAAACAGAAACGTATGGCAAACCGGTAGTTTCTTCAGCTCCTTCTTCAAGTCATTCATACTGTCTGAATCGCAGCTAACATACTTACATGTTTTACCAAACTCCTGCTTGAAACGACCGATTACGGTTGACGCCTTATCCTTTGATGGTGTTCGAATTATATGGAACTTAGGTGTTGAATACTTTTTCTCAATAAACAATCTTAGCTCCTGAACTGCCTCCAACGCAGGAGCTATCAGCTGATTGTTTTCGCGCTCATCTTCTTCGCTCATTCCGTGTTTGTTATCATCGCAAATATACAGATCCTTCATTTGGTAAATCCGGAAATCATCAATTAGGGTTTTGTGTCCCTTATAGTTATTCCCTGGCTTCATCACATGCTTCACGCTCGCTTTGTTCCACGTCAACAGATCCTTCAGCGTCGTATTTGGTGTTGCAGAAAACTCCACGATCTGAATGTTGTTCGTTTTCAGGGTCTCGAAATTCTTGAACCCCAACTTTTCGAAAAACTTATTAATCGTATTCTTATCGTTTGACGCAATATGAACCTCGTCTATCATTATAACAGCGTTTTTCATATTTGCGAATACCGACATCTTGCTAAGAAGTTGTCCCCGATGGAACACGTTCTGTCTTAGAGATTCGGGCAACCGCCGCTTCGTTTGTTCGCACCAGTCGTTGCTGCTTAGACCGGTTATCACGAAAATGTTGCCCACATCGATATCACAATCGCTCCTCATGATAAGGTCGATAACCGCCATCATACAACCTGTTTTACCCGATTGGCACGGTGCCAACACCATCTGAAACACCTTCTCCGCGTCACTAATATTTTTCACTATTTTCATAGCGGTTTCCTCTTGATTTTTATGATACAGATTATCTCCCCTCTTCTGCTTCTTTTTTTTCATTTCATTTATCTCCTTTAACACAAGCGCCTTCTTGGGATTCTTCGTAAGCTCCTCCGCTGCCAACCGAGCACTCTCGGCCGCATCCGCCCTCTTCTCTGCGGCACGCTGGCCCTCCTGTGCCTCCAACAGTTGCTTCTTCAACTGGTCAATCTCGGTCATCATGCTTATAGCCCCTTTGTTTTTTTATGTGACAAATAATGATAAAATGAAAAGTATTTCAATTTACAATTAAAAGAAAGCAAACGAGAAATGAGTGGGAAAATGAGAAATGAGATACAGTGAAAAAAGACCCTTACGGACCCTTTCTCTCGAAGTTTATACACTTATTTGGTGTTAACAATATATACTCTACCCACACACTATGTATTCTCCATTAAGCACGATCACTTCGTCGTAGCTTATACGCTGTGCCGTCTGACGTATCAGCTGCGGTGGTGGCGGTGTTTCCACATCCTCTCCCCAATCAAGTTCTTCGTCGCTTCCATCATACAAACATCCTCCCGGATCCATGTGTGCCAGTTGATTGGGTTGGTTCTCTAAGCAACCAATACACTCACACACCTCTGCGTGAGCCTCCTCCACTACAAACGCATCCGCTTCCCTCTCCAACGGTTCTGCCTGTTGGATTTCCCCATATGCCAATGTGAACATATGCTCACGCGCACGATCTTGTTGCTCTTGTAACACCGCCAAGTAGGTCGCTCTTTGCCTCCTACCCTCTTCCATTTGTGCTACAAGCGCATCATTATGAGTCCGCATCATTTGCCTCATCATATCAGCGTGGTGACCGTAATGGCTCAACATATTCTGTCCGTAGTTCATCTTCCTTGTTGGAGTTGTTCGTCTTTTTTGTGCTATAAACGGTTCGGTAAAAAACTTTTCAATTTTAGACACTCGCTTCTTTCTCAAACGACTATGTCATGACAACCCACCCAACACACGCGCGCAGTAAGAAAAGTCCCTTGTGGGACCTCTCTTTTTTTTTGAAGTTTATACACGTTATTGGTGTTGTCTTACCCTACCCCCACACTAATACTCACAAACAATACCTGCTATCCCCTTAGTAGAACACTCGTCTATGTTAAGACGATCGCCCAACACTGTCTCAACCTCTTTGCGTTCGGTTACCTTTCTCCGCAGTTTACCGATGAAGTCTGGTGCTTTCCACATATACTGCTCAGGTTGTAGCGATATGTTGAACACTTCGTCGCCAGCGTTCGTCCTCATTGGAGCAAACTCATTGGGCGTCTCGTTGTATTTGTAAGTTTCCTTATTGATCCACTTCACGAAATACCTCCGCTCATTGTCGGGTAGGAACCAGATAGACCCCGAGTCTGGTAGGTCCAGTTCGGCCTCCGCATACGGATCCTCAACTCCCCGCCATATTAGGTCGTGGGGTGACGAGATTGTGCCACATTCCACCAAATGTGTCCCCGGGTCTTGGTAATTTACCACCACACCGAAAACAGCCGGTTGCACTATCACTTGATCACTCGTGTATCCATGCGCATTCATAAGGTGTTCGATAGTCACTGTATCGTACATGTCAACACCATACCCGGGCATATCCACCCTCGCCTTGGTGTAAACCACGTCTCCCACTTTGAACCGCGGAGCAGTCGGGTCGGTCGCGTTAGGATAGAGGTGGCGAATCGACATGTTGATTGTTGCTTGTTGCTTGTTGCTTGCTTGTGTTTTTTGTGCCGCCAACTATTCGGCAAAAAGCATTTCAATTTTAGACACTCATTCACAAACGACTATGTCCTCAAAGTCACCACACAACCAATAAGAAAAGGCCCATTATGGACCTTTTCTTATTCATGAAGTTTATAGACTTAGTTGGTCTTATTTATACACGAGTGGCACTACTCATCGTCACTGTCGCTATCCAGTTCCTCAAGCGGATTAAGTGCGTCTTTCTCCTCGTCGTATGTGCCAACACACTCTCCACTTACCTTATCATACAAGCACTTCTCGTCGTCACCCTTTTCCATCAGGTAGATTTTACCGTCAATCGTCTTATCGATGGTATCGGAACTCGCACACTCGGTCACTTCCACGTCCTCGGTCTCCTCTTTGGCCTCCTCTTTGGCCTCCTCTTTGGGCTCATCGATACTCTCATCATCACTCAAATCGAGTTCCTCAATCTCCTTATTAATCTCATTCTCAAGGACCTTATCCTCCTCGTCCTTCTTGGCCTTATTCTTTTCGCGAGTTTCCTTACGCTTACGGTTTGTCTCCTCCTTTTTAGCAGCCTTCTCTTCGTCAGTAAGCTCCTTTTTCTCCTTTTTCTCCTTTTTCTCCTTTTTCTCCTTTTTCACTTTTTTCACTTTTTTCTTTGGTTTCTCGGCATCAGACCCTGACTCACTTGAGGAAAGTGTCTCATCCTTCGGTACCTTTTTCACCTTTTTCTCCTTTTTCTTTGGTTTCTCGGCATCAGACTCTGACTCGCTCGAGCTGTCGCTCGCGTTTACCTTGTCGACCATCTTCGACAGGGCGTCATCGTTCTTCACCACCTTTTTCTTGGAAGGGCGTCCGCGCTTCTTCGGCTTCTCGGCATCCGAATCGCTGTCGCTATCACTATCCGTGTCCGAAACGCTGGTGTTTTTCTTCTTTTTGGGAATCTTTTTTGACACCACCTCAAACTCGGTTTCCGGAATAGTCCACCCGAGCTTCTCTGCCTCGCGCACGGCCTCTTCGCGCGAGATACCCTTTTTCTCCATCACGACAGAGAACTTGACCGGTTTCTTGCCCTTGACTCCCTCATAGTCATTGCCGGCCGCCACACGATCCGATACCTCTCCGTAATTCGGTTTTCCATCGTTTCCATCCTTTTCACACTGTTTCTGGCACGTCTTGCAGAACTTACCTCCATCCATCTTCGCCATAGTGCACTGAGATTGTAGGCCCGCGTTATTCCGAAGACCACAGCACCAATCATGGTTCACCTCGCCGCACCAGGGCAGGACAACGCTTGGCACGTTAGTCTTGGGTTTGTTGCTGGTCTTCTTCACCGCCTTGTCGAGTTCGAGACCGATTTGTTTGACCGCGTCATCCACCTTGAAGCCGTAGATATCCGCCAGCGCCTCGATCGTCTTGAACTGCACGTTGGTCGCCATCTCGGTCAGGTTCTTCTCCATCGTCTGCTTGATGTTAATCTGAACCATAGCCATGATGTAGGAGTTGTAGGATTGCTGTATTTGATACTCTTGTTGTTGTTTTATGTGCATACCACTGCGCGGGATTTTTCGTCTCAATTTTAGACACGTTCACACTAATCACAACTAACCAACTAACAACCTTCACGACTTAGCGTTTTCAGCCTCATATGCCTTACTATTACACAACTAACCCACTAACAACCTTACTATTACACAACTAACCAACTAACAACCTTACTATTACACAACTAACCCACTAACAACCTTACTATTACACAACTAACCCACTAACCACCTTACTATTACACGACTAACCCACTAACCACCTTCCTACAGTGAACTAACCACCTTACTGTTAGACGACTAACCCACTAACCACCTTACTATTACACAACTAACCACCTTCCTACAGTGAACTAACAACCTTACTATTACACAGCTAACCCACTAACCACCTTCCTACAGTGAACTAACAACCTTACTATTACACAGCTAACCCACAAACAACCTTACTGTTAGACGACTAACCACCCTACTGTTGGACGACTAACCCACTAACCACCTTCCTACTAAACGGGTTACGAAATAACAACCTTCCTACTACACAACTAACCCACATACCACATTCCGACTACATAGGCAAGCCACCAACAACCTTCCTATGACAACTAACCAACTACCCTACCACTATGAGCTGAATAGAGGACTAACTACCCTACCACTATGAGGTGAATAGAGGACTACCCTACCACTATGAGGTGAATAGAGGGTTAACACACCCGATATTAACCAGTTTGGTATCACCCTATCTCATTTCTCGTTTTCACACTCATTTCTCGTTTCATTTAAACAGAGACAAAAAAGTATTTCAATATACACAGACAAAAATGTATTTCAATAATGTATAAATTAAAAGTAAAATTGAACAGAACAATTCTCAAATCGTAATGTCTTTAAAACTAAAATAATGAAAGCCGAAATCTATTTCAATTCGAAATCAAAACAGTACAAGGAACTTTCCAATTTTTATGGAGGAGTAGAAGCATGTTACATGAGTGATCGTTTTCGCGACGTTGAGGTAAAACGATTATTTGAAACGTTTGAATCGCTTGGGAACGATGGCGATGGATTCATTGTGTATTTGCAAAAACTTCAACCGGGAAAAAAATGGACCGATAATAAATTATATTATTGGTTTGCCGAGATTGATGGAAAAAACGTTCCGATAACTGGTATATTGAGTAAACTGCTTGGTGGATCGGTAAAAGATGGTGCGGCAGGTAAGAAGCGACTCCATATAGTGAAAGAAATGGTTGGTCTGTCTGAATTATCTGTCAAACCGGTATTATCATATGATGACAAATTGGAGTTGATGATGAACTGTTTAAGAAAAAAGTATAGCGTTCCGCGATACAAAGATTTATTATTATCTACGGGTGATGCTATCTTGCACGAAAAACCTATGCGAGGCAAAGGCGATGATTGGACTTCTGGTGTGAACGGTAACGATTTATTAGGTAAACTATTGATGGAAATACGAGATGAGTTGAAAAACTAAACAAATAACGATAATTAATCATACAAGTTAACAATCTTTTAACACCATTGCCCATAGATAATAAAGTTTACTTACAAGTTTACTTTATTATTTCACTACTACTACTTCACTATATTCACTCTTCGGAAAATGCACGTTCATATACTTTTGTAAATTAAAATAATTCAATTCGCTATCTACATTTAATAACTTTTTTAATATGTCTTTAAAATTGAATCAAATTAATATAAATACAAAACTTATAACAAAACTTATAACTAACCATTATATAAAAAGTGAATCATGAATTTCAAGAAATGTTCGGAATGCGATAAAACATTGATCTATAATAGAAATGCCATAATATATAGATGTTGCGACACATATGTATGTTCGAAAAAATGCTCCCTAATTAGATTTAAGAGTGTGCAAAATTATGATCCAGAATTAAATTCTCCTACCGATTGGCATACTTTTAATAAACCAACTTTAGCAAGTCTTATATGCGATACTAAAAGTGCAACTTCGATCAACCGAACAAAATCTTTAAATCAAATATTTGAAGATAATACTACATTAAAAACAATCCACGAAAATTTTAGTCTTTATAATATTAAAGATTATGAATATGATTATAATAACGAAATGACAAACCATAATAAAAAAATAATAAAAATTTACAAACATATAACAATTAAATTTGTCGCATTAAGTGTTCTATTATATAATATATACAAAATATTCGGGTAATAATTCGATTATGTATATAATTTTAAAAAAAAACATGTATAAAACCAAAATATTCAAATACTTTTTTATTTAATCACTAAATTAAACCACCACAACACACATTATTTATATCAATAAAACAAATCATTATGAATACCCAAGAATACCAAGCAAAATACTATTATGATAATAAAGATGAAATTATAAAAAACGGATAGAAACCCACAACACAAATCCAGAAAAAAGACGACAGCAACAAATGAATTATTATGACGAAAATTCTGTTAGACTTATTGAAGTGCAAAAAAGTATATAATGAATTAAATAAAACGGGCACGAGTAGAATGAGTATGGACTTTAGAATATTACCCTTAAACTATAAACCACATAATGATGGATTTAGTCATATTTCAAATTAAAAATTTGTAGATGGTGAATATTATAATTTAGTTAAAACAAGTTAAAAATATAGACATTAATTTATAAATGTCGACGTGGAGAGAATTTTTACGATTATACAGGGAAAAAAGGAGATTTTCCACCAAATATTTTGTTAGGTCAAAAGTAAAGAAGCTAAATGAATACTTGGGAAAACATAAATTGTCTGGTGCTGTATTATCAGTTAGTGGTGGAGTAGATTCAGCACTTACATTAGCATTGCTCAAACGAACTGCAGAATTACCTAATAGCAATTTAAAAAAAATATGGGCTATTAGCCAACCTATTCATAGCTCTGACTGGGCATTAATTAGAGCAAAAGAATTATGTGAAAAAATGGGAATAGAGTTAAACATTATAGACCAAACAGATTTATATGATAATATTACAAAACAAGTTACTTCAGTAACAGATGTAAAAGAAAACAAATTTTCAGGTGGTCAGTTGAGAAGTTATATGAGAACACCAATTAATTATTACTGTGCTCAATTGTTATCACAAAAGGGTTATCCCGCAATAGTAATAGGAACGGGAAATATGGATGAAGATGGATATTTAGCTTATTTTTGTAAGGCAGGCGATGGTGTAGTAGATGTGCAGTTAATTACAGATTTACATAAAAGTGAAGTATTTAAGTGTGCTGAGTATTTAGATGTTCCAGATAGTATTGTAAAAGCAAAACCTAGTGCTGATTTATGGGATGGACAAGAAGATGAAGAAGAATTAGGATTTACATATGATTTTATTGAGTTTTATACTGGTATGTATTTAAAAATGAGTGAAGAAGGAAAAGAGGATTTTATAACACGATTAAGCGATGATTCATATAGTGAATTTATGCAATTTGAAGAGAGATGTGTGTCGATTCATAATAGAAATAAACATAAAACATCAGGAGTGATAAATTTATAATTCGTATAAATAATTTAAATAATAAATTATTGACAATAATAAACAATTCATATATTAATTATATTTTTTTTTACTTATATATTTATGGTTTAATAAATACTATATGGTTCCATATAAATTAAAAAATTGGATTAATATAGAATATTTAGATTGGAGCTATTTATCCAATAATATAAATTCTATTGAATTATTAAAAAAAAATCCCGATAAAATTAATTGGGAAACATTATCAGCAAATTCAAACGCATTAGAGATTATTGAGAACAACATAGAAAAAATAAATTGGGACGAATTATCAGGCAATCCTAACGCGATAAATTTATTAGAAAGAAACATTGATAAAATAAACTGGAGAATGTTATCAACAAATCACAATGCCATTCATATATTAGAAAAAAATATTAATAAGATTAAATGGTATGAACTGTCTGGCAATCGTGGTGCTCTTAGAATATTAGAAAATTATCCCAATGAAATAAATTGGAGAGCATTATCATTAAATACGCATCCAAGAGCCATTAAATTATTAGAAAATAACAAAGATAAAATCGATTGGTATTTAATTTTAAAAAATCCTAAGGCAATTCATATAATTAACGAGGTTGTATATGTTTTTAATCCATATTTATCATTAGACGACTCTTGGAATTTACATCATATTTATAATTCTTTATCGCACAATCATTCAGCAATTAATATACTTAAAAAAAATCCTGAGTTAATTGATTGGGGTGCGCTATCAAGAAATATAAATGCTATAGAGTTGTTGAAAGAAAATCAATCTAAAATAAATTGGGGACAATTATCTTTTAATAAAAACGCAATTAAAATTTTGGAAAGCAACCAAGAAAGAATATACTGGAACTATATTTCTCTCAATCCAAATATTTTTGAGATAGATTATTATTTAATAAAAAAAAGAATCGAACCTTTTGTCGAAGAATTGATGATGGTATGTTTTCATCCGTCTCGTCTCGATTATTATATTGAAAAATATAATTATGATATAGGTGACGATACATATATAAATGATTAAATAATCTATAAAATTGATATGCAATATCTTTCACTCATTATTATTACAAAATGAACAAAACTATTACTCTGCGAGGATATTATGGACTCGTATTGGCGTTTATCTGGGATACATTTCACTACAATATTCCTGGCCGCATAACCACTTGCTATGATTACTGGCAATATCTCAGCAATGTGGACTACTCATATACAATCGTTGTTCTAAACATAATAGCACTATATCTCTTGCTGATAAAATTCCGCGTTAAAATTACATTTGATTGTTCGTTCGTTTAGCATTATATAATTATTACCTTCATATTTTTTTTTTAAAATTGATTTGATTTATTAATGATAATAATTTTATCAAACAAAAATGACAGAAACAGAAGAAATGAAAATTTGCTTCGACGAAATGGAAAAACTAAAGGCAAAAATGGAGGAACTATGTGAAAAAAGAAAAGTTGAGGAAGAAAAAAAACTTCTTCGCGAGTTAACAATGGAACCTAATTTGAAAGTTTTAAAGACCTGGTTGGACGATTATCATTCGTCTTTAAAAAAACAAACCAAAAATCAGTTAGGTCAACGTACTTTATATAATGTTAACAATTTCTCGACACATATGAGTGTAAGATCGGCTGATAGCGGGCGTCCAACCGGTCAATATTACAACCAACCATCAGAGTTTATGGAAAAATATATCGATTCCACATACAATATGTTCAATATCATTAATAAACGTCTTGACGACATCGAGTCAAAATTATCTTGAATAATTATATAAATTGAAATTATAATAACGTTTATTTTTTTATTATAATTAAATGGACTATACTCCTTATAAACTAAAACATTGGATTAATCCCGATAAAATTAACTGGAAATTAATATCGTTGAACCCAAGAGCAATCGATATAATCAATGAAAAAATATTAAACGGAGATAGTTATTTAAATTGGAATGGATTATCTATGAATCCAAATGGACCAAGAATATTAGAAAACCACATAGATAAAATTGAGTGGGATTTATTATCACGCAATCCGAATGCTATAAAAATATTAGAAAAAAATAAAAATAAAATTAATTGGAATTTATTGTGTAATAACTATAACGCAATTCATTTATTAGAAGAAAATCAAGACAAAATTAATTGGGTAGAATTATCAAATAATCCAAATGCGATTCATTTACTCGAAAAAAATCAAGATAAAATAGATTGGTATTGGTTATCGGAAAATCCGAATGCGATACATTTATTGGAAGAAAATCAAGATAAAATTCATTGGCCATCTTTATCTGGCAACAAAAATGCAATACACTTGCTGGAAAATAATCAAAGTAAAATAGATTGGGTATTTTTGTCAGGAAATATAAACGCGATCAACTTATTGGAAAATAATATTGATAAAATATCATGGCAAAAACTTACAGTAAACCCTAATGCAATAAATATTATTTCTAATAATCTTGATAAAATTAATTGGGAATTATTAACTCTTAATCCAAATGCTATTCATTTACTTAAAAAAAATCAAGATAAAATAGATTGGTATTTGTTTAGTAAAAACCAATGCATATTTGATTTAGATTATAAAAAAATAGAAGAAAAAATAATTGTATTTAAAGAAGATTTAATAAAAAAAATTTATCATCCGGATAAATTATGGTATTATATTGAAAAATATAATTATGATATTGGTAGCGACGAGTATATTGACGATGAATATGATAATTAAGCATTACATTTCTTTAATTAAAAAATACCGTTTATATTTTTTTTTACCGTCTTTTGCATATCCATCGCTTAGACGTATTGGTATTAAATTAAACTTATTTAATTTTAAAACCTGTCTTACCAAATTCAATAAAGGCCATTTTTGATTAGATTCTGCCGAAGATTGTAAGCAAGTTGTTTTGGTTGTCGAATATATTTCTTTTAATTCTGATATTGAATCATACAAATTATTATATAAGTTTAGGTCTAACAATACTTCTCTCGGTATTTGTTTTCCAGATAATTCTTCTAATGTTTTACATTTTAATCCACATTTATTAAAAAAATCTATCAAAACTATATTTTTTTCGTTCATTTTATATAATATTTTAATTTTATTTAGCTATTTAATTTTATTAATTTATACTCTAAATCATCTTTTGTCCATTTACCTATTATTTCTGGTTTTTTACTATCGCTCAATATGTCGGCCGGGTTATAAACATTGTTAAATTTATCAATATAATAAAGGATCCCCTTAATATCCTCTGTCCATATTTCTAAATCAGTAAACTCGTCTTGCTGATTTATTTCGTCTTTAATACCGTGTGGAACCCCCTTGATATGTGTTCCACAAAAAGTATGTTTGTCTTTTCTCCTACGAGTGCATTGCTCGCCATTGGCACGCTTGGCATTACATCTATCACACGTAGGAACTACGTTTTTTACACGCTTTCGTTTTTTAAAATCGTCTGTATTTAAATCTATATTTTCATGCTCATATAGGAAGGTTAAAAACTCATTTGTTTTATTTTCACTTGTCTCTGAATTTATTATACTACATTTATTTAAATCAAACCACTCTTTTACAGTATCTTTAAAGTCAACCGTATGTTTATCAATCTTTTTTTTTATACGAGTTTCCATTATTTATAATATTTATTGTAATAATAACTTAAGTTCAATTTTAATAGTAATTAAATAATCTAATTAAAGAAACAATTATATAACATATGTTATTATGATTTTTTTATAAACTCTGAATATTTATTAACCTCTTGCTCATTTACTGCGGGTTCTTCTTCATCATTTACTACGGGTTCTTCTTCATCATTTACTGCGGGTTCTTCTTCATCATTTACTACGGGTTCTTCTTCATCATTTACTACGGGTTCTTCTTCATCATTTACTGCGGGTTCTTCTTCATCATTTACTGCGGGTTCTTCATCATCATTTACTACGGGTTCTTCTTGATCATTTACTACGGGTTCTTCTTCATCATTTACTACGGGTTCTTCTTCATCATTTATTTCATTTACGGTTAAAATTCCATTATTTGTAGTATTATCATTGTCAATAATAGTTACTTTGCGAGGGACAACTAAAACGCCCCTATTTTCGACAGATTTAAAATATTCGTGTCCGTATATAGTTCCATTATGCTTTCCAACCGGTTCATCAAACTCAACACCGCAACGCATACTATCTTTAAGTACATGAGGTCCATAGAAAAGTAGTGTTCCTATACTTTCATAACCTTCTACTGCAACACGCTTTCCTATGTCTGCTTGTGTTATTTCATTATACATAGTTACTTCGCTCATAATAGAGTCTATGTCGGTGTTATCTGTCATAACACGATTAACACCAACATTAACATCATTAATAATATTATTTTCCCCATTATATGACAATACTTCGTTCAACTGCTCGGTTTTAGTAAAATCATCTCGAGAAGTAGTATTATTTAATACGACATTTTCCGGTATGGCATTATGTGTGTTTCTATTTGTATTTTCTGATTTTTTAAAATTACTACTTACATTATCTTTGCTTCTATTATCAAATTGATTAAACTGTTTTATTCTTATATCATCACTTATATTTTTTAATATTAATTTCAATTGAACTGATAATCTGTAAAGATATTTAGTGTGGTGTTCATGGAATGTTTCTAAATAACCCGAAAACATACGAATTTTCTCTTTCAACATGGCATTTGAATAGCGATATGAATTTACAAGATTACCAATATTTAATCCCAATACAGATTGACTATTGTCATTTTCCAACTCATTGTCTTTTGCCAAATTATAGGATTCTAATTCGATAATAGTATTAATAGTAAGCTCCTGCAACTCTTTAACTAAATTAAATCCGTATACTTTTAGCGGTTCTAAATTTTTATAAGGTGGATATTTTTTTTTAATGGTAATCTTGTTGGATAATAGTTCGTCATCAACCTCTTTATTTATAAAATCTTGTATAATAACGTGTAATTTATAGTATTCGCAATACATACGATTATCAATCGCATTAAATATTTTTTTCATATTTTCGAACTGAATCTCTATTAATTTATTTTGAAAATAGAACGAGTCAATACCAAACATATGCTCTTTCTTTTGTTTATGTGTAATTATCATCTGTTTGTACAATGTTTTTAAGGTTTGCATCTTTGATTTCAAAGTTTGAAAAATATTAAGTATATCATCTCTGGAATTTTTTACAATATTAAAATCCCTTTTTATCTGCAATAGTTCGGTCATTAATATATCGTTATATTTTTAGTATTATTGATAAAATTTTTATTTATTAATAATATATAATGAGTGAAGAAAACAATACAGAAGTAGAACTAAAAAATCTAACTAACGAATTATCGTCTACCGAAATGATACACGTTGACTGGACGCCAGAGCACGAAAATATTTTAATAGAGTGGGCCGATAAAGCAACTTGTTATAGATGGCTACATTCAAAATCACATTTAGCATATAATAAAGCAAATACGTGGTTTACCATACCGGTTATTATTATGAGCACGCTTACTGGAACCGCGAATTTTGCTCAAGAAAAATTTCCCCCAAACATTAAACCATATGCCTCTATGGGAATAGGTGCCGTAAATATTGTTGCTGGCATTTTAACAACAATTCAACAGTTCCTAAAAATAGGCGAGTTAAACGAAGCGCATCGAGTTGCAAGTATATCTTGGGGAAAATTTTACAGAAATATTAAGGTTGAATTAGCTAAAAAACCGGGTGAACGCATCCCCGTTTTACAAATATTAAAAACGGCAAAGGAGGAATTTGATAGACTAATGGAGACGAGTCCGGCTATTTCAGACAAAACTATTAAATTATTCAACAAAACATTTTCGGGCGGTGAAATAAAGGTTGGAATTGAAATGACAGAAAAACAAAAGGCATTTAAAACGCTTAAAAAACCAGAGGTATGTGGAACATTAGAATCAACAAGTGAAAGCGTTTATAGACCACGCAACGAAAAAATAACATCAAACGCAGCAGCAATATTGACTGGAATATCATCACAGCTTACAACAAGAAAACGAAACATTATTATAGGTGAAATAATAACCAAATTTCAATCTGAAAAGGATAGATTACCTAATGCAGACGAAGTAGTGAGCGAAATGGATAATAAAGTAAGTGTGGAAACAATACAAAAAATATTAGATACATATGCGAATGATCCAAATAATGTAGAATCGCCATTAAACCAAGTTTTATAATTTAGCGATTATTTTATTAATATTATTATTAATAATATTATTAATAAAATTAACTAAATATATCCCCTGTGTTTACAGGCAATACAATATAAAATAATAACAATGCTATTAACCACAAAATATAAATTATGTATATCTCAACTTCTAATCCAATAAAATTAAAAATTGTCGTTAAAGCAGTTATAAAAAGTATTACACAAATTGTGTTCATTATTATATTTTTCAATCCTTTCATTATATAATATCTTATATAAATAATTATATAATGTTTGTCAAAAATAAAAATATGAATGGTATAAGGGGAAATAGAAACGAAATTATTACACTTATTAATAATATAAAAAATGAGAATGTAAATTTAAAAAATGAGAATGTAAATTTAAAAAATGAGAATGCAAGTTTAAAAAATGAGAATGTAAATTTAAAAAATGAGAATGCAAGTTTAAAAAATGAGAATACAAGTTTAAAAAATGAGAATGTAAATTTAAAAAATAACACTGATCTAATAAATAAAAACACATTGCTATTAAGAGAGAGCAATAAATTATTAATAAAAAATATTAACAATAGTGAAATAATAACTCAATATAAAAATGTTATTGAAAAACTAAAATACGAAAATATAACTTTAAAAAATGCATATAATTCATATAATTCATATAATGTTACCGACACAATTTCTTGTGTAGATTCGGATGATGAATAATATTATTTAATCTCATTCAACTTCTAAATATGATATCGGATAAAAATCTTTCTTATTATTTAATAAAATTTTAGATGTTATTTTATCGGAATATTTTGTATTTATTCTTAAACTATCAAACTCTGAATTTATTCCATCATTATTCACATCCCGTATTATATGATGGTTTCCTAAAAATAATGCATATTTTATAATACCTTTGTTTTCATCATTTTTATAGACAACGTCATTATTTAAATTTTCAATACATGATAAGTAGTCTAAAAAAATATAGTATTTGTCATGTTTGTAAGTAAAATTTTTTCTATATCCTAAATTAATATATAATAAATTTTTGCTATATGTGTCCCCAAAATAAGCAACAGCAGGAACTTCATATAACCTATCTTGATTATCATATAAAAAACAAAATTTTGGATTGTTTAATAAAAAATCTGACACACTATTGTTAATTTTTAAATTAAATGAATTACCGTGATTAATTACTTCAGAAACCATAACAAAATGTATTTTACCATCAGTTTGCATTAATTTATTTCTGTAATCTTCATTTAAATCGCATTTAAACATTAACATTTTTTTATTTTTATAATTTGAATATCCGTCGTATGTAAACTTTGATTTATTCCATTCAGAAAAAATATTTTTTAAGTTAAATATTATTTCATTGCTTGCTACACCACCCACATAACGAAATTTATAAAAATCTATCATCTCGTCCTCCTCATTCTCTAAGAGCGAATATAATAAAATAGGGTTTCTTTTATTAATAATATGATAAATACAAACATAAACATTTTCATTTATATCCAGTTTCGGCTCATCTATATTTAATAATTCTTTTCCACCAAATATTATGTCTTGTTGATAATTTATAATATTTTCTCGATTTATTAGCGGATTTCTTTTTATTTTTGCATCTTTTTTTGAATTAGTAAAATCAATTTCATTTAATTTAGTTGGATTATTCATCTTTAAATTAAATTTCTTTTGTATAATAGTTCTTTTGTTTTCATTTAACATATATAATGATATTACATAAATTTAATATTTATTAATCTTTATTTTTTTTATGTCTAATATCTTCTTTAATTTTAACTTCTCTCTTATCTAAAATATAATTTACGACATCATCCGAATCTATTTGTGGTATTTCTTTGAAGTAACTCGACATAGTTTCCAGTAAATACTTCTTACTAATTGATTGTTTTACTTTACTTTTAGTATAAATAATATTACCGTCGGACGTATCAAAACTATCTATCTCGTTTGTCCTCATTACTTTTACTAAAATATCAGTTAACTCTTTTCTTCGTGTTTTTCTTCTTTTTATTTCATTATTTAATACGTCGATTTCACTATTTATTTTTTTTAATTCTTGGATTGAATCAACTAATTCCTGTTTTGTAAAATTTGCCATTAATATAAAAAATAATAATATTTTTAAATTACTTATCTATAATTACTTCCTTCACTATTGTTTTTATTATTTTATTTTCATTATCACTATCTGTATATTGTGTTAAACTTTTAATCATATCAATATAATTAGCAGTCCCCTGTTCGGTCTGATCCCAGTTTGGATAATTTTTCTCCCATTCTTTTATTTTATTTATTTGTCTTTTCGATACCACGGCCAACGCTTTTTTTAGCTTAGATTTTTCGTTACTATCTTTTTCCCAAATATTATTGTCTTTAACATATAAAACTTCGCGTTTTAAATCGCTGCAGTGTATGGGTCTTTTATTAAAATCAAGTTGTCTCAGTCCTCTTACAAAAATATTGGTTATGCCCGTAATATAACCTTTCTCTCTGGTATTATCTAAATCTTCAAATTCTAATTTTAATGTTTCAACAAAATCGGTTAAATTAATAGCGTCCTTACATTCTTCATTTAAAAATAGATTTAAATTAAACTTATTAATAGTTGTATTATTGTTATTATTGCCTATCTTTGGAATCATATCCTTGACCATTTCTCTCATTTCCTTATTTTCTAATAAAATATTTTGGTTTTGATTGACCAATGTTGATATTAAATTCTTTAAATCTTTATTATCATCGGTATTTTGAATTATAACGTTTTCATTAACACAATTCTTCTTATGACGATTAAAGCTTTGAATATGCGTATATTCGCGTCCACAATTACAAATATATGGTCTCGCATATTTTTTGAGCATTTTTGAGCATTCTGTTTTTTGGTGTTTTTTGGTCTTACAGTGTTGATTGAATAAAAATTTTGTCTTACCTTCATAATTACATTTTTCACAGTAGAAAATCAGTTTTTTCTTGTCAGTCTCAAAATCGCATATTTTTTTGAGCATTATATGTAAATAATGCTCATAAAAATATGCTTAAATTCTTTCAATTTTATCTATTTTTACGACATTTTAGAGCACTGCATAAAAATCCCTACATAATATTCTATACCCTTTTATATTTTTCCTACATTACAGTGTAAATCACGAATTCACGTTTTTTTTACAGATTCTAAAATGAGAAATCCCAAATTGGACAAAAATAAATGTCCAAAAACGATAAATGAAAATTTAGAATTGAAAAAAATGTGAAAAAACGTGAAAATAAAATAAAAATAAAATAAAGAAACTATTTATTAATATACAACCTATTAACCAGTTCTTTTTTACTTCCGGCAATACTTAGCCCTTTTTCTTTTAATAAAACATGTAATGACTTTACCGTATTTGCTTTATATGATTTTTCTTGTTCGGCGGTCCAAATAATACTATTTAATAATTCCTTCTTTTTTGATGTTTTTAATTTATTTTTCCAATGGGTTTCACACAATAAACCAAATTCGCTATGAAAAGCATTTTTATTACAAGGTTTATCTTTTTGTTTTCCAGACTTAAAAATCCATTCACAATCATTGCATTTCATACAATATTCTTTCGGATTATTAACGCCATTTATTTTTTCAACGCCTTTATATTTGGGTATATATGGTATTAATTTATTAATTGATTTACGACAATAAGGACAATCTAACTGATATGGTTTTAACCTTTTAAAGTTATTGGGATTATATGATAATTTTTTTTCTTTAATTTCATTATATAAAGGCACATAATTAAACTTATGTGAACATTCTAATGTTATATGATTCTCGTCTAATACAGAACCTGATATTAAACATACATCATTTTCATGATCGTGTGTATTTTTTTTTAATAAATCAAAAAAATTTATATCATCTTCTATTACGTAGTTCATTATATAAAATAAATAATAATCTTTATATTATATTAGTATGGTAAAAAAAGAAATTTGGGGAACTGCTACATGGTATTTATTTCATACATTATCATATAAATTAAAACATGATAATGAACAACAAGTAAAAATACTGTATAACCATTTTAAAAATTTTTGCAATCATTTACCGTGTCCGATATGTAAAGAACATGCAATGCGTTTTTTAGCAAAAGTAAATGATAATAATATTAAAACAAAAGATAATTTGATTATAATAATGTTCACATTCCATAATGAAGTTAACAGAATGACCAATTCTAATATATTCACTATGGAAGAGCATAATAAATTATACGATAAAGCTAATACGGATAATATGGTTAAATATTTTATTAATGTGTGGAGTTATAAAAATGGAACCGGATATCAGGGAATGAAACAAAATAGTTTTTCAAAGCAACAATGTATAAATAAATTTAAAAGTTATATTTCAAAAAATAGAAATTTATTTAACTAACTGGATGTTGCTGTTTTTTGTTTTTTTTTGCATACAAATTTAGTTTTTGATTTTACACATTTAACATTATTACTTGATAATTCGTCATAGTATAATACCTCTTTAATTCCTGCCGCCCACCATAATGTAAACCAAATAGCACCATATGCTGTGCCAATAAGAGCACCTAAAAATATTCCAAGTCCTGTCGTACAATTTTTGGTACTAAATGGATTAAATCGAGATTGTATATCAATAACAAATATAATAGATAAAAATATTATTAATGATGGATTAAACTTACCACTATTGTTCATCATACTTATCAAATATGATAGTGTAAATGTATGAAATATTGTATTCGTGCACGGAACACTTGTTTGTGGAACAACCAACGGAAAATCAAGTAATCCACAAGACATTGGTTTAGATTTTTCTGCTTGTATAAGGTCATCGTTAGTAAAGTATTGTAGCAAGAAAACATTTGAAAATGATGCCAATATCACACCAATCAAATATACGAATCCTTTTAAGTTCTGATCTAATATTGATGATATTAAAAAGAAAAATGATATTAGAAATGGAGATAAAGTGGAAATAATCTTGGGTATATTATATAAACTAAATTTAATAGCCATTTATATAATATATAAATATTATTTTAAAAATAGCATAGTAAAACATTATATAACAAAAAATTGTATAAAATATTTAAATAAACAATCTAAAAATTTTATATTATTATTATTATTATGGGCATACCAAGTTATTTTTCATATATTGTTAAAAATCATAGAAATATAATAAAAGTTTTTAATAAAAAAACTTTTCAAATAAATAATTTATATTTAGATTGTAATTCGATAGTCTATGATTCTATTAGAGAAATAGATAATTTTACAGATAATGATAATTTTGAAAACATTTTAATTAATTTAATTTGCAATAAGATTTCTTTTTATATTAAATTAATATCGCCGGATACAAATGTATTTATTGCATTTGATGGTGTAGCACCTGTTGCAAAATTAGAGCAACAGAGAAATCGGCGATACAAATCGGTTTTTGAAACGGATATTTTAAATAAATTAACAAAGGAAGAAATCATTAAAAACAATTGGAACACAAGTGCTATTACACCTGGAACTAAATTTATGTCTAAACTAAGTGATAAGATAAATAAGTTTTTTAAAAATAGTAAGAAAATCAACGTTAAAAAAATTATTATTTCCACATCAAATGAAATAGGTGAGGGAGAACATAAAATATATGAGTTTATAAGAAATAATCAAGAGTATCATAGGACAAGCACAACAGTTATATATGGACTAGATGCCGATTTAATTATGTTGACATTAAATCACTTACACATAGCACCATCAATGTTTTTATTTAGAGAGACACCACATTTCATTAAAACAATAGATAAAACTCTTGAACCAAACAAAAATTATATAATAGACATTCCATTATTTGGCAAAGTATTATCGCTCGAATTAAATAATAATAAAGAACCGGATACGAAACAAAAGAAAAATAGAATATTTGATTACATATTCCTTTGTTTTTTATTGGGAAATGATTTTCTTCCACACTTTCCAGCGTTAAATATTAGAACTACTGGTATAGATACCATATTATGTGTGTATAAAAAGGTAATTGGTAATAGCAATGATAATATAGTAAATGGTTCTAAAATTATATGGAAAAATTTTAGAAAAATTATGATAGAAATCGCAAATACCGAAGAGGTATTGATGCACAATGAATATAAAATACGCACAAAACAGAGTAAAAATATTATGAATAGAAAAATGGAAGAGTGCGACAGATTTGTTTCGGTACCTATGCTGGATCGTAGTATAGAACATTATATTAATCCTTATGAAAAACAATGGCAAGAGAGATATTATAACAAATTATTTAAAATAGATATCGACGATGATAGACGAAAACAAATATCGATAAATTATTTGGAAGGATTGGAGTGGACGCTTAAATATTACACTACTGGATGTGTTGATTGGCGATGGAAATATAACTATAATTATCCGCCTTTGCTACAGGATTTATCAAAATATATACCATACTTTGATACCACTTTTATAAAAGAAAATAATAACACATCTGTCTCTCCGTTAGTTCAATTAAGTTATGTGTTACCAAAGAAAAATTTATATTTATTACCAAATAAAATAGAAGAGGTATTGTTAGAAAAATTTGAAGAAATATATACAGATACACACAACATTAACTGGGCATTTTGTAAATATTTTTGGGAATCACATATAGAATTTCCTCATTTATCATTAGATGAATTAGAAAATACAATCATGCCGTTGTGTGTTTAATATTAGATATTGTGTGCCAGTTTAAATGCTTCACACGAACCCTTTTTAATGCTGTGCAAAGTGAGTATATATTGAAAGGCTATTTCTTCAAATAAATTAAAATTTGAATTCATGATGAAGGTTTCATTGTAAATATGAGTTCCATGAGAAACGAATTATGGAGATTAACCATATCTACTCTGGCGTGCCAATTTAGATGGTTTCCGATAAGCACTCGTAACTGTATGCTTGCTATCCCACATGTAAACATTCCAATTGGTAAGGTAAATATTTTTTGTATTATATATAATGTTTCATATTAATATTTAGAATTAGCACGACTCTTGATTACCTTGCTATTGGTCTTGCTTACCTTTACCTTTCCGCGAGTCTTCCTTACCTTTCGTTTTTTGCTACGTGTCTTGCTTACCTTGCCACGTGTCTTGTTTACCTTGCTACGTGTTTTGTTTCCTTTTCCACGTCTCTTGATTATCTTGCCGCGTGTCATGTGTCCTTTGCCGTGGGTCTTGTTTGCTTTGCCACCACCTAGCTCTAGCTTCGCTTCATGTAACGGTCTTGTGGAGGGTTTAATTGCTGATTCTGATTTATAGGTTCCAAATGCTGACTCATGTTGGAGTTGAGATTGTTGATTTACGAATCGTCCTATTTGAGGATCAGATATTAATCTTATATCGAGCTCAGTCGATGTAACTTTCACCCCTTCGGCAATTGTTCTGGCAGTCATATCTTCTAAGTATCGAGTTGCTGCAGGTTGATTTTTCGCGGCTAATTGCATCTGTATGACCTTTTGTGTTATACCATCATTACTGGTAAGTAAATTGTCACCGGGTGATCCTATATTTTTTATAATATCATTACTTAATCCATGAAAAACCCTTTCGATATAAGCCATCTGTGCTTGGTTTATATGTCCATACTTTGCCAAATTATTATAAATACTTGTTTTTTTACCAATCAAGTCTTGATAACTTTGTCGTTTCATCTCTAAAATTATAGCCTTGTAATCGTTGCTTATATTAGCTTTTAGCATTTCATTACCTATTCTATTATTTAGAGGATCAATAATCTTGGCCGCGGTAAGGTTAATCACGCCACTTGCTAACTCTGTCAGCGAGTAAACCGAACCTTTGGTAGCCCCTATGAATTTAAAGATAGTTGGCATAATATATGAGAGCGCCATCAGCAGACCTGCTAATTTTAATCCCTTCTCCCATATAGCGTAAAACATCATTTGGAACAGGTCCCCCACTGATACGGTTGCGACCTGTAATTTACACGTACTTTGTGCTAACCAGCCAATAATTCCCTCTTGCAAATGAGCATTATCACAGTTCATTCTCGCTAAGTCATATCTCACTTTTTCGCGCTCATCTTTGTGAAGATCATTCAGTCGCCGTTCTTTAGATGCTCTCTCCTTCTGATCGGAAGCGTGAACATCTTTCTCTCTCTGGCGGGAATCTTCCTGTCGCTTTACCTTGATACCCTCACTCGCCAAATATAAAGCGTCTGCCTCCTGTTGATGTTTGGTCTCAGCGAGTGAAGGCATGGCCATTACAAATGTTATAATACAAAATTTGAGAAAGGTTCGCAAACTGAAACTACCACCACCGGTTTGTGTAGAAATATCATAAGTCGCACCAAGTTTGGATTGTGATTTTATAATATTTATAAAAGCTTCAATATCTTTTACGGTGATTGTTTTTAAAAAATCTACAAATTCTTCTAAATATGGGACATCTGTATCTTTGATAGTTACTCCCGATTTCGCGAATTCTTCAATTAACGTTAATGCCAATGATTCGGGTAATACTCGTACTCTAATAGAGCCTCCATTATTCACTATTGTTTTTTGTAAATCAATTGCTACTTCTAAAATATCCGGGGGACTTTCCTTAGTCGGTTCGTAAATATTAACAATATTACTCATATTTATAATATAACACTATAAAAAATATGGGGAATGTTTTAACGAGAATAACAATTAACTGTCTCCACAATAGATAACTATGGATGATGCGTCAGCTAAAGTGGACCACAACCATCAAGGATACAGCATACTCAATAATGTGTGTGCGACGGGTTCATCCAAGAGTATGTGCGACATTGCGAACATTTATCATAGACTTTGTGTCGTCGGATATGATGGATATAACTGTTATTAATAAATAAAACAACAGAGTGATACAAGAGACGGGTTTGTATGCGTTTGTGTTCAGCATACAGTAATACCGTTATGTGTATAATAATTATTATATAAATTAAGTTATTCAATATTTATTTTATACTGGCAACATATTTTCGCGAGAGTATGTTGGTAGTAGAAAACTTCTTGGTCTTGGGCCACCCGAACCATCTCCACGACATATATTACATGGTTTATATCCAGTGTTTTCACAATCAATACATAGATAATTTTTACATTTCATGCAAGGAACATAACCACGTCCATTACAAAAATAACATTTATAATAACCGGCGTTATTATACTCATTAAATATCATTTGCATAACTCTTTTTCTCTTATGTAAATTAATCGCTATTACGTAATTAGTATTATTAATTTTGTTTGGAGAATAAATTGTGTTCAAATTTATTATTGGGTGATGTGAAAGACGCGAACATCCTGCAACCATTATAAAAGACATTATTTTCATTGCTATATATATTATATTTTTTTTATTATATTTAAGTCAATTTAATGAAGATTGGTTAAATTGTTTAAAGAATATAGTTTTATATATATAATAATGTCGGAACGCGAAATAGTAGAAGATTTGACTGTTGAAGAATTTAAAGATTTATTGCAGAAAATGAGTAATAAACAGGTATTATTAGTAAAATTTTCAGCGGAATGGTGTAAACCCTGTAAAAAAATTAAACCATTAGTAGAGGAAAAATATAAAGAAATGCCTGAAAATGTGATTATAGTAGAAATAGATATTGACGAGTCATTGGACTTATATATGGTATTTAAAACAAAAAAAATGTTAACTGGTGTTCCCACACTATTTGCTTTCCATGGAGATATTAAAAAGGAAGATAACCTTTGGTATGTGCCGGACCGTTCTGTAAGTGGTTCTGACGATAAAAAGGTTACAGACTTCATGAATCATACAAGAGATAAGGCTTCGACGTTAAATTAATTTAAATAATTAGATTCATTATATATAAATTTATATAATGAATATCGATTTGAACATAGATAATTATGAATTGGATGATATATTAAATCTATTTAAGATAGACTATGATTTTAATCACGACGATTTAAAAAGAGTAAAAAAATATGTTTTACAAACACATCCAGATAAGAGTAAATTATCAAAAGAATATTTTTTATTTTTTACAAAAGCATACAAAATAATTTATGCTATTTATAATACAAGAGAGAAACGAGAAAAATCAACAACATATATATTAAATGAAGATGACGATAATAAAGAATTATTAAAAAAAGTTTCTAAAAAAGAAGATTTTAATAAAATATTTAATGAATTATTTGATAAATTAAATGTGAAAGAAGACAACGGTTATGGTGATTGGCTAACATCGGACGAAGATATGGATTACACGGAAACATCAAAACAAGATTTGCACAGAACAATAGAAAATAAAAAATCCAAAGCGCGGGCTTTGATAGTTAAACATGATATAAAAGAGTTGGGTGGCGATGGTGATAGCAACGGTTATAACGAATTAATAGATGATAATATAGAATGTTATCAAACGGGTATATTTAGTAGTTTACAATATGAAGATTTATATAAGGCTCACACGGAAACAGTTATACCTGTTACACAAGAAGATTATAAAGCAAGAAAACATTTTAATAACGATAACGATCTTAAATTATATAGAGAGAAACAAGATAACAGACCCAAAACACAAGAAGAGTCAAAAGAAATATTAAATAATAAATATAAAAGCCAAGAAAAAGAAGATATAAAACGAATATATAAATTGGTTAAACAGGATGAAATTATAGAAAAAAAAAATCAAGACTTTATTAATAATTTTAAATTATTAACACGATAATACGTGTAATAAATAACAACACATTTGATAAGTGTTTATTTATATAGTAGATAATGTTAGGTAATATTAAATTATATTAAATTATATTACATAATATTATATGAAATATATGAATTACATAAATTATGTATTTATGTTTTTAGTTTTAATGTTATTAAGTAAATTGTATAATAATTTTAAAGAAAATTATTTACAAGAGGAAAACTCAAATCATTACAAGGTAGTAAATCAATATTTATTAAATGATAATTCTTTAGCAAAAAGCGATAAACCTTATTTGTGGATACATAATTCTTTTGAAATTAATTCTAATAATTGGAGTAGTTTCGGATCAAGAAATACAAAATGTATGAACCAACCATACAAATATATAACTATTAAATCCGTAATAAATAAATGCGGTGATGATTTTAATATATGTGTAATCGACGATAATGTTTTTACAAAATTAATACCTGATTGGAATATCGATATTAGTTTAATAGCAGAGCCATTAAAAACAAATATTAGAAAATTAGCCTTATCGCAAATATTATATATTTATGGTGGTTTATTGGTACCAAATTCGTTTGTATGCTATACCAGTCTAATTGATTTATATGAAAATGGTATTAAAAATAATAAGATTTTGGTAAACGATTTTAATTTATTAAGCAAAGATAATAAATCCAATGTAAAATTTTTAGGATGCGCAAAAGATAGTAGCGTTATGAAAGATTATATATTGTATCTCGAAAAGTTAAATTCTGCTGATTTTACATCAGAAAATAAATTTTTAGAATATGACAAAAATTGGTTTCATTACAATAAAAATACCAATATAATACCAAATCAATATCTTGGTTTATGTGATGTAGATAATATTAAAGTGTCGTTAGATAAATTAATGGGCAATACATATTTCGAACTTATTGATCATGCGTATGGTTTGTATATACCGGATGAAGAAATTTTAAAAAGAACAAAATATCAATGGTTTTCAAGATTATCCGTTGAACAGGTGCTATTAAGCGATACAATGTTAGGAAAATATATTTTACTTTGCAATTAATATAAAATTATAAATCAACTATCGAGTATTTCAACTATCGAGTATTTCAACCATGTTATTTGTAAAAATTGCTAACTCAATTTCATGTTCGTGTAAATTATAAAATATAGTAATATATTTACTAATTAAAGTAATTGTATTGTATTTTTCATTTTCATTTAATAAATTACTATTCTTAGCATAAATAAAAAGAACGTTTAATATATCAATAACAGAATAACCTTTATCATAAATATCATATAATAAATTTATTGAATTTTGTAAATCTTTTTTTTTACACAATTCAAGATACGTTTTCATTGTTTCAAAAGAAATATTATTGCATATTTCACTTATTGTTTCAATTGTAAAAATATCATTATCATTATCATTATCATTATCATTATCATTTGTTAAAAGTTTAATTTTTTCAAGATTATTTATAATTGTAACTATAGAGTTATTTGAATTTTCTACTAAAAAAATTTTAATATCGTTGTTAATGTTAATATTTTCTTTACAGCATATATTTTCTAATATTTTAAGTAATAATTTATTTTCTAAATTATTTAACACAGCTGTAATTAATCTTGACTGAATACTCTTTATTACTTTTTGTAAATTATTACATGAAGCAATAAAATTTATATTATTGCTATATTTATCAATATAATTTCTAAATACCTGTTGACTTTGTTCATTAACAATATCAATATCGTCTAAAATTAAAAACTTTTTTTTTCCTTTGATAGAACATTTAGTTTGGCAGAAATTTTTAACATTTGTTCTGTAATGTGTAATGCCAGGCTCTTTAATAGTATTTATATTTAATATATCATCATCATTAACTTTATTATCATAATATGTATTAATTAAAACTTTTATCAATGATGTTTTGCCCGAACCATAATTTCCGATTAATAATATATTTAAATTATTAATGGAAATCAAATTATTTAGTAGGTTTAATAAATCATTATTAATATAGAAATCATTTATTGTTTTAGGTTGATATTTATAAATAAATGGTGTATCCATAATTAAATTATATAATTAACTTTATACATTTAAGTTTATATACATATTTTTTAAATACTAATAAATAGTATTATGTCGCCCGATAATTATTATTCTACATTGGGTATAGAAACAGACGCAACAGTAGATATGATAAAACGAGCTTACAGGCGTCTATCATTAGAATTACATCCAGATAGAACGAAAGATAATCCAATTTTAACAGAGAAATATAAAAAAGTGAATGAGGCATATGGAGTGTTAAATGATAAAGATAGAAAGCGTATTTATGATTTGCAAAATATACAAAATGTAAAAAATATGAGAAATATGCGAACAAATAACGATTTTAAAGCCGAAAATTTTATGGACATGTTAAATAGGGCAGGTATTAATAACACCAGAGTCAGTAATGTTAATAGTAACGTGTTTGATTTAAATGGTGCAATGAACGATATGTTGAATAATAAAAATAGTATATTTAATAGTGAGAAGTTTAATAATATGATGAGCAAGCCTCCACCAATTATAAAAAAAATATCAATTACATTACAAGAAGCGTTCACTGGTTGCAAAAAACCAATAGAAATAGAGAGATGGATTTGTGCAAATACAATAAAACATAATGAAAAGGAAACCTTATATTTATCAATACATAGCGGTATAGATAGTAACGAAATGATTTTTATTCGCGAAAAAGGGAATGTATTAGACGATTTTAATAAAGGAGATGTTAAAATTTTTATTAACATAATAAATGATACATGCTTTCAAAGAGAAGGAATGGATCTAATTTTTAATAAGGATATTTCTTTAAAAGATGCGTTATGTGGTTTTACATTTGAAATAGATTATTTAGACGATAGAATATTTAAAATAGACAATCATAATGGTAATGTTATATCAAGTAATTACAAAAAAACAATAAAAAATTTAGGAATGACAAGAGATAAAGTTAAAGGCAATTTAATTATATGTTTTAATGTTTTATTTCCAAAAAAATTAAGCAAAGATATAATAGAAAAATTGGAAAATATTTTATAAATTTAATTATAATTAATATAATTAATTTATAAAATATATTGTAAATTAATTATACTTATGATATTTTTTTGTTTGGAATATCTGCAGATACAACGTATAAAGAGTTTTCGGTAGATATAATATATTCGGTACCTACTTTATAAATTTTAGTTATTGGAGATGTATATTCGTCCTCACTTTTAACTAATAATTTCTCATTATCATCTTTAACACCAATTAAGCACTTTCCTTCTTGCGAATCTGTCCAGTAATCAAACATAATGGGTTTGTCCTCAACAACGGCAAGCTTTGCACAATGTTGTAAACAATCACTGCACGGCGATTTATATTGTTGTAAATTTTCTTCACTCATTTATATTATATAATATTTTAAATACTATTACTTTAAATACTTATACACAAAATAAATATATTAATATAAATATTTATAAAAAAAATATTTATAAAAAAAATATTTATAAAAAAAATATTTATAAAAAAAATATTTATAAAAAAAATATTTACAGAGATAATTATGTAAGAGAAATGTTTATGTTATTATTAAAATAATTTGTATTAATTTTAAGTTTTTTTTTCTTACATAAACGTTTATTTTTAGACTGTTTATCTATATCTGTCATCTCATTATTAATATTAATATTGTCATATTCTTTATAAAGAACATCTTTAATAAATAAATATATTTCATTTATCATAATGTCGTCACATCTACCTACTACAAGCACACTTCCTGTGCGAAAAATCATAAAAGATACTTTAAATATTGTTTTATTTTCATTTGTTATTTCTTTATTTTCTTTTGCTATAGTTTTCTTATCTTTAGATTTATCCACTGGGGGTTGAATGCCGGTTTGCTTATCTACTCTTATATCATAAAAGAAATTACACTGAATACCCGGATATGAACAAGGATCATATGAACTGTTAATACTATATTTATTTTTCAATAAATCATAAAGTTTATCTCTATCAATTAAGTATCCACAATTAAAATTTGAATTTATTAAAACAGTTTCACTATTATCATTATAAGTAATCTTTTCATTAACAATATTTAATGAATTTAAAATGTTTACTAATATATCAAGTATTTTAGATAATGAACTATTACATTGAATCCCGGGTATTTCTAACTTTCCGGTATTAAAAACCTTCACATGAAAATCCTTAAATACTTTTCCCATTTTTATTCTAATAATAACAACAAAACAATTGTAAAATGCGCTTTTCTTTTTACATCTATAACTAATCAAATCTTTTTTATTGATACCAATACTAATTTTTCGGACGTCTTTGAATTTTACTCTACCTTCAGGATTATCAATATTTGTTATTATATATTCATCAACATAAATATTTTTATTCTTATAATCCTGTATGTTTGCCGTAATATCTTTTAACTCTTCTTTATTTTGAGAGTTAAATTTCATTTGTTTTTTTATAATGCCCTCTTTTTCAGAGTAATATGGTATCACGGGCATTTTCCAAAAATATTCTTTAAGATCAATTGCTGTAGATAGATATGATATTTGTGTTTTTGTAGATATATAAAGTTCGCTGCTTTTAGGAGCGGTTATTTTATCACCAGTTTCATTATAGTTATTTGCGTTACTTTGATCATTTAAATCTTTATTAATATTTAAAATATTTGTATTATAATTACCTTGAACAAAATTCATCCAATCATTATCGATAGAATTTAAATTGTCCATAGTTGTTTATCTATTTATATAGATATTCTTTAAATATACTTCAATTATTTAAAATAATAAAATAATAAAATAATAATAAAAATTTTACAATGATGATATATAGTCGTTCAAAGATAAAATAAAGTATTTTTTTATAGTAGCTCCTTTATCATTATGATGTGTAATGTATTCAACCAATTTTAAAAATTGGTTATTAATCATTATATCTTTATTTCGTATAACAAAGTTTAAATAAGATATTATTATTTTATTAATATCAATATAATATTTAACAATTACATTATCTATATAATTAGATATTTTATCGTAATTATTATACTCTTTAAAATGTTGTGTTAAGGTAACAAATATATCATCAGTTATAAATCCACAATTTTTCGTATTATTCATATTTAATTGTATATGATTTATCATGCTTCGCAAGTCTGATTTATAAAATTTCTGTATAGAGATTAGTTGTTCATTAGTATAAGTTAAATTTTCTTTTGAAATAATATTTTGTAAAAAATTAATAATATTTTCTTCAGGTAATTGATTAAATTTTAATTTTATAAAAATATTCTGCAGCGATTCATCAATTCTCGATATGTAATTGCATATTAAACAAAAGCGAATATTATCATAAGTATTTATATTTATTAATAAGTTTTTTAATGCTAACTGAGCTGATTTTGTCATATAATCTACTTCATCTAATATAATAACCTTTACCCCTTTTACAAATAAATTTTTTGAATTTACAAACTGATATATTTGGTTTCGTATTACATCAATGCCACGCTCATCAGAAGCATTTAAATGAATAATTAGACTTTTATTTTTATTATTATTTAGAATTTGGAGTTCTTCTATTAAATTTATAATAGTCGTAGTTTTGCCTGTTCCAGGTGGACCATGTAATAAAATATTTGGTAAATAATTCATTTTAAGTATATTATTTAATATATTTTTGTTGGTTTTATCAAGAACAATATCATTTAATATATTTGGACGATATTTTTCTACCCATGGTTTTGAATTATTTATTATCGTCGTCATTATAATTATAATATTGATTTATTTAAATAATTGATTCACAATAATTGATTTAAAAAATATTAAACAAAAAATATTATATATTTTATATAGAATATATAATATAACATAGCATAATGATAAACGATACCGGTTATTTAGAAATTATTTTAGGACCGATGTGGTCAGGTAAAACAACAGAATTAGTTAAATTATACAATAAATTCAAATATTGTAATATAGATATTTTAACCATAAATTATTTGCATGATACCAGGTATTCCGATAATAGTATTTCCACACATGACAAAATTAATATACCTTGCCATATGTTACAAAAATTAGAAGATATATCTGATATAAAAAATGATCAAGTAACTGATATATTTAAAGACTCGAAAGTTATTTTAATAAATGAAGGTCAGTTTTTTAAAGATATTAATGAATGGGTAAATATATCGGTTAATAAGTATAATAAACACGTATATATATGCGGTTTAGATGGCGATTATAAGAGGAAGAGTTTTGATAATTTTTTAGAACTAATACCATACAGTGATAAAGTAAAAAAATACAGTGCTATTTGTTCGGAATGTAAAGAAAGACCGGCAATATTTACTCACAGAATAACCGATAATATCGAACAAGAGGTAATAGGAAATGATATTTACAAACCGATGTGTAGAAAATGTTATAATACTATAAATGAGAATTAGTATTTGTTAATATTTTTGTTAATATCTTTTTTTAATATATATTAAAACTATTTAAATTACTATGTTAATTAATATAAAATGCCACGAGCAAAAAAAAATAAAGTAGAGATTGAAAAACCACCTCCTAAAAAACGTGGAAGAAAACCCAAAGGTGGAAAAATTATTACCGAAATTAAACCAAACAGCGATAATAATATTAAAATTATAGAAAATATTATACTGCATTTAAAATGTAATAAGGGAGATTTGAATAAAATATATAATGATAAAATAAACAGTTACGATTTTAATAATAACGAAAATATATTTGTTTTAAATAAAAATAATAATAATAATAATAGTTCAGATGACGATTCCAATGAAGATAAATATTGTGATAGCAATATTGTGAATAATAAAATAGTAAGAAAAGAAACAGTAGAAAAAAAAATTATTTCAAGTAAGAAAGCAGTTTGGGAAAAATTAAGAAAACTTTCATTTTACTTAAACACTAACGATGTCTCTGACAAACGTTCAGCTTGTTTTTGGTGCACGTGTGATTTTGATAATCCGCTAATTTATATACCTAAATATGAATTAAATGGTTGCTACCAATGTTATGGGTGTTTTTGTAGTCCCGAATGTGCTACATCTCATTTATTTAATGAGCAGATAGACTCGAGTATTAAATTTGAAAGGTATTCTTTATTAAATTATTTGTATTGTAAAGTTTATGATTACAAAAAAAATATAAAACCAGCACCAAATCCATATTATACATTATCAAAGTATCAGGGCAATTTGAGTATTAGTGAATATAGAAGTTTATTCAATACAGAAAGATTTATAATTATAGTGGATAAACCACTGGCTCGTAATTTACCGGAATTACATGAGGATAATGATGATTTTTTATTTAATAATAATGATAGTAATATGTTATTTATTAATAATAATGTGACACAACAATCAAAAAATGATATTTTAACTACTAATTTTAATTTATAAACGGAATTAAATTACATTTCATTCCTTTTGAATATTATTTATTTCCTTTTCTCTTTCCTTTTCTTTTTCCTTTTCAATATTTATATTTTGAATTATTTGATTGATTTTATCCTCTTTCTCTTTTTTTATACGATAATTTTTAGCTGATTCGTCCATTAAATTTCTAAATTCGCCGTACATCAGTTGATTTGTGGTTTTATTTGGACGATTATCAATGTGATTAGATGCTTTAATGTTAGTTGGGTTCATATAATTTTTAATAACTTTTAAATAGTCATTATCGTGTTCTAATAATTTGTTCATTGCTTCGGTTTCATCGTAATTAGTTTGTCTAATAATTAGATCAATTACTTTTTTATCAACTGCCATATAATATTTAATATAATATTTTTTAAATTATATTAAACGAATTACCAAATATATAGTAATGAGCTATTCCAGTGATAGTAAATTTTGTATTAATTTAGATAATAAATTAGATGTAATTGCAAACGAATTAAATAATAATTTATTAGAAACTATAAAAAAAGTAATATATCCATTTGTAGAAGAAATGAACCATAGTCAAGAACAATACGATGCAGTTTCTGTAATTTTGAAACAACTTCCAGACTATCAACGGTTGATAAAAGAAAATATGGATTTAAAGACACAATTGGCAAGCAAAGAGATAGAATTAATTGGTGTGCGAGCAATGTATCCAGATTATGTAAAAAAGAAAGAATCCATAAAAATGACAATTAAAGAAAAAAATAATTGCAGCGACGACGAAATAGAAATAATTCACCCAATTAAAAAAGAACCGGAAATAATTGTTGTTAAAGATGAGGTTGATACAGAATTATATTTAAATAAATTTAGCGAGAATGGAAAAAATGAAAATGAGGAGGAACAGGAGGAGGAACAGGAGGAGGAACAGGAGGAGGAACATCATGAGGAACATGATGAGGAACAGGAGGAGGAAGAGGAGGAGGAACAGGAGGAGGACGAGGAAGAGGATGACGAGGAAGAGGCGGAAGAGGAAGAGGTGGAGGAGGAAGAGGTGGAGGAGGAAGAGGAGGAAGAGGTGGAGGAGGAAGAGGAGGAAGAGGAGGAGGAAGAGGAGGAAGAGGGAGAGGAACAAGAGGAGGAAGTAGACGAAGAAGTAGAGGAGGGAGAGGAACAAGAGGAGGAAGAGGAGGAAGATGAGGAGCAAGAGGAGGAAGAGGAGGAAGAGGAGGCTGAGGAGGAGGAGGAGGGGCGCGGGGGAGAGACAGGGGAGGACCAGTGCGGCAGCGACGGTGGCGGCGAGGACGGCGGAGCTGAGGAACGTAGGGGACGCGAGGAATCCGGGCGAAGAAACGGGCGAGGGCGAGGGCAAAAACTAGGGCGAGGCGGAGAGGCCGAGGCCGAGGCCGCAGCGTCGGTCGCGGGTAACGTGGCCACCGTGGCCACCGTGGCCACCGGCGCCTCCACCGCCAACGTCACCTCCGTGTCGTGCTCGTTGCGCGTCTACGGCTTGGGCGACTCGGTGGACTTTAAGGACCACGGCGGCCGCCTGAAGAAGCGACTGCACGCCGTCCTTGTGGCCTATCTCCGCGTTCTGCCCATGGACCTTCGCTTCGTGTCCGTCGACGACGTGGCGCCCGCCCCCGCCGACGGCGACGCCGCCATCAACGCGGGCACTGGCGTGCGCCTGCTGGTGCAGGTGCGAACCCACGGAGGCCAGGCCGCGGGCGGGATCCGCTTCCGCTTCGAGCGCATCCGGCGTGACATGGGCAACCGCACGAAAGTGATTCTTCAGCGGCTGATGGCCAAGACGCGCCTCAAGTTCGACACAAACGCCCTCGAGGTCAAGGCGGACCTTCCCGTCGGCCTCGGCGTCCGCGGCGTTCTCCCCGCGGCGGCCGCGGCGGAGCTCCTACCCCACGGCGCGGACCCAATCGACGCTGAGAACGCCTACGCGGAGCGGAGGTTCGTCAACGGAGTAGCC
>ERZ651776.266-NODE-266-length-76500-cov-7.316986_pt1 | contig 76500 bp, 50 predicted proteins | sample MGYA00514761_ERZ651776 | MGnify/ENA metagenome assembly ERZ651776 | reverse complement strand
GAATACTGGCAAGCAGAGATGGACGAAACATATTTCTGCTCTCGAGTTGCTGAAACGAATAAACTCTAGTTGCTCAAGTGGGCGCGAGAGGAGAAAAAGTGTGAGTGGGATTATAAGACGGTTAAAGCGGCCGCAGAAGAAGGTAATCTGGAAATTGTAAAGTATTGCGTTGCAAATGAGTGTCCTGTCGATGAGGACGCGTGTGAAAGTGCTGCCCGAAACGGTCATCTCGAGTGCCTCAAATACTTACGCGAAGAAGCGGAAGCGCTTTGGGATTCGAGAACTGCCTCATCGGCGGCTTTTAATGATCATCTCCACATACTCGAATACCTTGTTGAGCGTAAATATGATCACTTCGTGGAACATGCGTGTGAGAATGCGGCCATGTGCGGCTACTTAGACTGTTTGAAGTACTTGCACGAAACCGCCAAAGCGCCTTGGGACTATTGGTGCGTTCAAGTAGCGCACGAGAGCAACAACCCCGAATGTTTACAATACCTCCTCGACAACAACTGTCCTCTACCAGACGGTTATCGATACGAAGATGGAGAGTTATACGTACCAGAACCAGAACTAGAATCAGAATTAGAATAATGAAAACATGTAATACCACGCGCGTTGTGATTTTTCCTCGAAAAAAGTCCAAGACTACGTCACACTTTCATATCCAAAATACACGCACACACACACACAATGCTCGCATCAACCGGCATAAACGCGTATTCTTCGCGCTCGTTCGCGTCCAGATTCGCGTCTTCTTCGTCCTCTTCTTCTCCTTCTTCCTCTTTTCGCAAAGCGGCGGCGGCGAAAGCTTCGACGACGACTAATCGATTCAGCGCGTTGTTCGTCTCGTCAGCATTTCCCCAAAGCGACGACACCACTCCGAAAGGCAACACCAAAGAAAACGACGACACAAACACCTCAGCACTATCATCATCATCATCATCATCATTTAGCTTCTCGAAAGATGCCATCGATTCCGCGTCCATTACGATTGGTTCGACCGCATTCGCGCACTTCGTGACTGCGTTTCCAGCTTTTGCAGATGAAGGTCTCGAGGCAGCTCCAGGGGTCCTCGACGGCCAAACGAGCAAGAGTTACTACGCGACGTTATTTTTGTTCGTGTTATCCGCACCTGGGTTGTACTCGTTGGTGAAACGGTCCGCGAAATCGAAGATTTCGAGAAAGACGTTCGAACTTCCGGGTCCGATGGCGGCCGGGGACGCCGCGTTGCCGTTGGACGACGTCGCGAGAGAGATTTCGATGTACTTCAAGAGGAACAACTACGTGGTCGCGGACGCCGGGGAGGTGATTACGTTTGAAGGGAACATCGCGCCGGAACGAGGGACGGCGGCGTACATTACTTTTTGTATCGCCGTTGGTCTCTTGTGCGTTGGTTTGGTGTGTTCAATCGCCTTGCCCGGCGGGAATCTCTGGTACTCTTTGGCGTTAATTTCGCCGCTGAGCGGAAAGTATTACTTGGATAACGCCGGACGAAAAGAAAAGGTAAAAGTGAAAATGGTCGATAACGAGGTCACGACAGATGTCATCGTCGAAGGCGACGCGGAAGAAATCGAAAGGTTTCGAAGAGATTTGAACTTGTGCGAGAAAGGGATGGTCAGAGTGAAAGGGATATTGGAGCAGTAATAAGGAACGCGCCGCTCGCTTCTATTTAAACTATACTTTTATACACGTTTTAACGATACACGGATACTTTACCAGGTACTCATCAATACGTATTCATCTCATCTTCTGTTCCTTTTCCTATTTCCTTCTGGACATCATCCGCGCGCTCTCGCGTAATTGTATACCATATTCCACACATCGAAAGAACTTCACAAACACGCACAAAGAAAGAGAGCGCGAAAAGAAGAACATGCCCCTCGCGAAGTATCCGTCTCGAGGAAGCGCGTTTACGAATCATCATCATCATCAGCAGCAGCAAACGACATCGATTCAGACGACGTCGTACACTCCGAAACAATCCTCTCTCACGAACGGCTTGAAAGACTTTCCGAGACAAAAGCATCCGTCGACGACAGATTCATTCTTTCCACCACCTTCGCGTTTAACATCCGATCCAACGTCGATTGTGATCCGCGCGTTGGAAGTCCATCGCATGCGCGCGGAACGTTTGAACAAAGAGAAATCGGAACACGTGAGAATACGAAAAGAGAACGAAAAGAAACGCTTGTTGGAGGCGCAACGAGAGGCGACGTTAGGGAAGATTCAAAAAGTGAAAGAGGAGCTCTTTGCTTCCACGAAGACGGATACGAGGACGAATCCGGAAGCGGGAGGAGGATTCACGGCTTTTGCTGTTGTTCCGAAGAAAGAAACCACGTTGGAGACTCGCGTTTCGCCGAGGAAGAAGAAAAGAGAAGAGGAAGTAGAGGAGGAGAGAGGTGGCCGCGTTGGCGAGAGAAATCCGTTCGCGAGAGGGAACGACAAAGGCGCTACTGTAAAGAAAGCGAAGAGAGGAGGAGGGAAGAAAGGGAAGAAGTAGAGAGTTGCGGATTAACCGTTGGCGAACATGACGACGCGGCCAGGGAGGAAAGGATCGAAGATATCTCGAACGCATTTCGAGAGCGCTGCGAAGGCTCACGCGGAAAAGAGAGATGCGACGGTTTGTCGATACGTCGGGAGAGGCGACGATGGGAACGAGGAAGGCGCGTTTTTGGCGTTTCGAAATGTTGGGACGGTGGCGTACGAACAACGAGAAGAGGAGGAGGAAGAGGACGACAACGAAGTCGACGAAGGATATTTTGAAGAAGATGTCGTCTTTATTGTTCGCCACCGTAAGAATGACACGAGTAAAGCTTCCTCGAGAGCTCGAGTAGAAGTCGACGTCATCTATTCCCCATCCTACGAGGTCCCGGTGTTGTGTCTCCGCGCGTTTGATTCGCGGAGCGGCTCGGCGCTGAGTTTAGACCAAACCAATCGCGCGTTGGTGACGAAGCTTCACAACAAAGATAACGACAACGACGACGACATCTTCGCGCAACTTCTCGCCCCTTGGGATCGACAACAAAAACTTCCAAAGTGTTCCGTTGGCGGTGGATGGGTGTGCGTGCACCCGTGCGAAACGTCCAAATCGTTAGATATGCTGAATGAAACGTCGCAAACAGATGAAGATGTCGAGTTCCCGTTCGAAAGATGGCTTCGGTACGCCGCGTCGCGATTGAAAATAGAGTTATTTTAAAACTTATTAGGTTTAGAAAATTTTGTACACTACGCAATTCACAGAACGCGCTAATAAAAAGCTAGTATCCGCTAAACTATCCACCGCCGCTCTAAATCTACTTTCCTCCTCACCTCTAAAAACGCCCGCGCGCTCCTCACCATCTCTCCTCCGTCACTCGCCTCGCCACCATCGTTCTTCTTCTTCTTCTTCTCCTCCGCCGCCTCTTCCGCCGCCTCTCTGCACAACCCGAAAAGCGCCTCGCACGCGCTCGTTTCTTCCCCGTAAAACCGCCACGACGCTTCTATCCTTTCCATCGACTCAAACATGTGCGACGATGCTTGTGATTTCTCATCAAATCCTCCTCCCGTTTTTCTCGATTGCGTTTGTTCTCGATTTCCTCGACTGACTACTTTTTCCATCTCGTCCACGAACTGTTTCATTCGATCTCGCTCTCGGTCTAACTTTTCCAGAATCACTCCTAACTGTTCCATCTGTTTCGCGACCGTCTCTTTATGCACCGAGTTGGATCCCGCAACGCGTCGTCGATGCGTCCGTTTTTCTTTCTCAATATTCACCACACTCTCATTCTCACCGTTATTCTCATCGTCATCGCACTCTTCTTCTTCTTCCTCCTCCTCCTCGGACGAAGGAGGGTACAAACGTTTCTCTTTCAACATCGGCACTCGGGAAACGACGTCGAGGACGACGTCGAAAAGCTCGAACGCGTGGTCGCGAGACTCGCGCCAGGTGCGGACGAACGCGCGCATTTTTTTATTCTCGCGCTGCTGCTCAGAGTCGTTCATCGATCGCTTCGTTTATCCAGGCATGAAATAAGAGCGCAACACGATTCGACGTACACGACGACGCGAGACGACCACAAACCAAAAGGTTTTCGTATGACGCAAATTGGACGAAATGCCTCAGTTTTATCTCACACACAAACCATCGCATATAAACGCGCGTAAAAGAAGCCTTTGAGCGCCTCCCGAACGAGAACAGCAGCGGCAACATTCGTTTTAGTAGTATTATTAGTAGTACACTCTGTGGTAAAAGAAGCGGAGGAGTAAAAAAGATATGAGCGCGACGACGACGACGACGAAAAACGCGCAAACTTTACTCGCGAGAATGCTTCGCGTCGCCAAGTCGTATAAAGATTACAACGTCCGCGAGTACCTCGTGCGAAGGACGAACGATGCGTACGAAGGTACGAAAGAAAAACCGGAGGAGTTTGAAAAGTTCGCGGAGAAAGAGCTGAAATGGATGGAAAGGCAAGAGAAAGTGTACGAGATGTACGGGAGCGAACGGAAGAGCGTTTTGGACGATTCGACAGACGACGTGGCAACGACGAGGAAGTAGAGAAAATTTTCATCAATATCTGTTGTACAATGTAGTGTTTCTTCGTTTAAATAGAACTGTGCACTTCTCTCTCCCTCTTTCTTTCTTTCTTTCTTTCTTTCTCTCTCTCTCTCTCTCTCTCTGCTGCGGGTCTGTCTATTCGTGAGTGAGAAACAAAGCTTCGCGAACTGTCTCGATCGCGCTCGATATTCCCGACTTTTCGTCGTCGGCGAAAAACAACGCCTTCTCTTCTCGAAAGCGGGAGAACAAATACTGAACTCCCGCTCGAGCGCCGATGGAACACTCTTTACCACCTTGGATCGCGTTTTCTTCGTCCGACTTTTCCGCTCTGGACGCGACTGCGGAGGCGGTTTGTAAAACTGTTTCGGGTAAACCGGCTAAGCGAGCGACGTTGACGCCGTGGGATTTCGGGCACGAACCGGAGACGACTTTGTGCGTGAACGCGACTCGGGGCGGGACTCGAGTGGAGTCGACGAGCGCTTCGACGTGTTTTAATATCGCGCTAGAGGCGAACGCGAAGTAATCCGCGAGTTTGTGGTAGTGCGTGCTGAAGAGCGTGCGGGATTTGTTTCGCAACATCAAGTGTTTGCCGCAACTTAAAGCGATGGCGCAGCCGTCGGTGGTGGACGTGCCTCGACCGAGTTCATCGACACACACCAAGGAATTTTTCGTAGCTTCGCGCAACGGCTTCGCGATTTCGGACATTTCCACCGCAAACGTGGAAAATCCAGAGCGCAAGTCGTCTCTCGCGCCCATGCGAACGAAAATGGCGTCGCATGCGGAGAGGTTGAAAGTCTTCGCGGGGACCGACGAGCCCATGTGCGCGAGGATAGTGGCTACGCAGATTTGTCGGAGATACGTGGATTTTCCACCCATGTTCGCACCGGAGAGAAGGAGGAAGTTTTTATCCGCGGCAAAGTGACAATCGTTTGGAACGAACTGCTTGTTTAAGAGAGATGCACACGGGTGTGTCAAAACGTCGCACTCGAGGAATGCGCTCTTACCATCCCCGGGAAAAGGCGAGACGTTCGGTTTCACCGCGTGGCCTTCGCCGAGCAAAGCGAACTCATCCGAAACCACCGCGAGCGCGCCGAGCGCGTCGACTTCGGCGATGCACTCCGTCGCCAAACGCCACTCGCGCCAGTTTGCGCGGAATTTTAAGATTAAACCTTTCATCACGCCTTCCATGGCGGTTTCTTTTGCCTCCATCGCGTTCGCGCGCGCCTCTCTCAAGGGATCAACCGTCTCGCACGAGAATCGCTCAAACCCTTTTCGCTTACCTTCTCTCGTCCACATTTCTGGAACCCGTCGAGATAATCGATCTGGGATTTCAATAATGTGCGTGTCGCGCATGACGGTGACGAATTGTAGCTCGGATTTTTGACACTGCAACAACGCTCTCGCTTCGTCGAGCCAGTTTTCCAACTTTGCATCTGCTTGTCGGATGGCTTCGTCCGCGGCGTCCACGGCGGCGTCTACACCAGCGGCTGGTTCGATGCGGCCGCATTCTTTCGCTTTAACCCAATCAAAGGCGGTTTCAAACTCGCGCAAACCTTTAATAATTTCGTCTTTCGGGAAGAAGAGGTCTCCGCAGTAATCTTCTTCGTCGGCGTTTGTTTTTTCGCCGGTGACTAAAGCTCTGAGCAAATTTGATTTTTCCAACACGTGCTCGTTGCTCGAGATCTCCTCGGCGACATCGCGGACCGCGCGAACGCTTTCTAAAGCCGCTAAAAAGTCATTCAACTTTGCTTTGCGCATGTCTTCGTACAAAACGACGCGATCGGCGTTTCTGTTTGAATCCCCGCTGCCGACGCATCTCGCCACGCACCGCTCGTAATCTGGACTCGCTTTCAACAACGCTCGAATTTTTTGAAACGTATCGACGGAGTCGTTCGAGCGCAACGCGTCTATTGCCTTTTGCTTCGATCGAATCACTGACGCGTCGCACGATGGGCGACAACATTGCATTCGGAGGACGCGCGTGCCTGGTGCAGATGCCGCTCGGGAGACGAGCTCTAACAAACTTCCCGATCTCCCGCCTTCAGTGTTTTCTAGAATCTCGAGACCGGACAAAGCAGCAGCGTCCAGGCGCATGAACGCGTGTTGGTATTGTAACCTTTTCGTAGTCGCAGCTGATGTCGTTGTCGCTTCTTGTTCCATGGCGGATGGCGAAGGCGGTGCGGAAGAATTCACAACACTTCCTTCGACCCCGAAAAACGTCTCGTCGTTGGCGATGGTTTCGTATTTTCCGTAGGGCACAACATCGTGTGCGACCAAATTATCGTTCAAGTAGAGCAGACACGTGCCGAAAGCTACGAGCGCAGCTTCGGCGTTAATATTACTTGCGTTGCCAAAAAAAGTTTCAATAACATCCGGGTACGCCGCGAGTGGTTTAAAATAGCCTTGTTTTTCAACTTCCTCTCTTACGCCTTTTGAGGACGTCATCGAAGACGAACACACGTATCGAATGTGTGCATTTGGCACGCAATCTCTGAGCGCCGCCGCCACGGCCGGTCCAGGGAACTCTTTAGCATCCGTCTCGCCCCTTCTAAAAATAATTTCCACCGGGTTCAGCTCGCACAACGTCGTTCGTAAACTCGACAGGGTTTCTTCGTCGCCGCTTCCTGGCACGACCTTATACGCGCCGAGAACAAACTTCCCCGCCGCACATTCTGCCGCGCAGACGCCAAAATGCATAGCCCCATCTTCATTCTTTCGAAACTCTGAAATTGCCAACACGTGAGACGCATCCGGACAACTTTCTACCATCACGCGATCAATCATCGTCCCTCTCGTCACCACCGCAATCTTCTCGCGTTTCACCACCGTATCTTTGCATCTCGAGTCTTTCTTTTTCCTCTCCGCGAGCATGGCGGGCGTTTCTGTTTGCTCAATCGTGACCACTTTGTGCCCGTTTCTCGCCAATGTTTCGGCATTTTTCTGGTAGTTCTTTTCCGGGAAACCCGCGTGTGGTTGTTCTCCTTTCATGTAAATCAATCCGAGTTCTTTCACGCCGACGTGCGCGTCCATCTCGTACATTTCGTAAAATTTGCCCATCTTGAACAATAAAACGGCATCAAAGTGCGTGGCTTTGAACTGCCACCACTGTTGCTGTCCCGGAGAGATTTTATGCTGAGAGCCATCCGTGCTCGGAAAGCTCTTCGGGAAGGTTTTCGGGAGTAACAACGTGGTTGGATCGTATTTTGGGCTGTCGAAAAGGTTTCCGTTTTGATCCTTCAGTTTCGGAGGGAACATGAAGGAAAACAAACGACGCTCTCGTTCGTCAAACTTTGATATTTGGTCCGCTTGGAGTCCGTTTTGTTGCTGCGACGAGGACGGTTGTTGTTTCGGCGGTGACGCGCGTTGCTTTATCGGCGCTACCGTCGCGGACGCTTTCGAAGCTTGCGCCGACGGAGGCTTTTTCTTCGTCTTTTTGTTTGCCACCGGCGAGTCTTCTTCTTCGAAGTCCTCGTCGTCGTCGTCGTCGTCGCCATCCTCGGACTCTTCCGGTGCAAAGTCCGATTCGCTTCCTCCTTCCTCCTCTTCGTTCTCGTCATCATCGCTCGAATCCATAATCACCGTTTTCTTCCTCTTCCTCTTCGCCTCTTCCTCTTCCCGCCTCGTCGCCCGGGTCGGTCGTTTCGCGATCGACGACGCGGCGTTCGACCGCTTGCGCTTGTTCCTTCGCGCGAAGGAAATTGGATTTTCCTCCTCCTCCTCTTCCTCGAAATCTACGTCCACGTCCATCTTTTCCTCTGTTCTCTCGTTCTCTTTTACCGTCGATGTGGTTCTCCCCGTCGCTCTCGTGGCTTCCGCGATCATCTCGACGCCTTTCCTCTCCTCGCTTACGCTCGCCAAAGAAGGTGCATTCTGGGCACCATTTTTCTTGGAAACATCACCTCCTTTTGTTACTTGCTTCGCATCGTCATCAGCAGCGATTGCCTGCACCTTTTCCTTTTCCTTTGCAAAGACGACTCCGATGGACTCCTTTTCTTCTTTCGTGTTCTCCTTTTCCCCGGAGAACGACGACGAAATATGCGTTGGTTTCCTGTTCTCATCGTCCCCGTGCGATAATTTTGAATCCTCTTTCTCCCCTAAAGTCTTTTGAATCATCTTCATCGCATCATCGCTCTTCTTTTTCTTGTTCGAGGAACTGACAGTCGTCGTCGTGGAAAAGAAAGATTTGAGCGTTTTTTGCCGACCACCGTCGCGAATTTGGGAGAGAGGCGTTTTGTTGGTGGTGGTGTTGTCGTCGTTTGGTACCATTTCGTTCGTTGTTCGAGATGAATTTTTTTTGTGAGAACCGATTTCAAAAATAGTGTTTCCCTGATGTGTTTGATGACGATGCGCGAAAAGACGCAGTAGTAAAGAAGAAGACGCGATCGATGACGAGAAGAAAGAAGAAGCTTTGATTAAATTGTATTTTAAATATATATATATTACGTAAGTGTTTACACGTGCACAACAACAAATTCTCTACAAATAGTATTATTAATCGCCTCGAAACAAAGTCCTTTTGGCCACGGAAACGATATCGGCTGGTTTCGGCAAGGCCATCGCTTCCAAGTTTGCGGCGTAGGGCATCGGGATGTCGACGCCGGTGACTCTTTCCACCGGGGCGTCCAAGTAGTCGAACGCGTCTTCGTTCACGCAGGCGGCGATTTCAGACCCGACGCCGCATTGCGGCCAGCCTTCTTCGACGATGACGACGCGTCCGGTTTTTTTGGCCGATCGAGCGACGGCTTCGCGGTCGAACGGACGCAAAGAGCGAAGGTTGATGACTTCCGCGTTCACGCCGTCTTTTTCGAGCTCTTCGGCGGCTTTTAAGCAGTAGCCGACCATTTTGGAGAAGGCGACGAAAGTGACGTCGGAACCTTCTCGCATGATTTTTGCTTTGCCAATTTCAATGGTGAAATCTTCGTCTAAGGCTTCTTTCGGGAGTTGGAAGCTTTCGCCGTATAAGAGTTCGTTTTCGAGGAAAACGACTGGATCCGGGTCGCGAATGGCGGCTTTCATTAACCCTCTCGCGTCTTCCGCGTCGTACGGGGCTAAAACTTTCAAACCGGGGATGGACATGTACCAGGCGGCGAAGCACTGGGAGTGCTGCGCACCGACTCCGGCGGCGGCGCCGTTTGGACCTCTGAATACAATCGGACACGAGATGGTACCGGCGGACATGTATAGCGTCTTCGCGGCGGAGTTGACGATGTGATCAATCGATTGTAACGCAAAGTTGAACGTCATAAACTCGACGACTGGTTTTAAACCCATAAATGCGGCACCACACGCGATGCCGGTAAAACCGGCTTCGGTGATGGGCGTATCTCGAACGCGTTCGGCGCCAAACTTTTGGTGCAACCCTTTGGTGATTTTATACGCGCCTTGGTATTCGCCGACTTCTTCCCCAATGATGAACACTTTTTCGTCTCTGGTCATTTCTTCGGACAACGCGGAGTTCAAGGCGTCGCGGACGGTCATACTTGGTGAATCCGCTGGGAGTTTTGAAGCCGTGGCGGTACCGCCGTTCAAATCTTCGTCTTTCGATCCGTCTAAGTCTCTCCCAGCCGCTCGCGAGTTTCTCGTCAAATCTCCTTTTTTAATCGCCTCGTACTCCGGTCGTTCCAAAATCGCTTTCGCCGCGGGTTCGTCCGCCGCGGATGCTAAAGAAGTTTCGCCACTGTCCAACACAGAAGCATTACCAACGGTATCTTCCGCCACGTAATCCGCGAATTTCCCCACGTCCTCCTCGTTTTCGCACGTCACCGCAATCGCTCTTCCAATCGGTATATCGTCCGCTTCTCCAGCTGGAACCAAAATCTTCGCCAAGTACCCGTCGTCCATGCATTCCATCTCCATGGTCGCCTTATCGGTTTGAATTTCCGCTAAAATATCCCCGGCGTTAATCTTCGCGCCTTCGCTCACCGCCCACGACGCGACGCCGCCTTGCGTCATCGTCGGCGAGAGCGACGGAAACGGAATCACCGAGTGCGGAGGGTAATCCTCCGGAGATTTCGCTGCCGCTGCCGCAAATCCTCTGTTAGATCTCGCGATCGTTTTATTATCATTCTGGAAAACGCTGCTACTGCTACTATTCTTCTTTGGTATTCTTCCTCCGATTGCATCATCGCCGCCATGATGAGAGTCGTTCTTCTTCTCTTTCGTCGTCGTTGTCACCACCCCCCTTCTTTGTTGTCTCTTTTGCGACGACAACAAAGACGACGAAGAGGACGGAGAACAGCGCGCCGAGTTTGAGGACGAGGAGGAAGAAGAAGAAGAAAACACCACCAACGGATGATGATGATGATGATGATGAAGATTTCGAACCGACGTCTGATTTTGGGAGGAGAAAAATCGCGCCAAAATCTGTTGACTCGTCGTACTTTCAACAAACTGTCGTCGTCCTCCTCTGGAAATCATAGTTAACGCTCTCGAGAGATCGCAAAGCAAATATTCTATGTATTGCGTTACCGTGACTTTTACGCCTCTGAAAGCCTCTCTAAAGCCTCTCTTCAAACAGAGCGAAAACAACACGCAACGCAACACCCCTACGAAATGTTCGATTTTTTTTTCTAAAGAACAGAACAAAAGAGAGAAAGGAGCGATCTGAAAAGAGCGACGCTTAAACCCTAATTAGGAGTGATACCCTAAATTATTTTTTTTTCTCGATTTTTCTTCTCTCAACGAACTTTGAAGAACCGACGGACACATTTTACGCGCACCTACGACAGAAGTCCGAAGATGACTTTACGACGACGACGAGAGATTCCTTTCGATGAGCGCAACAGTTAAGAAGAAGAAGAAGCTCGATGAACCCGCGTCTTCTTCTTCTCTGGATGTGTTGACCGAAGGGTTGAAACGATCCATTTTGCCTCAGATTCGCAAATTGGACGGGACGATCGCAAACGCGAGATGGATGCAAAAAGAAGTCACGGATGCAACCGATCGGTGTTCTCTCGAAGTGGAGAGAGTGATTTCTACCACGGTTGGAGAAGAAGAAGAAGAAGACAACACTGAGAAAGGAGAAAGAGAAAAAGAGGAAGAAGAAATCGACGAGCGGTTACGAAACGTGCTCGAATCGGTCTCCAAATTGCGCCAAAGAATGGCCAAAGTGGTCGAACGAGAGCGAGCGCAACGAGAGAAACTTTTACGCATGCGGAGGTGCGATTTGGACGTTCTCCGAGCGAATAAAGGAGAGGAGTGCGATTTTGAAGCCGTTTTGAGAGCAGAGGCGTACGCGAAACAGCAACGATAAAGACGATAAAACGAAGACGACTCTACCGCGGGGGCGACGCGTTGAATATACGTAAAATGTATTACGAGCGCAAAGCGCGATATGTGTGTTTGCTACTACACCTTCTTCTTTCTATTAGTATTTCATCCCTCCGTGTGGTCTTCTTTTTCTCATCATCTATTTGCCTTTCGGTCCATTTAACCCTAATCCTAACCTTTGTTCCATGACTTCGTGCGTCGTCTGTCTCGTCCTCGCTTCCGGTTGGAACTCCATCTGCCCTAAATAGTCCTCGAATCCGATCCGATCGACGTTCCCGCTTAAAATCTCCAACCCGAATCGTTTGCTTTTCACCGTTTGATTGTTCGGTAATCGTTCCACGTTTTGTAATATTTGTCGTTCGATGTCCATTTGTGCCGGTAAGGCGATGCCGTAGACGTGCGCGAGGTGGTTTTTCTTCGTTTGAGAGAGCACGTACGGGTGCGAATGGTTTTGGATCTGCTCGACGGGATGGGTCGTTGTCGTCGTCGTCGTCGTCGTCGCAGTGTGATGTAAACCATCGCGCATGGGGTCCCTCGGCGCGTGCGAAAAACGCTCCCTGGTGAAGTCAACACCGTTGGCCTCGTTATCCTCCATGGACGTAGAGTTCATCAGAGTTCTTTCGTGTGTCTTTGTTGTGTGTTTGTTGTGCAAGCGTTTTAACTGACGATCTTGGTGTTGTTTGACCTCTCTCTCTCTCTCTCAACGAGCGGGATACGTTTAGAGTAATATATAAGTACAGATCTGATTATAATTTATGTGCCTTTTCACGAAGTGTTTTACGCGCGCGTTTGTTCTACCATTTCTCTCTCTTTTTCTCTCTCTTCGTCTTTGATCGTTTTTCTCGAAACGACGAGTGCGAGTGAAAGAGGTCGCTCTCGCAAAGCGAGCGAGCGTTTCTTTATTATTTCGTGAACCGCCCCAAAGCGCCTCCGAAGAACTTGAATATCCCTTTCACGATTTCTTTCCTCAATGCGGCGAGACCTTTCCCGAACTCCCCTCCCGGCCCAGCGTTCGTCTCTCGAATGAATAACGTAAATATTACCCCCCAGACGCCGTTTATGAGAAAGAGAAAGAGGAAGCCAACCGCGATGGGCGGTTCGCGCTCGATGAAAATCTCCAAGTCTTTAAAGAACCCTTGGCCGAGTTCCGGTTTGTTTTCTTCATTCACGTTGTTGTTATTATTATTGGCTACCGCGTTGTCGTTCAATTCTTGCTTCTCGGAAGAAGAACTGCTCGTCGCTATTTCAAACATCCTCCGCCGCCGTTCCTCCGCGTTCGTACTAAAAAGTTGTTCCTTCGTCGTTTCCTCTGAAGAGGCAGAGGAGGACAAAATCGTCGACGCATTCGCGACGTTACTACTTTCATTTAGCGCGAGAAACGCCGACATCACAAAAGCGCTAAAAATCATCTTCGAACCGCTAAAACTCCGACCGCTCGTCGAACAACAGCAGCAGTCTTCTTCTTCTTCTTCTTCTTCTGTTCCTCTTTTAAACGCGCGGGTTTGAGTTTCCGTCAAAGATGTTTTTCGATCTTCGATGGAAAAATAATTCGTTTGTTTGTCGCGAATGAATCGAGCGCGAGGACGACGACCAACTGCGCCGAAATGCGCGGAAGAGTACGCCGAGGAGGAGGAAAGGGATTTTGACGACGACGACATCGAGAGTGCGATGCAATTGGTCATCCTGTGAATGAATAAATATTTTTTTATGCGGGGGAGAAACAACAAAATGTTTTGCTCAAGTATTCATTCCCAAACAAACTGCCAATGAAAACTCCTCTTGGAAATCTCTTTTTCCTCGCTCTTTTGAGAGGAAGAGGAGGAACAGAGCGAAAAAAGGCCCGTCGAGGTAACTTAGTATTCGGCAGTATTTAGGTGTTCTTACAAAAAAAACGTCTCTATATGCGCACGCGCGCGAGGCTATCTATGCGTGGTGAATCTTTTCTCTCTCTTAGTGTGAATACTTTTCCAACAACTGGTTTTGAGTATCTCTCCTCGTTGTTCATTCAGCGGGCACGTACCGAAACATTTGCACTCTCGAGTGTAAGCTGTGATAGGTCGTTTGACTTTCTGAGGAGGAGGCGGCGTCCGCGCACGCCAACTCGAAGACGAACGCGAACGCGGATTTCCGGCCGCCGTCGAAATCGAACGCGAGTTGCGTTCGCGGCGCGTTTTTTAGAAGCGGGATGCGGAAGTCGCCAATGTGCTCGGCGTCGTCTAAGGTTTCGTTTCGGAAGGAGGAGACGCGGAGGCACCAGAAGAGAGAGGAAGAGGAGGAGGAAATAGAGGAAAGGACGGGGATCGGAGGCGGCATGAATTTGAACCCGTCGACTTCGATCGTTGGCGATGATGTCGGTGGTGATGGTGATGAAGTCGATGGTGAACCCGGTACGCTGAGTAGTTTCCTCGACGATCCTTTCGTCGCGGTGAACGCAACCGCACAGTAAATGTGGCGTCCGCGAAGAGTCAAAAAGTGAGCGTCGTCGGGAGTCTCTTCCGCGACGTCTTTCACGCGTTCTCTCTTCACTCTCGAGCGCGATTTCAATTCTTCGAGGATAGCTTCTGCCGTGTCGTCGCTCTTTGTGTCGTTCACAAGGCGCGAGGATGGAGATTGATCAAACTCTTGCGAAATTCTCGCCGCTGATGCGTTTCCGAACGAAGCGCTGTGCGAAAGAACATCCGCGGATTCGTCTAAAGATATCGCCAAATCGCGAAGGACGGAAAGCTTTGTCAACACGCGCCGTTCGTTCTCGTCGTCCAACCGCTTCTTTTCTACCAAGACCGGTGAGATAGGAACGATATTATGAGAGACCATCTTTTCCGGAGAGGAGTGACTGCCTCCACCGCCGCCGCTGTGGATGGAATCTCCTCTCCCAGTTTCGTTCTTATTCGAGATAGATAACCCCTCCATGGCGGCGGTAGAATCTTTCAAACTACCGCTAAGCTTAGAACCTGCCGTATTGGCGATTGAGTTCGCAAATCCGGCAAATTTGCTCGCCGCCGCGGTAGCGACGGATGTTAAACTCGCGGATGAAGTCAACGCGCCGCCGAGTATCGGTGTTTTCGATCGAGACATCGTTTGAGCCTCTTCCGGAAAATACGTCGCGCCTGACGTGGTTTTATCCGTAGTAGAAGACTTTAACGATACATTGCCGACGCTTTGAGACGCATTTGTAGCGTTGCCGACGGCGCTATGCTTCACTGGATTCTCTTTCTGTAATCGAAGATTTTCCAAGATTCGCCTAGCGCGTCGCGTCCGCAACATGGTCGTCGGGTCGAGTTTCTCGGGATCGACGTTTCGTAAGTTTGTAAACTTTGCGTCGCGAAACTTTGACGTCAAACGCAAACGTAAACGCAAAATCTCGAGCATCAAGTTCGCGTTAAGTCGGTCTTCGAAATCTTGGGTATTTGCATGCTCGACAATCTCTACTGCCACGCGCTCGTAGGCGTCTAAAGTAAAGTTTTGCTCGAGATACGCCTCATCTTCCGGGCTTAGTGTACCAACGATATCTTTGTCTGAAATTGACGCGCCATCATCACCACCAAGTATTTCAACGCGACCTAGCGCCATGGTGAGCGCTAACGCCGACGGTGACGTGCCCACCGTGCGTGGTTCAAACGTCAATTTGATCTTTGATGTGGCGCTTTCGCTGCTCGGAGTAATCTCATTTTGATGTTCTCTGGCGATACCTCCTTCTTGCTCGTAGAACTCGACGTCTTCGAAATTCCTATCCAGTCTCTTATAGCTGTACTTCCACACGCCTTCTTCGGCGTCGAACGGCCCGGCGCACTCTACGAGAGGCAATGCCATCGTCGCATGCGTTGGGATTATTGGAAGCTTGAGTACGATAGAAAATTTCTTCTTCCTACTGGCAGAAAGAAAGGTTACGCGAACGCGACCTGGCGCGAAACGTTCGTTCGCCCCTTTCGGGTCGGTTAGCAACAACCAATTCTCGACACCACCGCTGCTATCGACTTGATCACCAAACTCTCGCACTTCATACGTGAGCGATTCGGAACGCGAGCTTCGTGGACACGGCCAAACCGATTTAAAAAACTGACCGATCGCGACTTTGTCGTTACCATTACTTTCGTTGCCGTAAGAAGAAGCGCTACTACCACTAGTTTCGGATAAACCAGACTCTTCGCCGAGGAAAAAAGATTCCTCGGTGAGCATTTCACCGTTCTGTACTAAATTAATGGCACATCTCGGTGCCGCTAATAATGCACCGAACGCAGTTCGTGACTTCACCACTCTTCCCTTTTCTTCCAGCGGGTCTTGCACCAAGCTTGGAAAGTAATATTTCCGTCGAAGGCCTAAAAACAACTCAAACTGCGTCTGACGGAACCCGTCCGAGACTAAGTTTACGAACCGTCTCTGAACGCTAATACTCAGGTTCGACGCCGTTGACTGCGAAGACTTAAACCGCGAGTTTGAATCGTGACTTGTCGTTGAATCCAACAAATGCATCATCGCCGTGTGCGACGCTCGCGTCGACGTGTAAATCAAAGCGTGTAAATCCCCGTTTTGTAAGTATACCTCCGACGCCGCCGATAAGGCCGCTCGAGACATATTCACTCGCAAAGTGTCCACAGTTCGTTCGAGCCAAACGTACGAGTCTTGCTCGGATGGAAATATCGAATGTTCAGATACGTTTGTAGTCTTATCCATATCGAACAGTTTTCGTTCAGCTTCCTCTTTCTCCTTTTCGCGTATCACGGCGTCGTCCTTGCGTTTTTGAAGAATAGCTTCGCGTTTTGTCTGTCGTTCTTTTCTCTCTTCGTCGATGACTTTTACGAAATCGTCCGGTAACGCCCAAGACGTTGAGCGCATGTTGTGGTCGATGTAAAACGTTCTTCCAGTCGTCGTGTCTAAACGTGACTCCCACCCCTCGGGTAATCGCGCGCTTAAATCTTCATCAGCCGAGCGCAAGAATTGATCCTCTTTCGCCTTCTCCATGAGCTTCGTCGATTGTAACGAGTTACTCTCAGGGTCGGTGAGCACGTCCGCTAATCCTAGACGCTTTGTTTGCTCCGCGAGCAATTGAACTGCAACAAAAAATCCGGCTAAGTTCGTTCGATCTAAAGAATCCGCGCAGTTGTATCTCAACACGCCCGCTTGTTTCCTGAGCGTTATCATTTCCCCCGTGGCTTCGTCGAACGTCCCGTAACCGTAACCGTGCTGTCCAATCTTATCGCGAAGTACTTTCCACATCGCTTCGACTGCACTCGCATCGCCCATACTTTTCACATTCGTGTGCCAATCGAAATTCGTCACCGTCAAGTTTGGATCGTTTGGTAAAATGTTGCGACATAATTCTACGCACTCGTGGAAATGTCTGGACAACTCCGCCTCGGGTTTCCCGGGTGCAATCCGCAACAAGTTCACGCACGCGATCGGGTTGCACTCTCCATAACTTTCGCGCAGTCGGGCAAAATATCGCTCGGCATTCTTATACGTGTCTTTAGTCTCCACCTCGATTTGTGCGTCGCCGACGGTTTGTTTGATCTCCTGTTTCCATCGAAGCGGCACGGAACCTCTGCGCCACACGTACGACGTCCAAATAGTTTTTTTCCTACCACTATTACTACCACTACTATTACCATTACTTGAACGCCAGACCATTTGTTCCATCTCAACTTCGTTCCCTGGATTCCCGTCCTCGTTTATTCCTCTCGCTAAAAACCTCGTCCCCGGGTGTAATCGACTCCGTTTCCCAAACACCGCAAAGTGCCACGATCCTTTCTTCGGATCGGTCGCGTCCACTAAAATCTCTCTGCACTCCGCTAAACCTTGAATCATAACTGGAACGTATCGAGACGCATCGTCGTCTAACACATCTCTCAACGGTTTTGCAATCGCCTCGTTCCACACCCACTCGCTTTCCTCCTCCTCCTCCTCCTTTGGCGGCGGCGACGCCAAAGACGAAGAACGAGACGAATCTCGAAACGCTAAACTCTTCCTCAAATCAAACGTCTCGCTATAAAAATGTAACCCATCGATTGGAAAATCCATCAACGCTCTCGCGTGTTCCTTCTCTTGCTCCGTCAATAGTCTCACCGGACTCGAAATTGAAGTCGTTTTAATCCACTTCGTCTCGCAAATCCGAAACACGTCCTCTCCGGTAGGTAATCGCATCGCTTTTTGCACTTTCGTCGCCACCAGCGCGGCGACTTGGTCGCCTAAACGCGCGATGCCTAAAACGCACGTCCCTCTCGTCGCGTTTTTTACTTTCCCGAGTTCTTTGAGGTACGTCAACGCGTCCAAATCGGATGCAAAAAACACGCTTTCCTCCTCCTCGTCGTTTCCCCAACCGCGGGGTCTCTTCACGCGCAAAAGCGCGCCGGATGTCGGACACACTCGCACGACTCTCGCTTTCGGCGCGTCTCGAGCGGCGACGAGTACGATGTGAATCTCACATGTGTCCGATTCTGTCACCACGCACGAGCCTTTCGGAAAGGACGACGACTTTGAACCGTTCTCGGAGGAAGACCCATCGTCCGAGGAAGAAGAAACGCCGGCGCTGTGTCGATGCATCATCTCGCTCTCGATGACCTTTCGAGCAGCGCGACTACTCGAGATGATGAGTGAAGTGTATTCGTTTCAAGAACAGCAGTCCTCGTCTTTTTCGTCGCAGTCTCGAGATAAAAAAGGCGCAAACATCCTCTCGCGTGCTCTGTGCGCGGAGGAGCGTTGGTCTTCCTCTCTCTTGCGTTTGCGCTTGCGAGTGTGTTTATGTGTGTGCGTTTGTTGTAAGTTAAATTTGTGCGGAAAATGCGTCATTCTTTCCCCGCGTAATCTCTCTCTCTCTCGCATCTCTGTCGTCCTTTTGTCTCCGTCGTGAGATGCAATTTACGACGTCGTCGCGGTCTCTTGCGTTTTTACCCTCACCCGCGGCGAAGAAGGCTTCTTCTCGCGTAATAACAACGAAAGCGCTTTTATCATCGAAACGGTCTCGTCGTACACGTCGTCTGAATCATCATCATCGAGCGAGAGAAGTGAAAATGTCGACCACATCATCGTCGGAAATGATTTCCGTGGAACAACTCCTGACGGATTGCATCGAAAGCTGCTTTCTCGGATGCGTCCAAATCCGGGAAGTGCGATCGAAAGGAATATCTTCGGTGCGATCGAAAATCGAAGGCGACGCGCGGTCGGCGTTGACCGAAGCGGACGTGAAAGCGCAAGCGGTCGTTATCGGGAGCTTGAGGAAGACGTACGGTGCGAGATTGAACGTCGTCGGCGAGGAGGACGGGAACGAGGACGCGACGCCGACGGAAAGCGAAATGTGCGAGAGTTTACGGAAAGACGTGCGGTTTAGCGAGTGCGTGAAGGAGGCGGTGAGAAAAGCGTGCGAAGATGGTGGTTTTCGACAGGGCGAAGACGCGGTTTCGATGGAAGACGTGTGCGTGTTCGTCGATCCCGTGGACGGGACGAGGGAGTTCGTGGAAGGGAGATTGGAGAACTGTCAGTGCTTGATTGGTATTTCCGTGAATGGACGCGCCGTGGCGGGGGCGATTGGGTTGCCGTTTCCAAAAGGCGCGAAAGGGTTTGAGGAGGATAAAGATGACGCGGAGAAATCGGCGATTGTGTTTGGTTTGTGCGGAATGGGAGGCGCGGACGATCCGGAGAGCGATAAAGGCGTCGTCGGGGTGTTTAACGAACATTTACTAGCCGATGGGTACGTAACCACGAGCGAAGTAAATGGAAGTGAACGGTTTTCAATAACCACAGGGGATAGTAAGAACTTACTGTTGAAAGCGAGCGTAGACGCCGTCGTCGAAGCGGCGAAGGAAAACCAATCGTATTTACAGGACATAGATAGACCTTTAGTCGGAGGCGCGGGCAGTAAGATTGTCAACGTCGCGTTCGGTAAAGCCGACGTCGCGTTGATGCATCCGACGTGTTTGTGGGATAGTTGCGCACCAGAGGCTGTTTTGAAAGCGGCTGGAGGGTACGTGTCGGATTTTTTCGGCGCGCCTTTGTGTCACAGTAAAGACGCGAGGACGGTGGAAAACAATCTCGGGATCATAGCATCTATGCCGAGAGAAAAGACGCCGAAGAGAGCGGAAATGTGCGCGAAACTGCGCGAGAGCGAGACTTTGCGCGCTTTGTTCGGCAAAGAGGCGGGTTTTTCCGAGGACGGTAGTGTAAAAAAGAGCGACGTTCAAAAAGCTCAAGCTTTTGACATCGCGAGAGCGTTGGACGGAGCCCCGTTGACGGTAGATTATTTAAGCGACGAGATTCTTTGTAGTTTGAGTAGGAAAAGCGCGTACTCGGACGACGACGAGAAAACTGACGATGTCATGTCCATGACCTCATCGAACGCGTTAGTTTCGTACTCAGTAAACGAAGACACCGCGGTTCGAGGATTGATGTCCGACGCCGTTCGAATACACTTGGAGTGGAAAGACAACTCGGAAAAATCGAGGACGCCAAAATCGTTATTTTATAAACGCGTGGACATGCAAAGTCTCGCGCACGTTCGTTTGAAGAAAAGTACCGCGCCGATGAAAATTGGACGCGACGTGAGGTCTTTCTACGTCGAGTCTGCGTTCCTTTCTTCGAACGCGGCGAGAGCTTTGCACTCCGCCGGCGTCGGCGTGCCCAGATGCTACGCCTCGGCGTTTCAACTCAACGAAAATTCCTCCGTGGACTCGAAATTCGCGCTGTGCTTGGAAGATTTCTCGCCTGAGGACGGGTGGTACCAAGAAAAGTCGCTCAACTTGGCGCAAGCGAAAAGCGCCGTTATCGCTTTGGCGAGAATGCACGCGTTTTTCCTACCCGACGCAAACTATTTGAAAGAATCAGAAGAGAACATTCGGGAATTAGAAAGCGCCGTCTGGCGCTCGGGAACGTACTGGCAACCGTCCATGCAAACCATGGACGAGCAAGTCGCGAATCTTCCTCAACGATGGGAAAATTACTTGAAATCCTTCGAAAAGGAAATCGCCGAACACGTACCGAAAACCAACGACATCGGTACCGTCGGCGAGCGGTTACAAAAAGTTGCGGTGGCCATTGGAAACGAAGCGTTTCCGTTCGACGTTGACGATATCGCCTCCGTTCCAGAAAGACTTCGAAAGCAGCGCACCATCGCTCACGGCGATCCAAAGGCGGGCAACATTTTCTTAAAAGAATCGTCATCGTCTTCGTCGTCGTACGACTGCGGTCTCATCGATTTTCAATGGTCCGGCTTCGGTCTTCCCGGCACTGACCTCGGCCACTTCATCTGCGCCTCCGTCACCGCCGACGCGCTCTTCGACGACGGCCAAACCTTAATCGACGTCTACTACGAAAACTTTTGCACCTTTGCTACTGAATTCGGCTGCGGTGCAAACGTTTCCGAATCCATACTCACCAAAGACGAACTCCGGCGTCAAGTCGACGTCTCCATTTTAGACACCATGCGGTGCATCTTCGGCTACCAATGGCACCGCGCGAAAGCCTCGCCAGATATGTTAGAGAGGAATAAAAACAGCGTAGGGAGGAACTCGTACAATAAATGCACGTTCAACGCCGTGTGGGTCATGCGAAGGTGCGACGAGTTGCTCCGATTGAATGCTTTCCATCGATAGCTTTTATAGCCTTGTTTCTACCAACCAATAATCAAGCTAGAACTATACTAAGAATACTATGCTATCTAAAACTATTCTCTAAAACAAGTCACTAAAGATCCAAGAGCAGGTACAGACCCGCGGGACTGTGATTTATTCGTAAAGGACAGACAGACAGAAATTCAAATTTTCTCTCAACACTTCACAACACACGCGCGCTTTGTTTTATAAAAGCAAGAAAGAGAGAGACGTAGAAATCACACTCATGGACCGACCAACGCTCTCGTCACCTCCGAAAGACTTTTCGCAAAAAGAGGAGCTGTCGACGTCCACGACCACGCAAACGACGGCCACGCGAGGCGTCGGAGAGAAGTTTCAAAGTTTAAGCATCGACTTTTTTGGAAACAAGTGCGCGAACGACGACGACGACGACGGTTTGACGACGACGAGGAATACGAAGAAGAAGAATGCGAGAAGCGCGAGAGGAAGAATGAAACGAGAGGACGGACACGTTCCGAGCGGGTTTCGCGCCGTCCACGGGGAGCCTTTTCCCGCGTTTGAGTGTTATTCAATACCCGATGAGGAAAAGAAGAATCGAGACGAGAAGAAGAAGAAAAAGAAGATTTTTATGCTCTTTCCTGGCAGTCGGTTGTCCGCGAGGAGGAACGCGCGCGCGAAAAGAGCATATAACGCCGAACACGATGAGATTGTCGCGTTGGAAGAAGGAACGACGAATACTTTGGTTTGGATGTCGTCGTCGGAATACGGGCGAACGGTTCGCGCGAAACTGGCGCTTCCGAGCGACGTTTTAGACGTTCAGTTTTGTAGGTTTGGGCTTTCGAGAAGCGGCGGTGCGGGAGGCGCGGCGAGTTTGTGCGCGTTGCACGAAGACGGCGTTTTGGTGTATAATCCGTTATCGGGAGATATTTTGGACGTGCCGAGACCAGAGGGGTGTCGGGAGATGTGGCCGTGCGCGTTTGGTTTAATATTCAGGAGGGAAGAGGACGGGAAGTTGTTTTTGGTGGAGCACCCGACAGATGCGCCGCACGAGTTGAAAAGAATTGGCGGTGATGGAAACGATCACAGTGAAGTAGATATATCTGGCGTAGAAATTGTTTGGAGTGATTTGGATGACGCGCTCATCGTGTGCAGAAATGTTGCATCAAATACATTTTGCGTGTTCCGAGCGGAAACGGTCGCGGACCCGTCTTCGATTGATATCGAAGCGAATTTAGCGACGAATTTGATTTATAGAGAGAAGTGCGTGGCGTTGTTTGAAGCTTGGACGGAACCTACGAACACGCAAGATAACGTTGAGTTCATCAAAGCGAGAGGAATGGAAGTAGAGTTCGCAGAGTCGACGGGAGCGGGCGGGTCCAGGCGTTTGCATTTTTGTTTCCCTGAGATAAAAATGCGCACGAGTATCGATTTGGCACCAATGACGATAAACAAAGCGAAGAAAAAGAACAGTCGTCACGAAAGGTCCACACAAAATTGGGTGCTCTCGGGAACACCGTGTGCATCAATTACGAGCCTCCAGTCGACAAGAGCGCCGTATTTAGACATTCTCGTCGTCGGTGAGGACGACTGCGTTGAATTGTATCGCGATAGCAACAACGAAGACGTTCTGGTGTGTCGTTTGGCAGTTTTGCATTCGGACGAAGGCCAGGCTATCGATACCGACGACCAAGCAAACGCGGGCGTTAATCGATCGGCAATAGTTAAGTGCACGGGTAAAGTTTGGGGATCGATAGGTAATCTCGTTAACGTCGACGTCTCGGAAGATGCGAAGAGAAGGACGCTTAGATGTATTCTCCCTGGCCCTCCTTCGGACCCGGCGGTAAGGAACGTTATTGATGCCATGGTTGAAAGCGATGATAAGTCCTTGATTTTATCTAGATTTTATGAGAAATACTGCGCGGGTTCGTTGCAAGCAGATGCGGAATGGGCGAGTTTTTGCACCGTCGCGAAAGAGGCGTGTGGGTTCCTTGTAGGGGTAGAGGAGGAGAAAGATGACGCAATGGCAACAACATTACAAGACGAAAAAGAAAATATCAACAAGAACGAGATGTCAATTCTAGAAGACGACGATGCAAATTGGCAATTCACTATAGAAAGTGATATGCATTCGAAATACGCGAACTCTTTTGCCTTTTTGAGAAAGCTCGAAGACAGAAAATCGACTGACTCGAATAGAGGCGGTTCTGTGAAGGACAAACAAACTACGAGACTAGAGCGCAATAGGCAAACGACGGCAGAAGTGACATCGGCATCAACGATATCGTTGTCCATATTGCGTGATCCGAATGCGTTTTTAGAAGCCTTGCACGTTGCCTATGAATGCGCAAAGCTCGATACGACACAACGTTTGACGACGCTCGTGAAACTCGGCGCGCTAATTAGAGAGCTGGCGTCAGGGTTAGGGCATGGGAATTTACTCGCGTATCATTCGCTCGAGTGTGGTAATCCGATTGCAACGGATGTAGAACATGTTACTAATGAACACAAGATTTTTGACGTGATCAAAGCGTGCGAAATGGCTTTGAAAGGTACCTTGACAGAAGAGTACCTTCCGAAGGTTCTCGGTAGGGTTGTTTGCGATGACATGTATCGAATCGAGTCGAGCAACTCGAGCATTTGCGATTGGGCTAGCGATGTCCTTCGATGCTGCCACGAGCTTTCCCCAATGCGAGCATTCGCTGACCTTGATGATAACATCAACTTGAGGAGTGACAGAGATCGTTACAGAATGGAATCGAAGTTTGCTTTCAGGCATCTCGAGACGTCGAACCGATTCGCCTATCTCGCCGCGCAGAGAAATTTTACGCTCGCGAGAATAGCCCGTTTACCATCCGGTTTACAGTTGTGCTTTCGTTCGGCATTGCGGCTAAGTCGCGAAAATCCGCCTAGAAATTGGCCATCTTCGGCGTATCTTCTCATCGGGAGAGACGATATGGCGGAGCTTTCCACGCGCGACGCTGCGGCGAAACATAAAATGTACGCCATCGCAAATAGGAAAATTGAATCGTCCCGCGACGGTATCGATGACGATGATGATGACGATAACTTTGGAACGAAAATTGCGTCTGCGCGAGCTTCCGCATCGTCTGCCGTCGGTTTGAAATCCGCCGATGACGCTTTCGATGCGTACGACGGAATGGATCACATCGAGGCGTTTGTCGGTCCGCTTCGGTTTCCCAAAGATAGGCGCATCGTTGAGTTGAGGAATCTACTCGCCACGGCACGTCCAGCGCCCATATACTTGGGAAATCCGAACGCATCAAATGTAGATGGTGACGATGACGACCAAGAAGGACAAAATACATCGGCTGTAAATGAAGATGACCCGAACGCGGCTAGTGATCCAGACGCTGTGACGCAGCAACAGGCAAAGTTGTGGGCGCGTGCCACTCGAACGTCTGCAGCACCGGTCGGGAGAGGTGCGGCGACGCTGAGAACTTTGCGTCCAAAGCCTACGGAACCATTGAAAGTTCCGAAATTGTGTTTCTCTGGAACATTACCGGCGCAACGAAACGCAGTCTTAAGATTAGATTTGAACGCGAATCCCAAAGCCAAGGCGGATTTCACAGATTGGCCCGATTTTCACAACGGCGTCGCCAGTGGTTTAGCTTTGAAAGCCGCCAATGAAATTAACGACCTAAACGGAGAGTCTACATCCAACCGTAACAACAATAATAACAATGATGGTGAAGTTACTCGTTCTTGGATTGTTTTCAATCGACCAAAGCAGGCGAGTCATTCGCACGCCGGCGCGCTCATGGCGCTCGGCTTGAACGGCCACCTCTCCAGAATGACGGCGACAGACTTGTACAGATATTTAGCGCAAGAACATGAAGCTACGACGGTTGCGGCATTAATCGGTATAGCTGCGGCAAATCGAGGTACCGCTGACCCGGCCACGGCACGCGTGTGCTTTTTGCACTTACCAGCTCGACATCCGTTATCGTTCCCGGAGCTCGAACTTCCCGCGCTCGTTCAAGCCGCCGCGTTGCTTTCGGTTGGTATTTTACACGAAAGTACGGCGGATAGAATGATGGTTGAGATTCTTTTGGCTGAAATTGGCGCGCAGCCGTCTGGTGAGCGTGGCGATTTCGGCCGCGAAGGCTACACGCTCGCCGCAGGATTCGCGCTTGGATTGACCACTTTAGGGTTGGGGGACAACGCCATCGGTTTGGCCGATTTAAAGATTAAGGAGCGTTTGCGACGATACGCTATTGGAGGTTCTGCACACGCGAAAGGATTTTCTGGTAACTATGGAGGTGCGAATGGTCCTTCTCTTCGCAAAACGTCGACTTATTACTCCGACGGTAGCTCGGGCGGCAGCAAACGCGTCGACGATAAGTACATCAATTACGACCCAGTCATGGCTACTTTCGAAGAAAGTGAATATCAAACGGAAGATGATATCATGATGAATGGTAGAGCCGGGGGTGGTACTGGCGCAGGTGGTGGCGGATCTATGAGTAACGGTTACGTGCTTGAAGGTAACGTGGTCAACGTGGACCTTTCCGCCCCTGGAGCGATGCTCGCGCTCGGGTTGATGTATTTGAAAACGAACGACGAAGACGCTGCGGAACATTTGTGCGTCCCATCAACGCGGTACGAGTTAGATCACACGCAACCTGATTTCGTTTTACTTCGTGTTGTCGCCAAATCGCTCATTTTGTGGGATTCCGTACGACCGACGAGGAAATGGGTCGAGTCGAACTGTCCGAATCTCTTGAAACGGTCCGCGAAGGACTTGGATCGAGGGTACATAAAAACAAAAGATATCGTGAAAAAGACTAATAATACTTCGAGCGAAGACGATGTAGAAGGAGACGACACCGATGACGACGAACAACCGAGAAGTTTTCGTGAAGGTTCCGACCGCGAAGCGGAAGCGCAGGCTCGCGTCCACGCCATCGCCGGCGCGTGTCTGTCCTTGGGTCTTCGGTACGCGGGTACAGCGGACGAAACGGCGGCGAATACTTTGCGCCATTACTGCTTACAGTTTCTAGAATGGAAGAAAGCGGCTTTGAATGCAGGTGAACGCAAAGCGGTTGTCGATAGACCAACTTTGGAAAAATGCGTCGGATGCTGCGCGATGGCTGCCGCCACAGTCATGGCGGGAACCGGTGACGTCCCCACGTTGCGTCTTCTCAGGCACTTGCGCGCGAGACTCGAAGCGCCCGAATCGAATCAAGCGCAATCCTCGAACAAAGAAAAGGATAAAAATAAAAGTGGAATGTCTTATGGTGCACACATGGCGATTCAAACTGCCATCGGGTTTCTCTTCCTCGGCGGCGCCGCTCGAACGTTTTCGACCGAAAATGATGCCATTGCGTATCTTTTAATCGCCATGTATCCGAGATTTCCAACCGACACCAACGACCACCGGTGCCATTGCCAAGCGTTCCGACATTTGTACGTGTTAGCGAGTCGAGAACGATTGTTAACGACAGTTGATGTGGAATCGAAAGCACAAACGTCTGCGTCGGTGGAAATTGAGGTCCTCGTCGACGCAAAAAGAAGGAAATATAAAACCATCAAAACGACGACGCCGTGTTTGGCACCCGATACAAAATCCATTCGAGAAATCCGCGTGACTTCTAAGAACCTCTGGCCGACATCGAGACGTTTTTTTTTCTGTATAGGAGAAGATATAAAGAATCGAATCGTCAACTTGGAAATACCAGTCATGCAACGTCTTCGGGGCGATATTGCGGTCCAAAGTAACGATGCGTCGGACGACGTGAACGCGGCGTCTTTACGTCCACCCATCATCGATGCTTTCCTTTCCGTTGGCGGTGACGGCTATAGCTCCGCATCGCTCGACATTGAACTCATTCGTAACGAAGGCGGCGGTTCAAATTTGAACCCGCGAACGCACTCTGAAATGTTTGGATTTGACGCCTTATCAAACGCCTCAGTTTTGTTACCTCCAGATTTCAAACGGAGCAGGATTGATAAGAGTTGGATTGATCGCGTAAACTTCTCTAAAGCTGCACAACGCGAGTGCACGAGACGTGAGATTCCAGACGCGTTGCCATGTTATGTGGACTTGTACAGTGCGCTCGAGCATCTCGCCGCAGCTTGTTCGGATGTTAGTGATGACAACCGCGCGATTGGCGAAACAGACGTTCGAAAATTTTCCGCGTTTACATCGGATGTGAAAATCTTGCAGACGTTTCTAGAGTCTCGATGTTTCACCAACGAATCGAATTTAGTAGACACCACGAAAACGACGTCGTTTTCAAAGTTTATCTCGCTTATGCGCAACATGAGCGATATCGGAGACGATTCCAACGACGCGTTAGCGACGATGGCGATTCCAGCCAAATTAATCAACGCCATTCGAAGTTCGACGGAAATTTTGGTAGAGCAAAGAACGAGAGCGTATCTTTCGCGAGCGATTGCGTCTGAAGACGATGGATTTCAGCCAAGTAGCGGTGGTGAATTGTTGTGTGCGTATTCGAGATTACTCGAATTACCGTCTCTGAGTATTTTAAAAGCCGCCACGCGTCTCGCCATGGACACGTTTGGAGACGTTTCAGCGGCGTCTCTGGCTTATGCGCTCGCGGAAACGACGAAGAATGCGGGGAAGGTACCGTCCTCGAGCCTTTTAGTAAAGTTTGCGAGTTTATTTAGTTCATAGTTCATAAATAGCGCATACATATAGATACAAACGTGTGCTTAGATGATGATAGTTACTGCGAGCTTTGCTCTTCGCCTGCGCCATCTTCGCTCTTTACCTCTTCACCAGGTTTCGTGGATGCCACTTCCCCGCAATTCAACAAGGTCACTTTCGCAAACGGTTTTCCAAAGCTTTTCTCGGAAACCAACGCTCTTTTATCTCCGATGCTCTTCGCAACTTGGAAAAACGGCGAATCGCTGTTATCTGGCACCGTCGGCAAAGAACCAATCTGCGCTAAAACATCAAACCCGCTAATAACCTCCCCAACTACCACATTCGTCACGTCTAAATCCTCCGAAGGCGCGTACGTGATCGAAAAGCTCGTCCCGTTTGGCTCCGGCGGCAACGGTTCATACACCCTCTCAAACTTCCCTCTGTTCGACACCAACTTCGATTTCGGCTCTGGTTTCGGCATTCTCGGATCGTCTCTCACCTGAACGCTCACCAAATTCGCCCGGTCGTGTTTTATTTTACCCAAATCCATCAACAACTCTTCATTCGTCAATCCTCCCGGCACGGTATTAATCGCCTCGCCCGTCCCGGGCGCTTCAAACTTGGCAATCGCGGACGAAGTAATCCACAAAGGCGTCTCGACCGTTTCGTCCTCGTTCTCCTCGATCCCAATGATTGGTTTTCGTCGATACGAAAGCCCTTGGATTCCTTTCGACAGAGCCAGGAATCTTCGCGCGGTTATTGATTCGTTTCCGTACACGCCAACCACGACTCGGCCGATTTTTGTCCCATCGATTGCAAATTCAAAGAACACTTGATTCGTAATCAACTTTTGATGTTTCGTTTCATCATCATCCAAAGCCGCCGCCCACGCGTTGAACGCGTTCGTTGGGAAAACGAAAACAGAAGATGTGAGCATCATTAGGTCTCTTCTTCTTCTTCGCGGGTGGTTAAACGCAGTTGTGGTGGTTTCCTCGTCGTCCTCGTCTCGGGAAAGAATGGATTCGATGGTGCATCCATTTTTGATGTTGCGAGGAGGAGGTCTCCTCTCGCGCCGCGTCATGAACGCCGCTCCGGACGATACCGAGTTTAAGGACGACGACGACGAGGAGGAGGAGGAGGAGGACGAAACGTGCGCGAGAGAACGCATCATCATCATCGAAATAAAGCGAGTATAATCAAACTTGAATGAGCGAGTAAATTGTGAAGATATTTACACCGAAACAGAATCTAAAAAATGCCACTCGAAGCGCCGCCGGGCGGCGCTAACACTCTGGAGGAGTTCCTTCCGGTTAAAAAGTTCCCAACGTTTTGCGAATTCGAACGCACGTAGTTATTGTTGTTATTGTTTTCGTTGCTCAGTGGCACGCGATTAAGCGTGGTAGTACTATTCCCGGTGTTGGTGTTGTTCTTCGTCGAGGAGGAAGGCGGTCCGAGACTACTCGTGGTGGTCTTTGTCTTGACCGCCAGTACGCTCACGCCGCGCGCGATCATCTCTTCCAATCTTTCCACCAGCGTCTCTTTACACCCGGCGGGCTGAATGTTATTGTTTCGGCAAAGTATTCTCAGGTCTGGTAAAGTCATCGATTTTAGCGCGGACGGGTCGATCGTGCTCGACGTTTCCTCTTCGTTTCGTCTCCCGGAAACAGTTGGGAAAGACGGTTGGGCAGCTAATCTGGACGACCCGAGATACGCCTCCTCCTCTTCCTCCCCGAGCGTGAAACTTTGCGTCCCACCGGGCGCTTGTAAAACTCTCGAGGTATTTCTACCGGTCATGACGTTGCCGCAGTTTTGGTCGCCGCCGGAGGCGAACGCGTTCGCCGATATTGCCGTTCTGTGTTCGTAGTATCAAAGCGATAGTTCCCCGTTAGTGATGTGCTTCGGGAAATGCGTTTATATTCTCGCGGCGAAAGAGAGGAGAGAAAAAGTAAAAAGGAAACGAGAAAGAATGCTGCGAAAGGAACACTCACGCGTTGTCGCGACCGAAGTGCGCGTGCATTTTACGAGCGTATCTATGAAAGAGGTGTGGTGGTCACAGAATGGCGTTTTGCGAAATTTGTTTTGACTTTTTGTAAATTTTGACTGCGCAGCTGCTCATTTTGTCTCTCATTCAGAAGTTCAAGCGTTCGCACAAGTGTTCTCGAGTGGAGAAGTTGTTCTCGACGAAGCATCCGAGGAAGAACGCGTTTTTATCCATCTCGAAATCGAGGGTCGGTTTGTAGACCTCAATTCTAACCCCAAAACCCAGTACGATTTATCGAGAGGTTCCGCAAAGCCGTACGGATTTCTTCTGTATTCTCCATCAACTCATTGCCTTTGCGTTTGTTACATGTCGCGCACGCTGTCGTTACATTCGCCCACTCTCTTTTGCCACCTTTCGACTTCGGAACGATATGGTCGACGTTCAAATCGTCACTCGCGTATCGTCGTCCGCAATACGTGCACATATGACGATCTCTAATAAACACGTTCTCCCTCTTCAACTTGATCCACTCTAACCCTGATCCACTTTTCAATCGAGCATTTAAAATACGCAAAGTATAAACACTAACAGGCGCTCCGTTGTCGAGGACGTATTTCAAAATCCCAACCTCGCCGGTAGTTGCCGCTACATTTGCGGTTCCTTTTGAAAACTTATAGTGAAGATGCTCATGCGCGTAGCGAACCATCTCCAAGTTTCGGGTTTGTTCTATGATTACGTTTATATGCGTCGAAACGAAACGAAAGGGAAACCCAAGACCAAAATAGTCTTTCGCTGAGAGAACTGTTTGTATCGCCACTCGACTCTCTCGATTCACTTGCCTCAACATAATTCGTTCACTTTTCCACAGTTTAGGTAACACGTGCTTTTCGAACACATCTCGCTGCTCTAACGTGAACACTTTAAACAGCGCAGACATGTTTGTATTCCTCTTTCTCTTCTTCTTTCGAGTGCTCGGTATTTTTTGACGACTCGTCTCGATATTTTTTTTGTATCTAAAAAATACTTCACAAAAGGAACAAACACATCACAGCAACATTCATTCATCAACAGCGACATCATCCACGATGTCTTCTCAAAGCAAATCGCTCAATGCGATGACACTTCTCGTCCTCGCGACGGCGATGTTATTTTCGGCTGGTTTTTTAAAAGGAGTTGAAGGAAGAAAACTTCTCCAAGAAGAAGAAACGTTCCCAAGCGAAGATATTCTCGAAGAGCAAGATCTGATAGGAGAAGAGTACGCGATGGCAATGGCACCAGCGCCGGCACCAGCACCTACAATGATGACGATGGAGGAAGAATCGATCGTTGTTGAAGGAGAAGGAGAGGTTCCAGCGAAGCGCCGTCGATCGCTTTTGCAAGAACTCGGGAACGGTCCAGTTCCGAGTGGTGAGGAAATTCTTGGAGAAATCTATGACATCTACGACGAGATGTTCGCGCCGGCGCCGGCGCCGGCGACGACGACGGAAGAAGAGGAGATTTTACCACCGGTGAGGAGAAAGTTGCTCCAGATGATGGAGGGTATGATGCCGGATATGACTGGGATGCCGGATCCGTTACCTTCAACCGGCGACGGCGCCATGGACGAAGGCGAGGCGCCTTCGCCGGCGCCGACTGCCACGACCGACGAAGAGATTCTCGACGAAGAAGTTATTCCGCCGGTAAGAAAGTTGCTTCAAGAAGAAGGTGACGTCATAATGGACGAAGTTATCGCAGTTCCGCCGACAGAAGCACCTATCGCCGAAGCACCCGCGCCGGCTCCAATTGAAGACATCGGGATGATCGTCGAAGAGACTCCCGGTCGAAAGCTCCTCCAAGAAGAACTCGAACCGCAACCAGTAATAAACGGAGAAGAAGAACAAGAAGTACCGCCAACGACGGAAGAAGAAGAGGCTACCGCCGAAGCACCGTCCCCAATCATCGGTACTTTTGAAATAACAACAATCACCGGCACCATCACTGCCGCGGAAGATTATGACCCAGACATGACGGGGCCAAACTAAAAGCGGCGAGAGCGAGACGGTGAGACGGAAAGAATCTCAAAGAAAGAAAAACGAGAGACAAATGTACAAGTGTACACGTGCACGCTTTGCAATTACGACGAATTAAACTTTTAACAAGTTTAAAAGAGAGAGAGAGAGAGAAAGAGAGAGAGATGTGCGTCTCGCGTAAAATGTTGTGAACTCAAACTCCTTCCCTCTTAATACTCCACTATAAAACTCAATCCCCCCATTTCTACAAAGAGCATGAACGGGGAACTCGCGTTCGCGTACGTCGGCGAATATTCCAAGCAAAACCCAAACGTACCTCACGGACACGGGTCTGTTCTGTACCACGACCAAGGTGGGCTGTATCAAGGTCACTTTCGAGAAGGAAAACGACACGGACAAGGGGAGTTGATTTTAGGGGATTCCCCGTTCGAGGAAAACGCAAAAACGTCCTGCGCGAAGTTTAAAGGCGAATGGAAGGACGATTTGTTCGATGGAAATGAGAATGAATTCTCCAACGGACAGGGGTTGAAGCTAACGGGAACGTGGAAAAGAGGAGAGATTCAGTTCGGGGTGGAAATCGACGAAGAGGATGGTAATGTGGTCGTGTACCACGGCAGTTACAGAGAGAAGAAAAGGGAAGGGAAACTGTGCTACGAACGCGCGCGGGACGGCGGCGAAATTTTCGGAGGGTTTAAAGAAGGAAAGATGCACGGCTGTTGCGTGTACGTGTATCCAATGAGTAGCAGCACTAGGAGTAAATCGAATAATTTAGCGAAAGAAAGTGTGTTAGAGTATTGGGACGAATCGAATCGACCGGCGTTGCGTGGGATTTTCGTCGAAGGAAGGTTGCTGAAGGATACGGCGGAGTATTTCGAGAAAGGCTTGAGCAGAGAGAGTGTGAAAGAATACATAGAGAACACGCCGGTAAAATCAGCTATTCGAGGATGCGTATTTGAGGATGATAAGAGAGATCCGAGGGAGCGGGATATAGTGGAGATGGTGAAGGGTAAGTTGGTGGCGAGGAAAGACGTGAGATGGAGCGGTAAAGACACAAAGTCGGTAGAGTTTGTGGCGTTAGTGACGGGTACTCTCGTTCGACACGATAAAGGTGCGAGTAAAGTGAGGTGGTTTCCAGAGCAAAGAATCACTGTTTTGGACGATTTAACTTCCTCAGATGAAGATGACGATGACGATGACGATGGCAACGGTCGAGGGAAAAAGAAGGGAAGGAAGACGAACGACGGGGGAAATGTCGCCATCGGAGGCTACTTTTTTGAATACGATGGGAAGTTAGAACACTCGTTGGGGTGCGAGGCAACTATCGTGCGGAATGCAAGAGACGCAAACGTTAAACGCCGCACGTATTTTAGCCCGTATCTAGGTAAATGCATAGCGCTCGTCCCTACTCGGCACATCAAGAAAGGCGAGGATATCAAGGTTCTTCCCGATTATGCCGCCGGCCATCGCCTTGGACCGAAACGGTATCGTTCTCTAGTCACACGTGAAGAAGAAAAAGAAGGGTGATACCAGTATGTATAGTAAAAATAATAACTACTACCTGGTAGGTACCTAGTACCAGTATCTAATACATATACAAGAATGCTAAAGCAATCGTCGTCGAACAACCGTTCCGGATCGAGACGCGTGTCCGACTTCGTTCACCGCCGCTATGTACCAACACTTCTCAAACACTCTAATTCTATCGCCAAATCCTCTCTGTTCCATGATCCACTTGACGTACGGAAACGAAATCTGGTCTCTTCCGAATGGTGAGCGCAAGATTTCGTGCGCCCACCTGGCGCTTAACTCGAACCCAATCGCATTCGTCCTTCGAATGAACAACCCCGTATCCGGCAATCCTTTCCCTTGGAACCCTTCCTCTTTATACCTTTTCACGGTTTGACTCAACCATCGGCTTCGATCCGAATCGTACGTCTCGTTTACGCTCAACGCTCCGTGAAACATCTTCGTCAACTTATCCGCCTCCGCAAACACATCCTCCCTGACATGATTCTCACTCACCGCCACGTCAAACTCGTACGGCCTTTCGTGTCTCTTCACCCTGGTAATCTTCGGGTGCGTGTTCGCTCTCAACAAGACATCAACCACCGCCGTCGCGTCTTCGCTCAACTCTAGCTTTGAATCAACCCACACGGTCACTTTACTCTCCGGAAAATGAAATGGCAACAACGCTTTCACTAATCTCGCTTTCATTCGACTGTCCGGGAACCCCGGGTGTGAATACTCGACCACGTTCCAAGCGTCGAAACACCCGCTCTGGTACCCAAACTTTTCAATCGTCGGCTTATCCACAAACGCCACAAAACACACGTCATCTTGCTTATACCGAGTCGGATCCGCACCAATCGGTCTGTGCAACGTATCCTGCGCGCCAAACGACGCAGTCACGACCACAATCTGGCAATACCGAAACCTCGCCAACTGTTCGTCGATGAACCCGTCGCGCCCGCTAAACAAAATCGAAATCGCTTTCCGGCCTACCGCTTTATCCGTATCATCGAACGCGCCGAAATCTTTCCCCTCGTACGCGTACTGCTCCAACTCCTTCAACTTCCCAACCGGAGGAAGCGAGACTAACACCTCCTCAAACTTCACCTTCTTTATCGCCCTTCCTTCCTCGTCTCTCCGTCTCTGGTAATGAAATCGAGACGACACTTGCATCTGCTTCTTAAACTTCTCCGAACACTGCGTCCGCCATCCAGGTTTCGCTTTAAACAGGTCCTCGCGTAACACGCTCAGCGTTTTCGTCTCGCACAGAGGCGGTAACCTGTTCGGGTTCACGTCTTTTGCTCCTCCCAAGCCAAAGGAAAGTGAGACAAAATCGGACGATTTTTGCATCACATCGAGCACCGCGTCGTGGAGCACGGAGACGAACGCCGCCACGAAAAGGACGAACAAAACTCTTAGCAAGAGAGTTTGACGTTTGCTTCGTTTGTTCTTCACCATCATCGCACAAAGAAAAGGCGGGAGTTCCTCGTTTTCATGCGAGAGATGTGAGTGGATATAATGGAGAATCTTTGGAAAATCTCCTCAAATGTAATACGCGCGCAATAAACAACAACAAACAAACAACTTTAACTCTCGCGATCTCTCTTTAAACACGCGCAAGACGACGTCACCATCTTTGCGCTTCGCTGCTTCGGCGGCAAAATCATCGATATTATCCATAACGAACCGAAGAAGAAGGAGTAAGAGGAACATCATCATCATGGAGCGGTTTCTGATTCGAAAATTCGCGACGGCTTCGTCGTCCCAAGACGAGACGACGACGAAGAAGCAAAAGACGAACGAGAAGTGTGTAAAATGGCACGCACTTCACGCCTCGTTACTCCTCCGCGTGGATCATTCCTGCCCGAACAAAAACGCGAGCAAAATCGCGTGTTTTGATCTCGACGAAACGTTGCAAAAGACGAAATCCGGCAAGAAACCGTTCATGACGCACGAGAACGACTTTACGTTTCGAGACCAATCGGTGAGAACCGCGTTGAATTTGTTACACGAGAATGGGTATAAGATTGTGATTTTTTCGAATCAAGGGATGGTGAAAAGCGCGGTGGATGGGAAGAAAGCGGAACAGATTCGGAAACGGGTTGAGATTTTCGCGGGTGAGGTACGTGCGTTTGTGTTGTCGCTTCTTGGTCTTCGCTTCGTTCTTCGCGAGCGTTTTTTGTTCGTTTCTTACTCCTTTCATCGCGCTGACTTTTGATCGTGGTCGTTTCTTTTCTTACCTTTAATTGATGACAAAAAACAGCTCGGGGAGGCCAAGTTTGACTTTTACGCGGCGACGCAATCCGGCGAGAAAGACGTCAAAGGGTACCGCAAACCAAACGTCGGCATGTGGCGAGAGATGCTTTCGCGAAGAGAAAAAATACAAGTAGAGGAATTAGAAGGAAACGAAATAACGAGCACATTCTACGTCGGCGACGCGGCGAATCGTCCGCAGGACCACTCCGACGCCGATATCGCTTTCGCTCGAAACTGCAACGTTGAATTTTTCCTCCCGGAACAGTTCTTCGAAGGCGGGGCCTTTCGAAAGTTTCTTCAACGTCTCGAAACCGACAAAGACGACGACGACGATTCACCACCAAAAGAAGAAACGGAAGAAGAAAAACAAAAAGGAGTGCCACGAGGAGATTAGTGGCAGAAATAACAATAGCGCGTGTCTAGACATTATATAAACAAGCAGCGCGTATTTAGAACGCTCGCATCCATTCCCCCAATTTTCCTCACAAGTAGCCCCTCAAACACATTTCCCCAAACACTTTTCAAACGGGTATCACACACTCACTCGAGAGTAAACACGCAATAAACAGTAAAAAGATGCCACCGAAGAAGAGCAAGAAACTAACATCACTGAAAGTCCCGGAGACGGAATCGGCGAGGAAGAAGCTCACCGTCGCGCAGCTGAGAAACGTTTTAGTTTCGTTAGGTTTGTCCGTGGACGGATTGAAAGCGGATTTGTTGTTAAGATTGGAAACGCATCTTTTGGAGGAGAAGAAGGAAGACGAAGAGAAGGGGGGAGAAGTGGGCGCGAGGAAACGAGCTCGATCGGAGGAGAAGAAGGAGAAGGAGGAGGAGGAGGACAAAACCGCCGTTCCCGAGAAAGAAGAAGAATTGAATTCAGAATTGGGGGACACGTTGGGAAAATTTTCGCCAAAACCACAACCAACCCAAGAACAAGAAGGAGCGGCGAAGAAGACAAAGAAGGCGAAGGTGGAGGAGGAAAATGGTGATACGATCGCAAAAAGAGAGAAAAGCGCGAAGTCGTCGATGCCGCGAGTAGATTTAACGCAGATTGGTGCGTACGAGCGTTTGCGCGCGAGACGAGTGGAGATTCGCTACGAAAATTTTCCGGCGGATGCGGACGAGGCGCTGGTGAGACGCGTCTTTGAGACGTACGGCGACGTAAGAGAGATTTTTAGCTCTGGTTCGAATGGCGTCGTGAGGTTTCAGACGCAAGAAGCGGCCGAAAGCGCGTTAGCTGCGTTGGAAAATGGGTCGTACGTGATGGACGGGTGCGAAAAAGGTGTGCGAGTTAGATGGGCGACGTGGGAGGAAGACTTGAAGTCGAACGCGACTGAAGTGGAGTTGGATTTACGAAAGTTTGTCGAGGAGGAGTGCGACGAGACGACGAGAAGTTCCAAACAGATTTGGATAGGCGCGTCGTCGAAATTAGCGAGCGATGAGCTAGTCAAGGCGTGGCTGGAACGGTTCGGCGAGGTTGAATCGTTCAAAGCGTTTAGAAAGGAGAAGCATTTTTCGTTCTTGGCGACGTATGCGAAAGAGGAGGATGCGAAGCTGTGTTTTGACAGCTTAAACGAGAAACAGCCACCAGGTTCGTTGGTATATCACGCGCCTTTAAGGGTGGACTTTACGATTGTAGACGAAACGACGAGAATGAGTTTAGAGAAAATGGCGCAAAAAGTAATCAACCCGCAACAACAACAACAACAACAACAACAACAAAGTCCAGGCGGCAAGGCTTTATTGACTCCGGTTGTTAAAACAACGGAGAGTCCTGCGAAGAAGCAAGAAGGCGATCACATGAAACGGTCAGACTCTCGAGACGCCATGCCTCCTGGAATGGTCGTGGAACCGCCGTCTTCTTCGGAACCGACTACGCCCGATGTCATCGCCAGGTACCTCCGATCCGTGTACTCGAACGGTAAAAAATTACCGAGACGGGGTCAGTTCGACCCACCAAACGTACATCATTATGGACCTCCGTCTGAAAAACTCTATGTCTCGAGCATACCCGCGTGTTTTGATAAAAACGCCGTCGCGCCTATGTTTGAAGCGTTGGGCGAGGTAACCGACGTGCACATTTTATTCGACCGCCATACAAAAAAACACAAAGGCAGTGGCTTTGTCACCTTTCGAACGGTCGAAGAAGCGGAGCGAACGATCGCTTTGCTCGACCAAAAGTACATCTTAGACAACAGAGACCCGAATCTACCGACGAACAAGCCGATTTATTTCAAGTTTGCAAAAGGTAATCAGCAAGCTTCCGCACAGCAACATGTGTTCCAGCAAGGCGCGCCGCATCAAGGATATCAACATGGAGGAGGAGGAGGAGGAGGAGGACAAAGCATGCAAAGCATGGCGATGCAAAACCAGCATCAGTATTTGCAAATGCAGCAGATGCAACAAATGCAACAACAACAACAAATGCAGCAGCAGCAATACTGGCAAATGATGGCGCAACAGCAGCAACAACAACAGTTTCAGCAGCAACATCTACAACAAGGCCAACCGTTCATGCCGCCGCAGCAGTTTCCACCGCCTCAGTGAAGAATATTACGAGTAATTAATAGTAGTTTAGTGGGTAATTTATATAGTTAAGCACCAATATTATTGAATGGAACGATACGTTCTCTTTATTAAAAACTACGAAACCTTCTTTTCTTTGTACACTTCATTATAAAGCTAATACGGCGACGATCCGGGAGCACCACCACCACCTCTTCCGCGCCCACCACCTCTGCCACCTCTGCCACCTCTGCCTCTCCCTCTTCCGTATGGCATCATCATCGGAACCATCATCATTCCGCCGGGAAACCCACCGAATCGTCCTCCCCCTCTTCCCCGGCCTCTCCCGCCAGCCTTCATCCCCGGCACGTTCGTTCTCTTCGCGCTCACTTTCAACTTCCTCTGCGGGAACTCCTCCAACCCGGTCCCATCCAGCAACACCGCCGCATCCACCGCGTCCTTTTCCAAAAACTCAACGTACGCGAACCCTTTTGGATTTTCAAACTTATCGGTTAAAATAGTCACCCGGTTCACCGTCCCGCACTTCTTAAAGTGTTCCGCCAGCATCCCAGGTTCCGCGCCGTAATCCACTTGGCCGACGAACACCGACCGAGAGTCAATCTCTTGTCGCTCGGCTTTCTCCTTCTCCAACTCTTCCGGCGTTTTTTGCGGTTTTCCACCCTGTCCTTGACCGTTATTGTCGGAATGGTGATGTTTCGCCATTTCTTCGTCCAAAGCTTTCCCGTCGATCCCTTGCTCTTGTTCTCGCAGCGAGGACGCTTCGCGTTCCATTTCCGCCAGTTTTTCTTTCATTTTCAAGATCTCGTCGTCCTCGGCCGTCATCGTCGCTTCCAGCTGTTGTGTGTTTTCAACATCGCATCAGAGATAATAAAACGTTTCAGGTCAGACAGAGCACGAGATTGAATGAATTGGATGAATTGAATCGGCAACTCGTTGCCGTAAAGAAGTGAACAAAAGAGCTCGAGAAAGAATACGAAAGCAAACAAAAGCAAACAAAAAGAATACTTACCTCCTCGTGGCCTTCGGCGTCCATGGCGTCGGAAGTATTCGCGTTACCGCGCGTCGATTTGCGCGCTTTAGGCATTGTGTATTAAATAATAATAATTGTGTGTGTCTTCTTGTGGAACTGAGGGGAATTTTTGTGTGGTAAAGAGAGGGAAAAACAACGTAAGATGCACGCTATGCACGAAAGAACACTTTCAACTTAACAACTACTCGCATTCGTAATTAATAGTATTGTTATTATTCGTCGTTTCCGTTATCGTTCCCGGATGATGACGAGGAGGCGTCGTCGAAGGATGCCTCGATGATTTCCCCTCCTTCGAAGAAATCCTCGTCGTCGTCGTTTCTAGTATTCGTCCCGTTTGCGTCAATCACGACGTCGACGTTTCGACCAACCCCTCCTCCCCCGACGCCGTCGACTTCAAAACTTTCTCCGTTTCTTAAAGTGGCGACGACGGTGACGTTTTTCTTCCCGGTCGTGACCGATTCCATGGTGACCGCGATCGAGGCTACTTTGTTACCGCTCGAGGACGAAGCGATCATCCCAATCCTCGTCACGTCCGTCCTTTTCCCGTTGACGTTCATCGAGTTGCTCATTTGCGTCGTCACCGGTCCAACGATTACGTCCTCGCCGCCTAAAGCTTCTCTCAACTTCCCGTCCTTTTCGCACTTACTCCTCGCGATTTCGTACGCGTCCTCTACGTTCGTTCGCATCTCGGACATCCCTTCCGCGAGTTGACCCGCGAGATTGTTAATCACACCAGTCGCTACTCGCCCCATTAAACCTTTCCCGAAGAGTTGTTCTCGCTGCGTCGAGTTAATCAGTTCGTTCTTTTTATTCTTTCTGTTATTCATATTCATCTGTTGTTCTCGTTCGGTGGTGGTTAATGCATTCTCCTTCTTCTTGAATGGATTCAACTTCTCGAAGAACGATTCTTCTTCCGCTTTTGCAAACACTCTCCTTTTCCTCCTCTTCGCGCGATGACGATGACGATGCTCAAGACGATGAAACGCTCCTCTCGAGGATACCCCCGCAGATGATGATGATTGCGTCGCAGATGATGCAGTCATAACTCTCGCATTCCCGGGAAAGATTGCAAAACTGCTCATGAGATATGAATTTTGGAAAGATATATTGCCGCTGCTACTGCTGCTCGAATACTGCTGAGACGAAAGAATGAACCCTCTCTTCCTCCGCTCTCCTTTGGCTTCTTTAGCGACTTCGAAAGTGTCGTATTTGTTTGTAGACACGCGCGATAGATATGTGGCGTTTTATGGGGGAAATCCCCTTCTTTTGCTGACTCAGACATTTCGTTTTGTCCGCATAATTCGAACACGCGCGTGGATGAAGCGAGGCGAGCGCTGATACCGAACAAAAAGGCTTTGAAAAGACACACGGGCGAATTTTAGTGACGGCGGTATCATACCAATGCTGAGCTTTGTGCGTATCGTCGTCGCGCTTCTTTGCTTTTCCTCGATGGTTTCGAGTTCGTCGTCGAGTTTTGGTTTTGCCGTCGACACGGACGACGAAGGAGGAGAAGGAAAAGACGTCGTCGGTGGTGTTGCCACCAGAAATACGGGGAGGATAAGGAGGACGACGACAATAAGGACTCGTAAACTCCTCTCCCGCTCGGGTCTCCCCATCGACGACTTGGAGGAGTTCGAAACCTGGGACGTTGGTGGAGGTTTCGAGGAGCGCGACGACGACGATGCAGACGACGACGAATACGAAGATAAAGAACGCAAACGCGCAGAAAAACGCTTACTCGAGAAGCGAGAGAAAGTGCGAGTGCGCGTGGGAAAGCTTCGCGCGAGACGGGCGGATAAACGCCGCGCGAAACGGTTAGCGAGCGGTGAAGACGTGTTGGAGGAGGAAGAGGACGAAGCACAACACACGGAGTTGACGGATGAAGAGATATTGGCGGAATACGAGGACGAGGACGAGGAGGAAAACGAAGAGGAAGAAGACGCGTTCGATCGAAACGATTTGAGAGACCGCGATGATCCGGACGACGAGGATGACGATTACGCGTTGAAGACGACGGAGGAGTTGCGGCAAACGAAGAAGGCGATGGATTTGTTCGACGAAGACGACGACGAAGAGGAGGAGGATGCAGATGGGGAGGATGGGGGTGAGAAGAAGATTAAGAAGAAGAAGAGGCCAACGTCCGACTTAGACGAGTACGAAGATATCGACGAGGTGGATTTGGATTACGACTCGGAAGGCGTGCACGCGGACGACGAGAACGATGTTTTCCGAGAAGACGACGAGTACGAAGACGAGCAAGAGTATGATTTAGATAGCGACGACGACGAGGACGTAAACGATGAAGAATATAGCGGTAAAGAAAAGGATTTTTAGAAAGAAAGAGAGATTAGAACACGTGAAATACTACGGTACCCGAGGTACGATTACATTCGCACGCGAATGAGAGAGAAAGACGACGTTTGTATAGAAAGATTGGAAAATTTTCATTTGTATGTATATCTCTTGGTGCGTGTATTACAAAATTTGTGTGTGTGTGCCTGTGTTTACAAGCTGTGTAACTCTCCATCTTCGTATCGCCAACCGATTGGGAGAGGACAGCGTTTGTCGAGGAGGTATTGTACACATTCGGTTTGGTTGTTCTCGTGCGCGTAGCGTACGGCGTCCATGTCCCACGGCGCTTTGGCGGTTTCGCGCAAGTACTTCAAACAGTCGAAGTGGCCGTTCCTGGCTGCAAGCTCACACGCCGATACGCTATATTTATCATACTTACGCTCAACAAGATATTCGAGTATGTGGAGATGACCCTTTAAAGCCGCCCAACTGGCAGTAAGATCATCCCAAGGCGCTTTGACTTCTTCGCGTAAGTATTTGAGGCACTCGAGATGACCGTTTACGGCAGCTTCTGCACACGCCCACCTATTAATAGGACACTTCTTTGCCACGCAATACTTTATCATTTCCAGATTACCTTTTTCTGCGGCCCTATTAATCGTCCCTTCATCCCACTTACACTTTTTCTCCTCTCGCGCCCACTTGAGCAACTCGAGTTTATTCGTTTCAGCAACTCGAGAGCAGAACCATTTTTCATCGTCCCAGTCACTCGGCCACAACGATTTATTCTCCCACACAAACTCCAAAGTCGATATCGATGACATCTCTTCAACTTTGAAACTCTTCTTCAAATCTTTTGCACGAGATGATCTCTTAATCAACTTTCTCGTCTCTGTATTCACTCCGTACAAGAATTTCACATCATTCGCATTCAATCTCGGAAGAATGTGTTTGAAACAAATATCGTCGTTCTTCACGATCAAATCCCACACATCCCTCTCCCCCATCCGTCTTTTCTGCCCTCGCGTCCTCACTCCAGAAGACATGACGCGAGAGACGACAAAAACAGAGCAGCGGTGTTCTTTTTCTTCTTCGTCTTTACGAGTCCATCATCTTCATCACAAAAGTGCCGTTTTGGGCGAAAAAAAGAAGAGGAAAAGAGATACGAAAAGCGACACACGTTAAAGTCCCCGCACTAAAACTCTCTCTCTGTCTGCTCGTATTAATGCTCCTCCTGAGAGCGGTGGCGTCTTCTTTTCCGTCTTTTCAAAACACCCACGCGAGGAGGATACCACTGAAGAAACGTTTGGCAACACTATCGTCAGCATCATCATCATCATCATCCAAAATGGAAACGACGACGAAAACCATCGAAAGCGATGGAACGCAAACGCCGTTAAAAATCGTGCAACTCCCGGCGCTTTCCGATAACTACGTGTTCCTGTTGCACTGCGCGAATACGAAATCGACCGCGGTGATAGACACTCCGGAAGTTGGACCAATCTTGAGAGAATTGAAGAAACGAAACTGGCAATTGACGCACATCTTAAACACGCACTGGCACAGCGACCATACCGGTGGGAACGTAGAGCTGAAAAAAGAGTTTCCCGAGGTGCAAATAATCGGTCCGAGAGGCGAGAAGGCGAAAACGCCCGGCGCGGAGAAGATTCCCGGCGTCGATAGGAAAGTAGAACAAGACGACGTCGTGTTCGTCGGGGACGTGAAGTTACACGTGATGGACGTTCCCGGTCACACTTTAGGGCACTGCGCGTACTACGCGCCGTCGGCGAATTCGGCGTTTGTCGGCGACTGCGTTTTCGCGATGGGATGCGGAAGAGTGTTCGAAGGGACGCATCCCCAGATGTTTGCGAGCATCACGAAGATCATGAGTTTACCGGAGACGACGAAATTGTATTGCGCTCACGAGTATACTTTAGCGAACATTAAGTTTGCAAAGAGCGTAGATGGACAGAACGAGGATTTGTTGGAGCGGGAGAGGAAGTGCAAGGCGTTGCGAGAGAAGAACGAGCCTACGGTCCCGACGACGGTCGGTGAGGAGAAGAAAACAAACCCGTTCTGTAGAAGCGGGGACGAGAAAATTAGAAAGTTTTTAGGAATGGAGGAGAAGAGAGACGTGGAGGTGTTCGCGCAGTTGAGAACGATGAAGGATAATTTCTAGAATTTCCTCTTTTTGTATCTACTAGATTATATACATATACAAATGTTACTAAATTCTTTTTTCTTCATCATCACGCGTAAAAGCTGCTAGTTTTCTCCACGGACATCTCCATCGCGTGGACGTCCATGCTTTCTCTCGTGGCTAACTTACACGTCACCAGCGCGTGTCTTAATAATCTCAACAATTCCTCGTCGTCGCCGCAAGCGTCTAACAACACCGACCGCCTCGGACCCATATCTTCCCACTTACCAAACTTTCCAAAACAAAAGCCCCAACCAAATGGCGTCTCGTGCAACTCTCCAGCGTTCGTTTTCGCCGAAGTACTCGCGAACCGAGGTCGTCGACGAAGCATCAAAGGCGTGTTCATGATTGCGCGAAGGTACGTCCCGGTGCGATCTTTCGACAATAAACGGCGAATGGTCTTCTTTTGCAAGGCGTTCCCTCCAGCTCCGCCCAGAACGACGTGAGCGACGGCGTGGACGACCAGAGCGACCGCGACTGGTGGTGCTTCGAATGGTAAACGGGCGCCTCTCGAACCAATGCCGCCGTAATCCCACCCTTCGAATTTCTCCCACGATGCGAACCATTTATCTAAATCGCCCGATTCTAACGACGAGATGTACAGCTCAAACATTTCAGGATCTTGCTCGCCTCCGCGAGGTAACATGACGTGCGAATGAATAGGCTCGACTAACTTTGCAATACTCGGAAGTAGATGTAGGCTCAAATTTTCGCGCAAAGCGATCCAACAGGAAGCTCGAGCTTTGGCGGGAACGTCCGCGCGGAGCCAAAAACTGATGTGTCTTCCAAACAAAGCATCCGCGTACGAAGTTGTGCCAAAGGCAATCGCCAAAGCGGAAGACACGGATGCGTCTCCAGACCCTTCGGGAACGTGTAAAGGGTCGCTCAACGATTTTTCGTTCGGTTTGATTCTTTTCGTGTAGCCTAAAGGAGAGGATGACGATTGCATGGCATCGTTTTGTAAAAACTCAAAGACGGTTTGCGACCAGTATAAATCGGTCAACGCGGCTAACGGCGCCGTGACGGCAGGATCGCGCCATATAACCATTTCCTTCAAGAAGACGTTGGACAACGCGGAGAGCTTTTTTGAAGAGTTCAACTCGACAATTGTCGATGCGTGTAACTTTTCGTAACCGAGAACAAGTGATAGATTGGACGCGATACTCGCGACGTCCCATCCGCGTACAGCGGAGGACGGAGACAACGGAGCGAAAAACCAATCGCTAAAAGTTGGCAAAACAGACTTCATCGGATCGCAACCGTATTTGCGTGCCTCGGAGGCGGTGGTGAACTCAATCGTGTACCCACCAAGAAGCGCGTCGCGACAATCCTCCGCGGGCGGTACGAGCGATTTCGCCGCCAAGGACAGAATGACTCCACACTCTTGCGCTGCGCTGACGACTTTGGTCATGTTTGAAGGCGTGATGTTATTCGCCGTATTTATGAAATCACGCTCGGCATCCAACAACGCAGATCTCGTCGAATCTAACGCGGCGTCAAGCGACTGCGTCGACATGACGCCGTTTTTCAGGGCGAGTTTCGCCAAGCTGCCCGCACCCGGCGGTAACGAGCGCAACAACGTCGCCGTCGCGTATAAACACGTCTTTGTGTACTCCGCGCGTTGCTGCTTCTTGCGACATTTCTTCTCTTCTTCATCCATCGGCGGTGCGAATTCATCTTCGACAATTTCCGGCAAACCAAACTGTTCGAGAATCTCCAACGCTTGCACTAAAGCACGTTGAATGGGAAGCGTCGCGGAGGCCCAGAACACGCGCAAACCCATAAATGTGGTCACTTCGTGCGCATGCGCTTCTTGAACAGACTCCTCGCCGGAATAGTTCTCAAAGTACAGTTTTTCCAACTCGTCGTTTCTGTCCGAAGTTCTATCAAAGTCTGCGCCGCCGACGCGTTTTTGCGCCGAGGATGATTGATCCGTGGCAAATCCTTCGCGCACGGCAACTAAAGCCGGAGATGGGCTCTTCGTTTGACTTCTGTCTGGAAGATTTTTATCCTCGGCAACGAGCGTCGCGGCGACTTTTTCTGTATTACCGATGCGTGCTTTTTGCTGAAACGCAGCCGAAATCTGGTTAGATGTGGTATCAAAAGACATGCGCTTCTTCGTAAACGCCTCGTTTGTGTGGATGAGACCACCACCACCACCACCTAAAGGTGGCGATGAACTTAAAAGACCAATGTCATCGCTCGGGCTACCAGCAGACCCAGCGAGCGGCGGTTTCTTCGTCTGCGGTCTACTGGGAGACATTCCTGATTTCGGTGAAATTTGTCCTCTCGCAGCTCTCGCGTCGCCGCTCCGAACATCCAGCGATAACCCGCGGTGCCGCGCACGTTGCTGACGCATCTTCATGTCAGCACGTCTCGCACGCTCAATACCAACTGTCTCTCGATACATCGCAGCACACAGCGTATCGATAGCTTCTAATGCTTTATTTTGAGCGATGGTCTTGATGTATTCGTCCACGCTCGATTCGCGCATCTCTTCGTTCTCCTCGTAGCTTTCGTTTACACCACCAGCGAGCGCTTTGAGAACGCACAGCACGCCGTGCATAGCAGCACCTCTGGATGCTCTCGCTTTATAAAAATCCGAACTAGCAATGATACCTCGGGCGTAATCTGCCGCCAACTCTCGCAGTAAAATGTCGCACGCCTTTGAGAGCGCGTTTGCGAGTCGTCTTCGCGTGTTGGAATTTACATCGTCCTCGTTACCCTCGTTCTCTTTACCTTCCTCGCCAATTCCGGCAAGATTCGCAGAATCGAGAAAAAAAGCAGCGGACGCAAACGCAAAGCGAGAACGGGCGCCGCCTACTGAAAACGACTCGTAATTCTTTAATATCCAATGGCTCGCGAAGCCGGAAACTTTCTCTAACAGCGGCGTAGACGCTTTCATGTTCTTATGATTTGAGCAAAACGACGAGAACGCGTTGAATGCCTCGCGAACGGTTTCGTACCCTTCATTTGAAACATTTTTAGGGTCCACATCCACGCAGTTTGCTAACAGAGAGAAATAATCGTCCGCGTTCGGACACGTCGGGACACCTCGGTTGGCGCAAAGCGACCACAAACGCATGGCTTGGCGCCAGCAATTTACCGATGCAGGTTCGAGGTCTTCCATTGGATTGATGGAGGAAACGAGCTGTATCGCGCTGTGTGCGATATTTAACCTATCGTTGCTCGCATCTGGTGCTTCAAAGACAACGCCTGTACCGGCGACGCGTACGATGGAACATATCGTTTCCAAAACGTACGCGCGCGAGGCAATTGAGTTCGCACCTTCTGGCGGCGCCGATGACGACGACGACGACGACGACGCAAAGCTCGTCACTCGCCTACACAACACGTCCATCAGTCTCGGACACTTCGCAACCGCAACCGCGGCGGAAGTTGAGTGCGTCGCCGCCGTGGACAAAAACTGTAACAGAGGGACTTCCGCCACTGGACTCCGTTCCATCTCGAGTAAATATCTCACTCGTTCTAAAGTCTTCGCTCGCAATAAAGCCGCGATTGGATCGACCGCTCGTTCGGATTCTATCCGTCTCAGCTCGGCTTCTGCTTCCGGATCTAGTTTTGCACCAGTCGTGGCGGCTTGCATGACACTGTTTGCGATTTCCTCGTCTTCCTCATCGCAACACACCAAATTTGTGCTCTGATCAATCTCGATGACCCCTCCGGCGGGCTCCCACGCTTTCGGTTCATACCCTCGACCGCCTTTAGGTGCGTCATCTCGCGATTCTCTCCATATGGGCGCGTGGCACGTGACCGCAGAATACGCCTTCGAAATCGCAGGGACGCCTGCAAACGATTCTAATTGTGACATTAACCGTTCTTCGGTCCCGAACACGCCCCCGCCGCCTCGGCCGCAACACAACTCTCGCATCGCCAACGCGGCGGAGGAGAAAACGAGCGGGTTTGAATCGTCCAGCCCTCGTCGAACAAGCGATACGGCGCCAACATCCACGACTGCAGAGACCCATATACCGGCCCAGGTGCTTCCTAGTGGCAACTCTTGCGGCTCCTCCGTCGCGACTCTTTCCGGCGCGTGACCAAATCTTCGCGCCGATTTGAACACGTTGGCTAACAAACGATACCCTAATGCGCGCTGGCCTGGAACCGACGAGACGCACAACTGTCGAGCTTCTAATAACGTGTACCCTGGATCGTCACTCTCTTCTGCCGACGTCGAAGCCGCGATGTTTGGTTTATTAAACAATCCCCCGGCGCGAACAAAATCGCGTTCGGTGGGCGCGGGAATTCGTCCTTCCTGCGCGGAGATGTTTTGGTAGTGTTCCACCGGTACGATTGGTTCACCGGAAGCTGTAAACCGAACATCAGCAGCGTGCACTCTGGACATTGGATCCACGTTCGCTTTCATCAGTTTCATCGCGTCTGGTTTCTTACTCGTGCTTTTGTTGTTAAGTTTACTACTATTCCCCGATGTCGTTGTGGTCAAACGAGGCGGCGCCGCTTCAGACGCCCCCGCCTCTTTTTTATCCTCGCTCGTCGCATCCATCTTCTTTCGATTGCGATTCCTAAAGAACCCCACAATTTTTGGATCCATCTTCTCCTCCAGTTCTTTCCTCTGCTTCATCGCTTCTTCCACGCTCATGGACGCCAACACTCTCTTCGTTTCCGCCGCCACGTCTTTATCCTCGTGTTCCGGAATCATCATCGCCGCCGCCGCCGCCGCCGACGCGCCATCCGCTCTCCCCTTCTTCATCACATCTGGTTCGTGCACGTCCAAAATCTTCTCCCCGCGCATCTCCGCGCGTCTCCTGGCAAACTTACTCAAAATTTTCGGATCGTTATCACCACCATTACCACCGCCGCCTTCCTTCGACCGATGCTCCGCTTTCGGAAAACCTCTCGTTTCGCTCCCATCGTCTCTCTTCGTTGGCGGTGTTGGAATCACCGTCGACGTGTCCCGCTCCACAATTTTCAGCGACGCTTCTTCCACCACGAACGGTGTCTCGACGTTGTTCGTGTTGTTGTTGTTGTTCGCAGTCGTTTCCTCCTCCTCCTCCTCCTCCTTTTCGTCCTCCTCGACGTTCGTTCTTTTCTCTTTCCTCAGCGCTTTCGCCGCAGGCGTTTCCTTCCTCTCCAGAAACGCTCTCTGTTCCTCGAGGAGCTCTTCCTCCGTCGTCGGCAAAGGGCGACCGAAACGAGACGAAGGGTGCATCTTTTCTTCTCTCTCTCTCTCTTTCTTCGCGCGACAACGGGCAAGCGAGCGAGCACGCGCGCGTGTATCCTCCCGCGAATAAACGTGAAATCCGTGCGAAATTGTGCCGCCAAATCGTCACTTGAAGAGTAGCAGAGATGGGTTTCGTGTTGCGTAAGAACGCGCCGAACGATGCGACGACGACGACTCGGACGACTCAGAAAAAGTGTCAGCGATGTTTCTCTCTCGAGCACTGGACGTTCGAGTGTTTATTAAAACCCGGCGACCAAGGGACGTACGTGAAACGACAGTCCAAGACGGAACTGTTGAAGAAACGCAGAGAGGAGGAAGACAACTCGGGGAAATCGAACACCAACAAGGGGTTTCAAGAGTTTATGAAAATCGGGAAGAAGGAAAGACGGGAGGTGTTTCGAGACCCGAGAGAAGGACGAGCGCGGGCGTTGAAGAGGAAAGTGGACGCGCTGAGAGGGACGAAGAAGAGAAAGAAGAAGAAGAAGAGCGGACGAGGGAGTTCGAGCAGCAGCAGCAGCAGCAGCTCGAGCGAAAGTAGCGGTAGTAGTAGCAGCAGCAGCAGCGGTAGTTCTTCTTCTTCTTCTTCTTCCTCTCTTTCTGCGTCGTCGTCGTCGTCGTCGTTATCGAGCAGTAGTGGTTCGTCGTCTTTGTCGTCGAGCGGAAGTTCTTCGAGTTCGTCTTAGCGTCATTTTTAATAAAGCTTCTATCTATTCTTCTAATAAGAGGATGTCTCGCACGAGCTCGAACACGAACTCCGACGAAGTGTCGGTGTCGTGCTCGTCGCTTTCTCGAGCGTGCGTGTCGTTCTCGTCCTCGGCGTGCGCTTTCGCGAATTCATCGTCTAAAACCACCCGTAACTTTTTAAACAAAGTCGCCGTGACGGCGTCGACGTTTAACACTTTCAGCCAGTCGTCCAAAACGACTCGTTTCATCTCGTGTTCCACGTTCACTTTTCTGCCGGCAAAAAGCAAAACTTCAATGGGCGAGACTTTCGTGCACTCGCGCAAAAACGTTCGCGACGTTTTAACTTTCTCCGCGTACACGCAGAATTGTCGAGGTGGGAGTTTTGTTCCCGGCGAGCGCGAGATTTTAGAAACGAGCGAGGACGGGTGCGGATACACGTCCGCGTTTCGCGAGTCTTTCCATTCGAAGATGGTTTTCTTATCGGCGGCGTTTTTCGGGCCTATTTCCACGGCGTCGGCGTAGGCGAGGTTTGGGTATAATCCAGCGACCAACGCGGCTTTGATGAGCTTTGGTCTCTTAGCGTCCGCGTTCCACGGAGAGAGCGGGTTGTCCATGGAAGAGTAATCGTACTTTGCGTTGTTCCCATCGAGGACGTTCCCGGCTTTCAACGCATCGAAAAACTGTTTGCGTAAATCGGACAGTTGTCGCAACACGTCGTGATCAAGGCCGCTTTCACGAGCAAACTTTTTCTGAGTGGCTGCGTTATTTTTGCCGATTTCGTTCCATTTTTCGTACGCGGCGGCGTGGACGAGATGGTCGGAAACTTCGTTTTTCGCCACACTGCTGTCGTTTTCTTTCACGTTTTTTGTCAAGTTTTTCTTCATCACGGAAGCGGCGCTCGTTTCGTCGTTTTCGGAGTCACTCGCGCGCCAGGGAACTTTATGGCTGACAATTGCGGCAATTGTGAGTGCTGGTGAGAGACATCGCAACAGAACTGCAAAGAGGAGCATTTTTGCCAACGCGGCGTCGAGCGGGAGCATCGAGAGGCGCTTTCCGAGAGGCGTGAGCGCGAGAATTGTGTTTGCGTTGTTCATCTCCCCGTTTACGTCATCGTCGTCCTCGTCGTCCCATCCTACCGCTTCTTCATCGTCGTCGCCATCGTCCTTATTACTCGTAGAATTTCGCTTTCTTCTCGCTCTTCGCTCCAAGGCACCAATGTTCACCAATGTGTCTACCGCGCGATCGATGGACTCCTCCGAAGGCGGTTCCGGTGCTCGCGAGAGTACTGCGCGAGGATCGGCGTCGTCGTCGTCGTCGCGACCACCTCCTAAGGATGCAATTTGCAAAACTACTTCCGTCAACGGTGCTCGTTTCATCTCCGGTTCTTGGTGAGACTTCATCAAAACCTCGTGTCGCTTGGACGTATACAAAGAGAAGCATTTACCTTCTCTCACGCGACCTGCCCGACCACGTCGTTGTTTCGCGGACGCTCGAGAGATGAAGCATTCTTCTAAACTCGCAAGACCACGCTTTGGGTCCCATCTTCTTTCTTTCACGCGTCCGGTATCAATTACGCACGTGATGTCTGGAATAGTCACGGAGGTTTCCGCGACGTTCGTGGCGACGACAATCTTACGAACGTGAGAATCGAGATTGACATTGAAACAAATCTTTTGGTCACGGTTGCTCACGTTCGAGTGTAACGGCAACACGATTGCGTCTCGAAAACGTTTCGAGCCTCTCAAACGATCGACCATCCTTTCGACTTCGCCTTTGCCGGGTAGAAAGACCAAAAACGCGCCTCCGCCGTTACTCGGTCCCGCGCGTTCTTCGGTCTCGTCGAGATGCGCGAGTAATTGTTCGATGAGATCGTAATCGATAGCGTGTTCGTCCAATCGAGATAGACTCAAACGTGTCTTCGAGCTACAATGTTCAAGAAAAGCGTCGTTGGCGTCATAATCTGGATTTTCTGGATACTCTTCCCCGCCAAACAAGGAGTTGGCATCCTCGCCCCAACTATCGATGAGTTGCGCGTTTCGTCGACGATCGCTTCCTCCTCCACCGGCTCGCATGGCTGATTTCGCCTCGTCCGCAAAGCCGCGCGGGCGGCGACACGCTCTATTTTCCGGGTCTAAAACGTATTCTAACGATTCGTATATGTTTTCCAAAAACGAAGTGGACACTGGAAACGTTCGTCCCGGCGCGGTTACCACAGGCGCGTTGTCCAAGTATCTGCTGAAAAGGTCGGAGTCGATGGTCGCAGACATCAATACCAACTTCAGCGGCGGCAAACTCATTCGCCGTCGTTGTTCAGGCACGTCGCGAAGTAATGCGAGCGCAAAGTCTGAGTCTAAACTCCGCTCGTGTACCTCGTCTAGTAAGACGTGCGTCACGCCTTTCAAGTATCGATCGCCTTGCAATCGTCTCAGGAGAATACCGACCGTACAAAACGTCAACTTTGTCGAGCTACGATTCGTCTTGTTGTCGCCTCTGACCTGATATCCGACATCGCTCGTTCTTCCACCGACGCCATCTCTTTCGCATCTTTCGAAACAGACGCGTTCAGCGACTGAAGTTGCGGCGACGCGACGAGGTTGCGTGCAAATAATATTCGCGCTCGCGCCACGCAGATTTTCAATCTCGTCGTCCAAGACGAATTGCGGGATTTGCGTCGTTTTACCGCAGCCAGTTTCGCCGCACACGACGACAGTATCTTTCACAGATAATGCGCGCAAAAAATCGTCTCTGAGTTTGGCAATCGGTAAGTCGTTACGCTTGGACTCGATATCTTTCCACGCCGGTGTTTGTTTTTTTTCGCGAAAGGTTTGCAAAATACGTTCGGAGAGCGCTCGTTTCTGTTCCTCTTTTTCTTTTACGACGTCAGAATCTCTTTCGCGATTTTTATTCGCAGCAGTAGTCGATGTAGCCGCGCGGTTCTTCGATGGTGCTTTATCGGCATCTTTATCGGCATTATCAAGCTCTCTTTCTAATTTCTGATTCCACTCTGTTCGAGCAGCGCAGAGCGTTTTCCGAACCCGCACCGCGAACGTTTCCCAATCTTCTTCATCTCCTCCCTCATTTCGTGTTTTGTCATCACTACTCTCGCACGCTTCGCCTCCATCGATTCCAGAGAACAACTCGCGAAGTAACAAGAATTGCCGATAGTAATCTCGCCATTGATGATTTAACTCGCTCGGTACGACGAATTTCATCTCCCTTTCGACAAACAAGATACGGAAAAGCGCGACACACGCGGCGGCGTCCTGCGCTTCCGTCACGCTCTTCCAACCACCGTCCGGCTCGTTACCATCTTTCTCTTCAAAAGAGATTGTCTGCACTAGTATCGTCGGTTTTCGAAGATATTTTGGCCCGGAAGATCGCTCGATTGTCGCGCTGTATCGAATTGTTTTTTTATCGTCGGTTTTTAATCGATCGTAGCGAGGCGTCAACCATTTCTCTTTTTCACACATCTTGGCAAGAAGCGCTTTAGGCGCGACCAGCGCAGCCGATGCACTTTCAGCCACTCCTCCGCCCCCAACTTTTTTCTTGGAATATTTCGTCGCTTCGATGGCGGCACCAACGGTGCCTTCGACGTGTAAGACTGGTCCAACAACTACCGAAGCTTCGATATTTTTGCGCTTCGCTTTCGCTTCGTCTTCCGGCGTTAGCTTCAACGCTTCAGGCTCGTCGTCACCGAAAACGTCAAGAATTTGGAAATCATCGTCGTCGTCGTCGTCGTCGTCGTCGCTGTTGGCATCGCGTTTTATCTCTTTCGCTTCCACTGTCTTTTCTACTACTTCATTCTTTGTTTCTAGTCTATCCAGTTTTTCTTCTACTTCTACTTCTACTTCAACCTCCTGCTTTTCTGCGCACGCCCTTTCTTCCTCCTCCAATTCTTTCTCGCCAATCTTAAACGTCTCCGCGATATTCAAAATCTTCCTCACCCCCTCCGCTAACTCCTTCGCTCTCTTTTTATCCATCTTCTTTCCAGCTTTCCTCTTCTCCTCTTGCGCCGTCTGTTTGGCTTCTTTCAATTTTTTTCGCAGTTCGCTCACAAACCCGACTCTGTTTTCCGCGCACATTTTCGCGTTCCTCTTGTGACTCTTCCTCCGCGCGATTTCTTCCTCGCTCAACCCGAAATTCTCGAGAGAATCCTCCGAATCCGAGGATGACCCTTCCTCTTCCGACGACCCAGACGCCGCCGCCGCTGCCTCCGTCGCTCGAACCATCCTCATCTGCGCCTCGCGAAACGCCTTCGCCTCCGCTTTCTCCCGCTCTTCCAGTTTTTCCCGTCGTCGCTCGTTCGCCACGCGAACCATTTCCTCGCGCTCTTTCATCACCTTTATCCTTCGTTCTTCGAGTTCTTCATCATCGTCTTCTTTTCTTTCGCATATCGATGTCGTCGTCGTCCGTACTTTTGGTTTCTCAACTGTCACCACGAGCACCTTTTCCAAGTCTTCGCCTTCCGTCGTAGTATTTGTAGAAGCGACGGCGCCGCCTCGAAACGCTCTCGGCAATCGTTGCCTCTCCAGCTGCATCAGTAATCGGTCGAAGCATTTCTCCACCCAGTCGTTATTCTTCCACTCTTTTTCATCATCTTCATCGTCTTCGAGAAGTGCGTCCAAAACGCATCGTTTCACGTCCGCTCGCGTAAATCCTCGAGACTCGATGTCCGCGCAGAGTTTCTTAATCGCGCGCGCCGAGGGAAGGAAACGGTTTCGCTGGTTCTTCTTCCTCTTCGTCTTCCTCTCCTCCTCTTTCTTCGAGACGAGGTCGCGGACGCGCTTTTCCAATCTCGCGGTGAGCATTTTAATTCTAACGAGAATATGTAAATTGTGTTCGTGTATGGATGCAGGAGGGATGGAAAAATGTCAAACTTACTTCAGATGCAAGAGACTTTGATGCGAGATGATGCGCGTGAAAGAGGCTATTATATTCTCTCTCTCTCTCTCTCTCTCTCTCTCTCTCTCTCTCTCTTTTATATATCACACGTGTCTACGCATATCTCTCTCGCTACTTTTACATGGCGTTGTTGAACAACATCCTGGCGCTTTCCATGGCGCTTTCCGAGCCTTGGACGACTAACAGGCTGTTCCCGGCGCCTCCTTTGGTTTCGTCGATGTTCACGCGGACGACTTTGCTTCGCTCGGAGACGGATTTGATAGTCGCTCCGCCTTTACCGATGAGTCGACCGCAAATGAGTTTTGGGATGACGACTTCGATGGTGTGTTCGGTTTTTGGAGGTGTTTTTGTCACGGACCGATCGAATTTACCGTTGGCGTAGGACCACGTGTATCGACCGTCTTTTCCGGCGTCGCCGTCGAGTTTGACCGCGTTGAGGTCTTTCGCTTTATTTTTGGCATCCTCTTCTTTACGTTTGAGCGCTTCCGCGGCTTCGCGTTCGGCTTTTTCCTTTTCGAATAATCGTTTGGCTTCCGCTTTTTCCGCTTCCTTGCGTTGTTCGTCCGTGAGGGCGTACATGAACGTCGGTTTCGATTTTTGCTTTTGTTTTTGTTTGCGCGCCAAGAGCGCTTCTTCGTCGTCCGAGTCGATGGGTTCGTCGGAATCTTCGCCGTCGTCGTTATTCCCGGCGCCGCTAATGACTAACTCTTCCATGCGTTTCAGATTTTCCGCGTCTTCTTTCAAGCGTTTTTCCAGGGCTACTTTTCTCGCTTTTTCCGCTTGTTTTTCCACGAGCTTCCGTTTGAACTTTTCTTTTTCCTTCTTTGACATTTTGGACATGCGCTCTTCGAGTTCGGATTCAGTCTCAGAAACGTCGCCGTCTTGTTCTTCTTGTTCTTCTTTTCCGGCGTCTCCCGTCGTCTCTTCTTTCTTCTCTTCTTTTTCTTCTTTTTCTTCGTCTTCGTCTTCGCTTTCTTCTTTCTTCTTCTTTGAACTTTTCACCGCGTTCCCGGCTTTCTTCGCCAATCCCGTCTTGCAATTTTTTCTCACGTACGTTAAGAGCTCCTTGACGAACTTATCGCTCTTCCCCATCATCTTTTTAATCTTGGAGTCCTTGATCGGATTATCGTCTAAATCAATCTCACGGACTTTTTTCTCTTTCAACTCGCCCCACTCTCCCGGTAACTCTTCGATGTTGTTCTTGTTCAACAAGATTTCCGTCAACAGCGTGCACTTCCCGATATCCGACGGCGCATCCACGATTTCGTTGTTATTTGCGCTCAAAGTAATCAACCTCGACTTGGAGCCTAAATCGAAATCGTCCAACGTTCGCAATCGATTGTTATCCACCACTAAAGTTACTAAATTATTCATCTTTTTCAACGCGCTCAAATCTTTAATCTGATTCCTCCCTAAACGCAAGATTTCCAAATTTTGCAACTTGCTCAACTCCTCCGGCAACGCTTCCAACTTATTCCCCTCGCACTCTAACACTCTCAAGTTCTTCAACTTTCCAATCTCTTTCGGTAAACTCGTCAACCCGTTCTCGCTCACAATCAACGTCAACAAACCTTTCAGTTTTTTAATCTCTTTCGGTAAACTCGTCAACGATTTCCCGCACTCGATTTTCAGCGTGTTCACGCTCGAACAATAAAACATCGCCAAATCCAATTCCTCCCCATCTTCCAATTTCCTCGAAATCGTCAATTCCTTCGCTTTTTCCTTCATCGCCTTCTTCACTTCAGGCCATTTCGGTTCCGGCGCCTCTTTCCCGTCGTCCTCCTCTTCGTCCTTATCCTTCTTGCTCTCTCCCTTCTTGCTCTCCTTCGCCGCGACCGCCGCGCCGCCGCCGCCGCGCTCCTTCGCTTCCATCTCCTTCTTCTTCCTCTTGCTTCTTTGCGTCGCCGTCTCGCCTTCCACCGCGTTTGCATCTTCCTCTTCCTCTCCCTCTTCTTCCTCCTCTTCGCTTTCTTCCCCGCCTCGTTCGATCAGGCGCGCCAACTTTTCGTTTTTCCCTTCCGCTCTCGCGTAATCCGCCGCCGTCTTCCCTCGTCCACACTTTACCTTGAAGTCACACCCGGCGTCTAACAGTTCCGAACACGATTCTTCGTGCCCAAACTTCGCCGCCATCATTAACGCGGTCACGCCGTCCCCGTTCCCGTCGGTTAAATCCAGTTGTTCTCGCATTCTCGCCCTTCGAGTCCAGTCGCAAAGCATCTGCAACGCTTTGTGTTTGTTCAAGGAGGCGCAAATCATTAAAGCGGTCATGCCGTTTTCGTCGCGCGAGGACGGTTGTTGCCCGCCGGCGTTGATCCCCCAACGGACCGTGTCCAACTTTTGGTTGCGACACGCGGTCAGGAATTGGTCTTTTTTAGAGCTCATTTATTAAAGTTGTTGTTTATTATTATTACGTTCGTGTGTTGTGTGTGCGATGATGTGATGATGTTTTGGGGAAAGTAAGGAGGATGGATTTTCTTAGCAAGAGAGAGACGAACGATTTATGCGCTCGATTTTAACGCAATGATCTGCCAACAGCGATTGGCTTCTTCAATGTAAAATACAATCTCTCTACTTTCTATGACTATTGGTACGTCCTCTACGCTTTCTTCTTCTACTCGCTTTCGCGCGAATTTTCTTCTACTACTCGCCGCTCTACTCGATTTTTTTCATGGCGGATGCTTCTTCTTCTTCTCCCGGCAGAACGATGGCTTTATTCGAGCTGGAGGATAAGAACGAGCTGGCTAGGATTAAAGCGCCGCCTATGTAGCCGTTTATACCCATGCGTTCGCCTAACAAAACGTACGCGAACGCGGCGCCCCAGAGCGGTTCCGTCGTGTAAATCACGCTCGCTTTTTCAGACGGGATGTATTTCAGCGCGACGGTTTCCGCGTATAACGCGAACGCGGTGGTTACAACGCCGGTGTACGCGACTAAGAACCACGGAACGGAGTGCCAATCAAATGTGGAGAGTTCAGCGAGGCTGTTGGTGAAGAGGGTGGATAACTGTCCATCGTCGCGCGGGACGTCGTTCAGTAAAGTTCCGCCGAAAAAGAGCGTCACGACGAAGAGTTGAATCGAACACATGCCCATCATTTCTTTCGTGCCTAAGTGTTCTTCGTTCGCTAAGACGTCCGTGCGAAAAACTTGCACGGCAAACACTACGGCGGAAATAAGAATGGCGAAGTCACCGTATAAGCTTTGGACGGTTTCCACCGTGGCGACTTCGGCGATGTCGGTTACGCTTTCCAAAGGAAGCGACAACGCCGAGTCCAAGACTTCAAACGGGTTCGATTGGACAACCTCTCCAGTCAACACGGACGTCGAGACGACGTCAGAAACCGCATCGGAGACAATTGATAGCGCTTCTTTGGTATCGTGCGCTTCTAAACCGGGTATAGGCACCACGCCTTCGATTAACGCTAAACCAAAAATAGCCACCGCGATGGCCGCCCACGTGCTCTTCGGCACTTTCCTCCCCGCCCACATGGCAATCAACGGCACGGAAATAACCGTAAACGATGAAATGAACGACGCGGACGACGCGTCCGTGATATCCAAACCAACCGCTTGAAAATAATACCCCACCGCGCACCAAAACCCAAGCTCTATTCCCATCTTCAAAATCCTCGAATCTCTCAAAGCGTACTTCGAAAACGGCAAAAACGTCAAACTCGCCGCCAAAAAGCGAAACAACCCAAACGCGTCCGGACTTATATTCGTCTGCGCCATTTTCACCAAAACTATGTTCGAACCCATCATAAAAATGATCAAGTTAAACAAAAGAAACCCTCTGGTTTCCGCGCTCACGTTTCGAAACAATTCATTTTTCGACAACGACACCACGAAATCTTCCTCGCCTTCGAAATCAAAGTCATCCGGATCCTTCTCTAACGCGTCGACTTCTCGTCGCAACTCTTCCTGAGGAAAAAGAATGTCCTCAATCGTGGTCGGTTCGTCTATGGTTGAATCAACACCCAACGATACCGATAATAAAGAGTTGTTTTCAATCCTCTCGTCGTTTCCTTTTGAAGTAGTATTAGTACCGCTATTACCGCTCGTCTCCTCTTCCTCCTCCTCCTCCTCCTCGTAGGACGACCCTAACTGTCTTTCGATCCGCTCTTGCCTTTGCTCCTCCGTCGTCCCGAGTTTGTACTCAAAAAACAACTTCTTTTTTGCGTTGTTGTTGTTGTTGTTGTTGTTGAAAACGTCGTCCATCATCTCGTTCGCGTATTCGGCGACTAAAGAGAGTCTTCTTCGAAGGGCTTCGTCCATCGTCGGATTCAATTTTGAATTCTTCTTCTTCTTCGATGATGAAAGCGACGACGAGGACAGGAGGAAAGAGAAGAGCTTTTTCGGAGTTTGCACACGACGTAAACGACGAAAACGCGTCGCGGTCGTATTCTCAATACCGTCGTCCTCCTTTTCGTCGCTCTTTCTGTTGCCGTTGTCGTTGTTGTTTCTGAGCATCGCTCTCGCGATGCAATCACAGCGGCGGCGATTTTTCCCCTCCTGTTTCGACGAAATCATCAAAGACTTTGAGGACGGTAGAAAAGCGCTTCTTCTCGCGACGATACCTCTCGTCGAAGAACGAGACGACGACGAAGAACATTCTCGCGTTTGGCAAGGGAGAAAGGTTTCGAAGACGCCGATCATTATATATATATGTGTATGTATATGTGCGTGAAAGTCCTACCCCCCTAAAAGGAGAGGAAAAAGTGAAGATATTTTTATTCAAATAAAGAAGAAAATCAACACCTCTCCGCAATCGAAAGAACAAAAAAGAACGCCGCGCAAACGTCGGACGCATCTCTCGAGCAGCAGTCGATCGTTTCGCGCAGTTCTCACGGGAAACGCTTCCGCAGTCGAAGAGACGCGTGCGTTGACATTCTGCCTTTTTTCAACACCAAAAGTATTTTCAAGGGGAAAAGATATTTTTGTATTCTCAGTTTGGGGGAGTTTTAGTACTCTCCAAAATGAGAAAAAAGAATCCACACCCGCAGCGCGCGGTGAACGCGAAAACGGTGGTGGTCGCGAGCGACAGAGAGGAGAGAGAAGAACGATTGAAGCGAGAAGAAGAAGAACGAGCGTTGTTGCGTTTGAGAATCCCTGATGAGGAGGAGGAGGAGGAGGACGAACAGATACGAGAAGAAGAGATGACTGTTAGGAAAGGAGCGAAGAGAAAGAGAGCGTACGAATGTGATGTGTGTGAGAAGGTGTTTGCAAGTCCATCCCAATTGGCCATACACATGCGTACGCATACGAACGAGAAACCGTACGAATGCGATGTGTGCGAGAAGCGTTTTACTCAAGCCGGTAATTTGGAAAAGCACAAGCGTACTCACACGAACGAGAAACCGTACGAATGTGATGTGTGCGAGAAGCGTTTTAATCAACTTGGTAGTTTGCAAAGCCACGTGCGTATTCACACGAACGAGAAACCGTACGAATGCGATGTGTGCGATAAAGCTTTTCGTCAATCTGGTGATTTGCAAACCCACATGCGTATTCACACGAACGAGAAACCGTACGAATGTGATGTGTGCGAGAAGCGTTTTCGTATATCTAGTAATTTGAGAAGGCACGTGCGTACTCAACATTAAAGCTTTTATAGTCATAGTGTACAAATATACATTAGTGCAGAAGTACCAGGTACCATGGTACCTTTTACTATTCATTATCGATATCATCGTCACTTTTCGTCGCATTTATCCAAAAACTTGAAATGGTCCTCCAAACTGGTCAAAGTGTTCGCGCAAATAACGCCACTCCCGGCCGCCGCGGGAACGCCGACGCCAGGTGCGACGCTATCGCCGACTCGGTAGAGGTTTTTGACGCCTTTAACTGCCGGCCCTGGGAACATTTTTGGCGCCGGGATGACGGCGCCGTAGGTACCTCGGTACCTTCGCAACCATTTTTCGTGAGACGCCGGCGAGGCAAGGAGTTCTAGGACGACGCGAGAGCGGACGTCTGGGATGACCGTTTCTAACGCTTTAAAGAGAACGTCGCACTTTTCTTTTTTCTTTTCTTCGTAGGCTTTTCGGTCGGTGGCTTTTAACTCCGTCCAGCCGTCGTACGGTTCCATGGTGTAACAGTGGACGCAGTGGTGTCCGTCCGGGGCCATTTCTGGTGACCACACGGTTGCGATGGAGATCATGCACACGTTTCCGGGCGCATCAAGCGGTTTCGATTTATCGTTCACGACGACGTGGTGACCTCCCAAGTGCGAAAAGTCTAATCCATCTGCTTTAATGCCCAAGTGAATGTGCATGAACGAATCCGAGCAGTCAATCGTCGTGTTCTTTTGGTACTCTTGAGCGGAAATTTTCGCATCTTTTGGGAGTAGTTTTTCGTACGTGTCCCAAACGCTCGCGTTGGACAACACCCCTTTTTTCGCTTTGATGACAACCTCGGGATCCATTCGCATTCTCACCCCGATGGCTTCATCTTTCTTATCGTTCAACGCCACCTCTTTCACGTGCGCGTTCACGCGAATTTCTCCACCTCTCTTTTCAATAGCTCTCACCAACGCATCCGAAATCGCTTTCCCTCCTCCCACTGGGAACTCGGATTTCTTAAAATAATCCGACGCGCCAAACACGCTGGCAAACTCCGCGCTCACCGTTCCGCTCGCATCCATACCGCTCAGCAAAAAACACTCTAAATCGCATAAATATTTCACCCACGGATCTCTCACGTCCAAGAAATCTAACAACGCGTTCGTCGGTTGTCCCAACACCCCGCCGTACTTCCCAAGTTTACTCATCTTCTCCAAATATCTTTTTCCTATGACTAACAAAATCCGCCAATCCGTTCGCAGCGCAATCGTCGGTAACCCACTCAACGCTTCAAACATATCTCTAATTTTCGGCACCGCCAACCTCACTTCCTTCGCGCCACCTTCGCTAAATCTTTCGATTTCCTCGCACAACAAATCTAAATCCGCGTGCCTTCTCAACCCGGGAACGCCTTTCTCGATGTGAAAGGTTCCCAACGGATCGTATTTCACCGTCTCCAACGGTTCTCCGAGCACCTCCAGAACGCTCGCCAACGGATTCAGCGCGTTTGGGGTGGTCAATCCAGCGAAGAAAGATGGACCGGTATCGAACACAAACTCGAGACTTTCGTTCGTGTCGTCGTCTTCGTCGTCGTCTTTACTCTCGTTCTCGTCGCCCTTTTTACTCTTTTGGCTGGTGTCAATCTCATCTCTTTTCTTCTTCACGCGTCTGGTAAACCCGTGCGCGGCGCCGCCGGTCTCGTAGTGCGACTCGAGCACTAACACTGAATTCCCGTGATACGAAAGCATCGCGGCGGCGGTGAGACCGCCAATGCCGGAGCCGACGACGATGTAATCGTACGCAGACGAAGATGACGACGACGAAGCGCAGATACGCGTTTTGTGGTGTCGCTCACATCGCGCGGCGGAAAGACGACGCGACGATGATGCGCGAGGCTCCTTCCGTCCGACAGAAGATGTCGAGCAACACAAAGTGGAAGATGCGCGCATTTTTGAGACGTTTTGTTCTGCAGGCGCAGAGTAGCCGCGCGTGTTTAATAGAAGTGATGCATTTTCATATCCAAAAAGAAGAAGTGTCTTGGGGGCAAAATGAAAGCGAGAACGCCGATTGATTCTTATTGGCGAGTAATAGCAGTACACGCACATACCTTCTCTACAAACATAAACTAAATAAACCCTTTCCGAGCGAGCGTGTCATCTCTCTCTTTTTCTCTTTTTCTCTCTCTCTCTCTCTCTCTCTCTTACATCTTAATTTTTACAGCCGATTTGCATTCTGCTCTCGTCCACCACGGTCGGATTTAAGCACAACAACTTCACGTCTTGGTCTCCGATCAAAGCCTCCTCGAAGTTCGCCCCGGTCAAATTCGCGCCTTCATAACTCACGCCGGTTAAAACTGCGTTTTGAAAATTCGCTCCCGTCATATCGCTCCCGTCAAACGTCGCTCGGTCTATGACCGCGTTCGTAAAGTTGACGTTCTTAAAGCTCGCTTTCGTCGCGTACACTTTACTCATAACCGTCTCGCTAAAATCCGAGTTATCGAAAACGCTGTCCACCATCAACGCTCCAGATAAGGTGATACCTTTCACGGAAACGTTATCGTATTGGCACTTGCGCAAATCCAAAGTCTTATCCGAAACCGCGTTGGCTTGACCAATCGTGTTCCCGACAAACGCGCGTTCGCATCTGTTCGGGTCGTTGTCGATGGGTGGTAATCGGACCTCGGTGCCTCGATCGGCCATCGCAGCGAAAGGAGTGGCGAGCGCGAAAGTCGCGGAAAGAGATGCCGCAAGAAACGTTCTCTTTATCGTGCTCGCAGAGACTGGGAGGGTCGCTTTGTTGGATTCTTCTTCCTCTGTTTCTTTCGTATTCCTTCGCACATTTGTTGCCCACGAAGCCGTCGACGTGGATTTTATGCGCCGGTGTAAAGAAGACGACGAGCTTTTGTTATTACGATTAATAGTATTAATCGTCGTCGTCGTCGAAAAGGACGACGTCAAAGAAGAAGAGGAGGCGAACATGGTGGTGCTTTTATGTGTGAGCGAGAAGTGTTTGAGAGTCTCGAGCGGCGCGCTTTTTAATGGAAGATTTTGGTGTTTGAGATAAGAAGGAAGAGGAGTGTGATTTTACGTAGTAGTAGGAGTAAAGCGTACGGGATCGATCGATCATTTCAAGGCTCAATGTCATCACCTATTAAGAGCCGTCTACCGGTCCAAAAGCGCTTTTTTCTTTGCTGCTGCTCTTGCCTTTGTTCTTGCCCTCGCTCGGCGAAATCTTCTTCATACTCTCCGTCTCCTCCTCCGAAGTCCTCCGAGGAAGTCGCCTCTCCTTCCTCCCCTTCTCCGCTACGCTCTTCTCCTCCTCCGGACGTTCCTTCGTCTTCCCACTCGATCGTCGTCTTCAACGGCTCCACTTCCACCTCTTCCTCTTCTTCGATCCTTGGCATCGCCTTCTTCTTCGCTAAAATGGCTTTTCTGACCAACCCGCTCGCTTTCCCGTTACTCAACATCGCCAACGCGCTCAAGCGAATCAACCCGATCGAGACGTCGTTTTCATTCTTGGCGTCCGTGCAGTGCACTCGTCCTTCCAAATACACCACGTCCGTCAAAGGAAACATCCCAGCAAACTCTCTTTGCACTTTTTCCACCCACGCGTCTTGCTTTTCTCTCTTCAAAAACGTCTTCACGGGAATCTCACTCGCTTTCTCCGGCAACCTCTCCAACGTCGTCTTCAAATATCTCAACGCCCGTTCCGTATTTCTTCTCCTCTCCGCTTTCTCCACCGCCCATCCACTCTCCATCTCGCACGTGGCCACGCCACCGAGCGCGCTCGGCTTCACCGTCGCCAACGGAACCACGTAACTCATCGAGACTCCGGGCGCGAACACCACCGGTCGTTTCATCTCCAACTTTTCAAACAGTTGCTCTTGGAACGAACTCCTCGCCAAGTCCGAGCTCGCCGCGAACTTCTTCTCCCCTTCCGATCGTCCGTATCCCGGCATATCGCACGCCACCGATCGCACGTTTTTCTTCGCCAACTGATTCCCGATCGACTCTTTCTTCTCGTACCAATCTTGCGAGTCCGTCGTTTCGTCGTGCCAGAGAAACACGTCCGAAAGTTCCATGCTCTTGTTCTCTTCCGTCTCCTCGGCTTCGTTTTTCTTATTCTTTTTCTTTCCTGCTCGCGGTTGCATGTCCAAACACCAGACTCTGATCTTTTGCGCTTTCGTCGTCGCCAAGACGCCTCTGTTGAAGAGGACGTCCGAGCTGTCCACCGGGACAGAGGCGGAGACGACGACTTTGAACAAAACGCCGTTTTCCAGCTTTTGTTGAGAGATCACCGTTTTCTGTTGTTGTTGTTGTTGTTCCGACGCGTTCGCACGGCAGCAAGACAGCAGCAAAAGCAGCGGTAAAAGAAGCGAGGACGAGAAACTCGTCATCTTTTCGCCGCCGACGCGGTGGATCTTCTTCATCTTCTTTCTCTCTCGATGAGGATGCTGTGACAATACTACTACTACTCTCGCGTTCAAAAGTGGAGATTTTCGATTGGAAAAAGAGAATCCAATCCTCCAAAAATCCCCTCAAAACGTCTCGCACGCTTCTTCCTCTTTTTTCTTCGATTTTCAGCGAAGAACACGCTCGAAAACGCGTCGGTAGTGGTTCGTCTGTTCGCGCGTTTTGTGTGTTTTTGCGTGTTTAAGAGAGAGAGAGAGAGATCGTCTTCATCAAGACCACGTTCACAAATACATTTACTCTATAAAGCGACGGCTCTCTGAATACTTCGATGGAGAATAACAGCGAGGACGAGGAGGAGAGGAGAGAGGAGAGACAGATGGACGGAGGACGACGACAAAAGGTACGACGCTTTGTTGTTGTTATTAGTATTAATCGTCATCGTTTTTGTGTTTTTCGTTTTTGTTGCAGACGAAGACGTCGAGAAGTCGTCGGTTTTGTCAAAGCTTGTTTGTTCGCTTTGTGTTTCCTCTTCTTTTCGCTGACTTTGCGCATATACGCGCCCGTTTCTTAATGTCTCTTGTTTTTCACACAGGGCCGAGGCTTTGAGAACGCGGACATTATCGACGACGAGGTCAAACACTCTCGAAACGACCGGTACGAAACTTTGCGAGAGAGCGAAGGAGAAAGAGGCCAACCTCAAAAATCCATCGAAGGCTGGGTCGTCCTCGTCACCGGCGTCCACGAAGAAGCGCAAGAGGAAGACGTGCACGAAAACTTTGGCGATTTCGGGGAGATTTCAAACTTGCACTTAAATTTAGACCGGAGAACTGGATTCGTTAAGGGATACTGTTTGATTGAGTATAAAGAGAAGGAAGAGGCGAAGAGTGCGATCGAGAACATGGACGGGAAGTTGATGTTGGACCAGGAGGTGAGAGTAGATTGGGCGTTCGTGAACGCGCCGGAGAAAAAATCGAGAAGGAGTATAAGGCGATAGAATATGAGATTCAGAGAGCGAGAGTAGAGTAATAGTAGAAGATTGCATAACATCAACAGTAGCAGAGAAGTACGACATTTGTTGTATGCTTAATTCAAGTTTACGCGAAGTTCTCGCGCGCTTCGTTCTTTTGAATCTCTTCTCTCTGGTGATTTCAAACTCGTCTTGGATTTGAAAATCGCCGCACAAAAAGAACGCTCGAGAAAAGCAACGTACCTTTCCATCTCATCATCATGTTCGAAGCGCGCATTCTCCAAGGGTCCATTTTGAAGAAAGTCCTCGAATCTATCAAGGATTTAGTCACCGATGCGAACTTTGAGTGCACCGCCAACGGGTTCGCGTTGCAAGCGATGGATTCCTCGCACGTTTCTTTGGTGGCGTTGATGTTACGAAGCACCGGTTTTGACCACTACCGATGCGACCGAGACGTGACCATGGGGATGAACTTGTTGAACATGGTGCGTTTCGTACACATCTTTGTCTTCTGTGCATCGCTCTCGATCGTTTCGATAATGATCGAGAGATGCAACGGATACGCGACGACCGCGTTGTATCGAAGAAGAGCAAGTTTGTTGTTGTGGTTTTCCCAACGAGCAAAAGTCTCTCACATTTTTGAATTTTTCCAACGTAATCCGATCTTTTTCCTTTCTCTTCTCCGCGCGAGAGAGACGACGGGCGCAGCGAAAGAACGGGAACGTTCCTTTCGGTGGACTCGTCGTCGTCGTCTCGTTGTTTGCGCGATGAAAGTGACAATGCGAGAGAGTGACCGCCGAAAACAAGGACAACTTTTCCTTCTTTTTGTTTTTGAGAGATCGTATGTTTTAAACGAGAGAGAACGAGAGACTGACCAAAGCCAAAAATCATCCTCTTTTCGATATAATTTTTTGTTTCGACATGATAACAGAGCAAAATGTTAAAGTGCGCGGATAACGACGACACGATAACGATGAAAGCGGACGATGCCGGCGACGTGGTGACGTTCATGTTTGAAAACCCGAAAGCGGATAAAATTTCCGATTTTCAAATGAAGTTGATGGATATCGACACGGAACATTTGGGCATCCCGGATACGGAGTACGAAGCGACGGTGAAGATGTCCTCGAACGAGTTTCAAAGAATTTGCAGAGATTTATCGTCGATTGGTGATACGGTGACTATTGCGGTGACGAAAGATAGCGTGAAATTTACGACTTCGGGTGATATTGGGGAGGCGAATATTACGTGCCGCCGCACCTCGGACGGAGACAAGAAGGAAGAGAAAGTGAAAACGGAAGAAGACGGCGAGAAAGTGCATAACACGAAGTCCTCGGAAGGCCAAAATGTAGACATCGATTTGCAAGAACCGGTGACGTTGACGTTTGCTTTGCGATACTTGAACTCTTTTTGCAAAGCGACGAGTTTATGCGAGAACGTGCGTTTACAGTTGAGCAAAGAGTTACCGGTAGTCGTGCAGTACTTGATAGAGGACATGGGGTACGTCCGGTTTTACTTAGCGCCAAAGATTGAGGAGGAAGACGCGGACGAGAGTTAAATTGAGAAGAAGATAATAATACGCGTCGTACATTGCTCTTCTCGAAAAAGAATTGAAGAAAGAGAGAGAAGAAGGAGAGAGCGAGGAGAAGAAGGGCGCTAGTATTACCGCCGCTATACAAAATACGCACCACTTTAGCGAGAAAGGCGAAACAGACAAAAGAGAGAGAGAGCGAAAGAGAAAGAAAGACTTTTTTACATACTAATAAAACATTAATAAAGCGTACATCATAACACATCGCAAGCCTCCTCTCGTCGTGCCTCTTGGAATCCACAGCGCGCGACGACTCGACGCGCTTATTAAAGAAAAATCTTCATAAGCCTCCTCCTCCTCCTCTTTGCAATCTCTCGAAAAAAACAAACAAAAACACCAAAAGAATTCCGCGTCGCGTCGCGGGCGGCACCATCACGAAGACGAAGACGAAGAAGCGCTCTCTGTCTCTTTCTTTCTCGCATCATGGCCGGCGTCGATCTCGCGATGGAAGGTATTCCCAGGTACGTGAAAGATCTCTCTTCTTCTTCTTTTCTCTGTCTTTTGAAGTCGACGCATTCGAAGCGCGACATGATGTTTCAAATCAACAACAACATGCGTTTTTCGACCAAGATTCGACGATGCTTCAATGTGCGGAATGTCTCTTCTCTCTGCATGCCTACGCGCTAAACGTGCACACGCTTCTCCGTTGTCTTCTTTATTCAAAAACAAATTCCTAAAACGTGCGCACGAAAACGTTACGAAAACAACAGAGGATCTGGAATATTCAAAACCGCCGCGATCTACGTTTTACGGAAAGAGAAAAGGTTGCTCACCACCGGACAGATTACCAGGTAACGTTATTCGTAGTCGCTCGCTCGTGTGGTTTGAACCGGATTTGAAAGGGCAAAATCTGGGCACTTAATTGTCTGTCCTCTCATTTTTTTTTTCACTTGTGCCTTGCCTCTTTTTGAAACGATGCGCGAAACGCGTTGTCTTGGGATGCCGCGATGATGATGATGTTTTGAATGTCCTTATTCGTCTTGTTTTTCTTCTTCTTGTTCTGTATCTTTCTTGATGGCGTTTTTATTCACTGACGCGTGGTTGCTTCGATTTTTTTGTATAGGTACGCGCTCGAGAACGACCTTCTCGGGAACCTTCCCGGGAAGACGCCGGAAGCGACCATGGCGTCGGCGTGTTACACGGACTTGAAGAAGAAGGACGTGAATAAGAGGGTGTTTGCGAGACCGTCGGAAGGGCACTTTGGTTTGAGAGAGTGGGCGAACGATCCGGAGTTGACGCACTTGTTGCAACCGAAGTTGCACAGGTTGGCGGAGACGTTTGAGGAGGAGCAGAAACCGAAGGTGGAGAAGCCTTGGAAGCAACCGGCACCGATGGCAAAGCGTAAAAATAATACCGCCGCTAAGAAGTTCGTAGATGGGAAGCCGCGCAGGGATAGACACGGGTTCGTGCACGCGATCATAGAGCCGAGCAGAGGTGAGTACGGGCCGCCGAAGATGCAGATGCCGCCGCCGCAACAGCAGTACGGATCGCTTTCGACGCACGATACGATGGATTTAGATGCGTTGGTAGATGCTGCGGCGAACCAAGAAGACGAGGACGACTACAGGAACAACGATAACGATGAAAACGACGACCAAGACGGCAACGGCGCGTATAATGGAGGAAATGATGATCACGAGGAAGAGGACGCCAACACGAAGGACCAAAGCGGTGTAACCGCCGGTGTTGATAAATCGTTCGATAACGATCCGAACGCCGAGGAAGCGAGTCCCAGCAAAACTAACATCATTAGGAACAACAGCAACGACGACGACGACGACGACAGCAAATCGGAAGGAGAAAGAGAAGATATCGCCGCCGAGAGCGAGGAGGAAAATAAAGGAGAAGAAGAAGAAAATGCGCCTCTGGTTTTAATCAACCCGGACCCGAACCTTTCAAACGACGAGTACGAAGCGCACCTCGCGAGTCTCGTTCAACAGCAACAAGAGAAAGAGTTGCGCGTGGCAAAACGAAAAGAGAGAGAAAAAGAACGAGCTAGGACGCAGGAGTTGGTCAAAGCCGGATTGATTCCGGCGCCGCTGTCGGCAAAGAAAAAGTCCAGTTACGTCCCAGTTGCATATAAAAAAGACGGTCGTGGGCGTCCGCGAAAGCATTTCGACGGGATACCGCCGGCACCAATATTGTCTGTCTCGGCCAACGAAGCGGAAGAGGCACCGCTTACGAACAACAAAAAGGCGCGGTTTACGAGTACTGCTGTTTTGCATCAGCAGCAACAGCAACAACAGCAACAACAATTGCAGCTTCAACAACGACAGCGACAACAACAACAGAAAGACGGTTTTGAGCAGATTCAAGAGCACCATCAACCTCGCGCTGGGCACGATTCGTTCGTAGTTGACACGCAAGGTGTCGACGGTATATCGCACGAAGAAATCGCTAACGAAAGTATCGTTGCGAAAGCTACGCGAGCGGGCATGAAGAATTGGAACTCAAAGGTGAACAAGTTCTACTCCACTGCGTTTTTCACGGAGATCATCGATCCAAAACTTCCAACGAGTATTCCGGCTTTTGCGTTCAAAATGTCCCAGAACGATGCGGAACGCGAGAAAATTTTGACGCAAAACGCAATGCGACGCGTCTTCAACGAATTCGCCGAAGGTTGCGATCCTGTCAAGCAATCTTTGAACGAACTTTCCGCGTCGCTCGAACGTTTACGCGCTCAACAAGGTAACCATGAAAACGTCATGTATTCCGCTTTGATATACGCCGTTGCGTGCTATCGTTCGGATTATCCAGAAGAGGCCACTTTGGCGCTTTCGAAAGCTTGGGACGTCTACTATTCTCTCAAAGGCGGCAACGAAACGAATGCGCAAAACGCCGCGTTCATGGATAAAATCCGAAAGGACTACGAGAAAATCGTAAGCGAAGCGTTGGATGCATAATATTCAACATAATCAACGATATGATACTACGATAAGATACGATAAGATATTTTTGTACTACTATATGTACCCGAGAGAAGTACATATGTGCCCATATATAACATCGACGTGGATATATAATAGTTCTTCTATAGAAGTTTGTTAATGCGCGATTTGATATTACATAAAAAACATACACTACTACGTACCATGGTACCTGGTACTTAGGTACCTACCTACCTATTCATGCTCCCTTCCTAATGCTAACACTACTCATACGAACCCGTCTTTCTTTTGGAAGCTGCGACAGCATCGGCAACTTTAGCGATATCTGCGTGAAGTTTCACGTCGTGCGCTCGAACTGCGTTTGCGCCATTCATCAGAGCAACAATCGCCGCCGCCGCCGAAGCTACGTCGCGCGCATCTTTCGGAACGTCTTTCCTTTTTTCATCAACGAGCATATTTCCTACGAATCGTTTTCGCGACATACCGACGAGCATTGGCGCTTTCGCTAGGCCGCCACATTCGTTCTTCGCAAGCGACGCGCGAACGTCCTTTAAATCCGATAACAATTCCACGCACTGTTCCTCCGACTTTGCAAACCCGAATCCGGGATCGATCCAACATCGCCACGCCGAAATACCCGATGGCAAAACTTTGCGCAAATACTGCGACGCGATTTCATCTCCAACCGTTTTTGCCACCGAACCAACCGGGTAGGATGCATTCTTACTCATGACTTGTGGGTTTCCTCGTTGATGCGATAGAACATATCCTAGTGGCACTTTTGTATTCGCCACGGCGGAAAGCATCCCTTCGTCCCAATCGCCTCCGGAAACGTCGTTTATGATATCCACCCCGATCGCATCCGCAACTTTTACCACTTCCCCGTAAAACGTATCCACCGAAACGGCAATATTTCTCGGATCGTTCTTAAACCGTTCGCATATTGCCTCTAAAACCGGTGCCACTCTCGCGATTTCATCCGCCGCCGACACTCTAGACGCGCCAGGTCTCGTCGACTGTCCTCCCACGTCGATAATCCTCGACCCTTCATCAGCCAACTGCTCCGCGCGTCTCAACGCCGTACTCACGCTCGTGTTAAACACGCCTCCGTCGGAAAACGAATCCGGAGTGACGTTCAAAACTCCCATAACTTTCGCTCGTCCTTCGTATGGTTCCAATCGCATGTTCCTCTTAAATGGCGCTACTCTTTGGAGCAAAATGTCATCCTCGTTTGCTTCTTCAAAATTCTTCGTCGGCGTCTGCATTATCCGTCTCTCCTCCTCCTTCCAAAGTCTCGCCATGGCCGTCATTTGGTTTGCCATCGTGATCGACACGTCTCCGCTCTTATCAAAACTCATCTTTTCCGTCAAATCCGCAATCGGTGCTAACACGAACGCGCGCTCTTTGATCCTCCCGTGCGGCACTTCTAACCAAAACTTCTTTTCGTACGACGACAAAGACGAGGAAGACGAGGAAGGAAAAGGAGGAGGATCGTACCTCACCATCGGTTCTTTTTCGCTGAACAAAATGTCTAAATCAATCACCCGCGGTCCTTTATCCGTGTTGTATACGTCTCTGCCCATTTCTCGTTCGATGTCTTTCATTTTCCCTAGACATTCTAAAACCGACCACTCTCTCGGGTGCCTCAACACGCACGCCGAGTTTAGAAATTTCGGCTGGTTTTCAATCAAAGTGTCCACAGGTTTCGTCTCGTACACGCTCGCGAGCTTTTTAATCTCGAACCCTCGCTCTTGGAGAAGACGCAAGGCGACGTGGAAGTGCTGAAATCGAGAGGAAGAGTCTGCATCTTCGCCTTCACGTACGTCGAGGTTCGACCCGATGGCGACGCACACGTCTGCAAATTTCCCCGAAGTCGAGGAGGAAGACGATTCAGACGACGACGAAGAGAAGAGACGCACGCGAAGAGAGCTCGAGAAGTACTTCAGAGTCACCGCACGGTGAGCTCTGCGCATGTTCTTGGACTCGATGCGTATAAATATATCGCCGCCGCCGCGAATAAAAAGTGAGGAAGAGTTTGTTACATTTATCCAAAAAGTCTCGAGTGCCCACTCCGCGGTGCGTCTATACAAACGTTTACTATTACTATCGCTACACATATCTATTCTACCTCAACTACGCCGGCATGTACGCGCTACAGTACAAATCTCTTTTTCTTACGACTACTTCGGCTTGAACCCTCTCGGCGGCGTCGGATCTTTATCCCTCGGAAACGTCCCGAAACAAAACCTCTTCTCGTACCCGTACGTAGATTCGTGCACGGTCACCGTCGGTTGCGTCCGGCACTTGCTCTTGCAGTGCGAAAACGCGTCCGAAAAATACCCAGTCTGCGGCTGCATGCGTCCAATCGGTTCTCGCGTTCGATCGGTTTCCGCGGTGGAGACTTTCGCGTTTTGGCAACACGACACGCACGACTCGTACGTTCCGCAGCACTTCTCGGTTTCGCCGCCTTTGGCGAGGTCGCACGCGGAACACCCGTAGCGTTTCTCGATCGCTTTCTCCGGTGGGCAACACCCGGTTGGAGGGAACACGTCGAACCAGTCGCACGTGTACCCGTTGTCGTCGGTGATGTGATGTAAGCCTTGCTTGGTATTTACGCACTGACGCTTCTCCTCATCCAACGGTCGAATCGCAACTGCGGACAAACACCAAAGCGAAGACGAGGAAAGAAGGAGCGTCGTCATCATCACGGTCAACATCACCCCTCCTCTCCTTTGTCTCGTCACCCTTACAGTCCTCGTCCTCGTCCTCGTCCAATCCGCTTTTCCAACACCACGGCGGAATCCCATCGCAAACACCTCTTTCTCTCTCTCTCGTGTTCTCGCGTAACGTTTGACAGAAGACAGAAGAGAGAGAGAGAGATAAAGTTGTTCTCGTTTCGTTGAGAAAGAGAGAGGAACGAATGAACGAAGGAAACGAGAGAAACGTGCAGAACGAGGACAAAGACCACCGCACAGAAGAGCGCGCTTTCTCGTTCTCTCGAAATCTGAGGCATTAGACCTTTTTCCCCGGGAAAAGTCTCCACTTTCATCAGAGCAGATAAAACCTTTCCGGCGGCGCGGCTGGTTCGTTTTAGAAGAAGAAGTTAAAGAAGAAAACAAAGCGCGCACTTTTACGAGGCAGTTGTGCTCGAGAAATTCACGAACGACGAGTGGTACGTTTCAGAGAGAGAAAGAGATGGAGGAGGAAGCGCTGACGGAGAAAATGTCGGAAGCGAGTGTGCAGGAACCAACAACGCACCCGTCGGGTTTATCCTTGGACGAACGAGTGAACCTTTGCCTGTCCATCGGCGAAGAGTGCATCCAACCGGACGAGTTGAGACGTTTGCTGGAGAAAAAACCAAACCCGTGCGCGTACGATGGGTTTGAACCGTCCGGGCGAATGCACATCGCGCAAGGGGTGATGAAATGCTTGAACGTGAACAAATTGACCAAATCGGGGGTAACGTTTAAGTTTTGGATCGCGGATTGGTTCGCGCAAATGAACAACAAAATGGGCGGGGACATTAAGAAGATACAAAAGGTTGGGTTGTACATGGTGGAGGTGTGGAAAGCGGTTGGGATGGATTTGAGTAAAGTGGAGTTTATTTGGTCGAGCGAGGAGATTAATAGCCGAGCGCACGAGTATTGGCCGTTGGTGTTGGACATCGCGAGGAAGAATTCGTTGGGGAGGATTATTCGGTGCTCGCAGATCATGGGACGGTCGGAGAGCGACGATTTAGCGGCGAGTCAGATATTTTATCCGGTGATGCAATGCGCGGACATATTTTTCTTAGGCGCGGATATTTGCCAGCTCGGGATGGACCAGAGGAAAGTGAACATGTTGGCGAGGGAGTATTGCGACGATATCAAGAGGAAGAATAAACCGATCATATTGAGTCACAAGATGTTAGCTGGTTTGAAGGAAGGACAGGAGAAGATGAGTAAAAGCGATCCGAACTCGGCGATATTTATGGAAGACAGCGAAAAAGACGTGCAATCGAAGATTAAGAAAGCGTATTGCCCTCCAGGCGTGGTCGAGAAGAATCCGTGTTTGGAGTACATCAAGTACGTGATTTTTCCGTGGTGCGAGGAGTTTAAGTTGTACCGTAAAAGCGACGAAGAGCCGGAGACGGGAAAATTGGAGGTATACGAGTCGTACGAACGGTTTGAGAAGGAGTACGTGGAGGAGAAGATTCACCCCGGGGATTTGAAACCGAGTTTATCGAAACATTTGAACGCGATTTTACAACCGGTCAGAGATCACTTCGAAAACGACGAAAACGCGAAGAACTTATTGAAAACTATCAAGGCGTACAAAGTGACGAAGTAATTAAGAGTTCTTCGAGGAGGAGAGAAGGAAGAGAAGGAAAGAGAGACGTGCGCAGATCATGTGGATATTAAAACTTTGAAAATAAAGTGCAGAATTTATTTAATTTTCTTCTTATACATTACATTGGTACAAGCGTCGCATAATATAATTAAAACTTACTGGCAATCGCGCTCGCGACGCCTAACGACACGCCTACGGCTAAACCTACGCTCAGCGGCACCGAGCCGGTGATTTCATTCATAACGAAAACAAGCGCTCGAAGAGCTTTCCCTTGGGCCGAATCTTCGAGCGCCAACTCGACTTTACGAAAATCGCCGGTTTTCGGCTTCAACGACCCTGGTTTGAACACTCGAGCTTCGCAGTTTTCAAACTGCTCGCCAGTCAAGGAGAAGCAGACCCCCCAGTGCGCGACTAAGGCGATGACGTCTTCGTCTCGGTCGTTTATCCAATCTATCAAGTCGTCCATTCTTTGCTCGAAGACGTCCACGGGTTCTAAGGAAACTTCGCCGAACGTTTTCTTTTCGTTTTCAGCGCCGACGTACCACCACGGTTCAGATTCAGACTCAATGTGCGAGAAATCAAAGTCCGCGTGCGTTTGTTCGAGTTCTTTTCTCGTCTTCCCGTGGTCGGAGGCGTGAAAGACTCTTTCGCGCGCGAAAACGCACACCGCTCTCGGCGTCGTTTGGTCGTGTTCGAAGACGTACTTCGCCGTCGCGATGGCGCGAGATAACGGCGACGCGACGATCAATTCAGGTTTTGGTTCCAGTTTTTCCACGAACACTTGCGCTAACTGCGCGCCCGCGATGCCGGCTTTCGACAGTTTCGTGTCGTATAAAAGAGGATCTTTGAACTTTTCATCCGCCCAATGATTTGAGGCGAGATATTCATTCATTTCCGTTTTCCCGTGTCGCACCAGGATGACTGTTTTTTCGTTCGTTTTACTACTCTTTCTTCTATCAGCATCCATACCGCTCGTCGTGCGCACCAACGTCGTCGCGCTGCTCATTTTTCTCCCGATTATTCTTCGCTGTTTTCTTCTCAACGTGAACAACACCTTCGAAGACGATGATGATGAGAATGATGTCGGTGTTGGTGTTGACGTCGCCATTCAACAAAAGAAAAGTCTCGAACAAACACCGCCGGTTATGGGTCCCAGCGGCAGAGGTATAAACAGAGCGCACAAAAAAAAACGTCCACAAAGTCACGCAGTTTCTCTCTCTTTCTTTCTCTTTCTCTCGGCGGCGTAAACGACGGAGAGGAAGGCGCAGACCGTGCGACGAATATTCCTTTGAAATGGAGAGATTTTGGTTTTTCCCCTTGCAAGGGAAAAAAACGGCTTCTCGTTCGAATGTCACATGTGCTCTCACTTTTTCTCAACGCGCCAGACTGCGCAAAAAGACGATGTCGAGCGAAGAGGTGGTCGAGGAAAACAACGCGTTGTGGAGGTTGTTTCGAAACGCCGGAGAGTTTTCGGGAGGCGTGTGTCGCGATGTCGTGGAGAAACACGTGCTTCCGAGATTGAATTCGAACGATGTGAAATTCTTGTACGGAGTGAATACGGAGACGAGAAAGTTGATTAAGAGATCGTCTCGCAAGGGTGATTTGAAAGAGGAGTTTAAAGTTGAAGAGATGTCGTCGATATCGACTTTGGAGTTTGTGTGGGAGAATAAATCGTTGTGGCCGAGTTGGTGGAGAGAAGAAAAATCTTTCTGCTCTCGAGTTGCTGAAACGAATAAACTCGAGTTGCTCAAGTGGGCGCGAGAGGAGAAAAAGTGTGAGTGGAATAGATGGACGATTGATGCGGCCGCAGAACAAGGTAATCTGGAAATGGTAAAGTATTGCGTGGCAAATGAGTGTCCTATCGATGAGTTTGCGTGTGCATGTGCTGCCGAAAACGGTCATCTCGAGGTACTCAAATACTTACACGAAGAAGCCAAAGTGACTTGGAATCGAGGAACTGCCTCAATGGCGGCTTTAAATGGTCATCTTCACATACTCGAATATCTTGTCGAGCGTAAGTTTGATAAATATAGCGAACTTGCGTGCACGCGTGCGGCCAAGTACGGCCACTTAGACTGTTTGAAGTACTTACACGAAACCGCCAAAGCGCCTTGGGACGAGGACGCCGTATACCACGCACACAAGAACAACCACCCCGAATGTGTACAATAC
>ERZ651776.262-NODE-262-length-77862-cov-7.881031_pt1 | contig 77862 bp, 58 predicted proteins | sample MGYA00514761_ERZ651776 | MGnify/ENA metagenome assembly ERZ651776 | reverse complement strand
GGTCTCAGATTTTATACAAAACTTCATAAAAAGAAGAAGAAGAGTTTTGTTGTAAAACACAGTAGTTTAAAAGAGAGAGAGACAGAGAGAAGAAAGAACACTTTTTCACTTCGCAATACTATCATCTCGTTTAATAAGACGTGTTGTCGTTTCATCGTCGTCGTTCGGATCATCATTCGAAGACCTTTGTTAGTATTCTAACACGAAAAGAAAGCATTAGTAATAAAAGAGAGAAGATTTGACTTTTACGAGAAGAGACATTTTTGAATCTTTTTTTCTCATCATCATCCGCCGTCGTCGTCTCTGTTCTATTGTTGTGTTTGTTATTGCAAAGTGTTCTCGTGGAGCAGAAGACGTTCTTTTAAAGAGAGAGTTTAAAAGAGATGACGACGATGCAGACGACGATTCAGACGATCAAACAACAACGAGAAGGGAGTTCATGGAACCAACAGTTTCAACGAAAGCAAAGATTTCGACAGTTTTACCTTCTTGGGAGAAATAGGAGTCAGAGGAGTCGTTGGAATACGAATAACGGAGCATTCGGTGTGGTGAGAGTTTCAGCAAAAATGTCATCAAAAGAAGAAATGATAAACACGTTCACGCAAAAGATAGAACTTCCAGATCAGCGCGTATTAATCGTAAACGCGAAAACGGCAAAGTCGTCGGGAATACACACGGTCGCGTTGGAGTGCGAACCTTCCTTACCCGCGAAAGGATTGATTTTACACTGGGGTGTTATTCGTCCTAATGAAAACAAGAAGAAGTGGCACGTGTTGCCGCGAGAGCTGTTTCCACCCGGGACGACGGTGTATAAAGAGAAGGCGATGCAAACGCCGTTTCCGAGGATGACAAAGTTGGTGATTGTTTTAGACGCGGAGGCGACGGCGATTCATTTCGCGCTGAAGAACGAGGAGACGGGGAAGTGGATCACCGGGCCGAATAAGAAGGATTTCGTGATTCAGTTAAACGGCGAGAAAGGTAGTGTTGGTAGTAGTAATGGTACTGTTGCTGCTGCTGTTGCTGCTCCGAAAACGGCAGCCGAACAACCAGTAGTCGCATTTTCATCGCCAACTCCCGCTTCTCCTCCTCCTCCTTCTCATCAGTCTTTGATTACCAACGCGTACGTGAAACCGTCCAACGCGTTGGATAATTTGATCAAAGTCGTCGCGTTTACAAAGTGGGAAGAAACTGGAAGGCTGGAAGTGAGCGAAAGTGAACGAGAAGCGATGTTGAACGAAGCGAGCGAGTCTATCATTCGCGAGTTGGAAGGCGGCGCTAAGTTGGATGCGATTATGAAACGATTCGGCATCATCGAGGAAGGAGGATCGTCGTCGTCTGAATCGTCGTCGTTTTCGTCGTCATCTCCGCCACCGAAACAACAACAACAACAACAACAACAGCAACAACAAGAAGGAAAAGGAAACGAAAGGTTGCGAGAAATCTGCGAGTCTCGCTCCAACGGCGCTTCCATCAAATGGGGCAAATATTACGACGCCAGTCAAACGGGAACCGCTTTAGTCCGCGACATGTACGTGGAAACGAGAGAAAAGAACAACATGTTGCAGTTACACGTCGTCGTCGAGGCTGACTTTGATGTCAATTTACACTGGGGCGTCACGTCGAGAACGGACGGGACGTGGCGACAACCGCCTCCCGGGTGGACGACCGTGCCGCCTCGAAGTTGGGGCTCCACCGGGAACAGTTGGGAAACAGAATTTGAAAATTGCGGCAACAAATTGAAAGCGGTGACGTTGGAAGTTCCGTGTGGGAACGACGAAGGGATCGTTTTCGTGTTACGAACCGTCGCAGACGAGTGGGTGAAAAACGGCGACGGCGATTTCTACGCGCACAGAGACACCGACCAATTGGCGCCGGCGCCTTCGAACGAACATCAAAAACCGAGAGAGAGAGAAGAACGGAAGAACAAGAAGGAACACCGAGATCGCGACCGAAAAGACCGCAAGAGAAAAGACGATTCGTTTGCTGCCAACCAACCGGCCATTCCTCCTACGATCAACGCCAAATCAGTCAAATCGGTTCAACCCATCAAAAGGAAGGAATGGAACGTAGACGATATCGTGTTGAACATCGGCGCGTTCGGTAGAGACGGGAACAACGTCGCGCAAAACTCCATCGATCAAATATGCAACGCCGAAGAAGGGTGCACGCGATCTTTGATGCACCGCTACAACGCCGCCGCTGATTTATTGGGCACTTGCCACGACGAAGGCGAAGCCGGCTTACTCGCCATGTTTACCTGGTTCCGATTTATGGCTTTACGACAACTCGTTTGGAACAACGATTATAACATCAAACCGAGAGAAATCAGTGCGGCGCAAGCGAGATGCACGGAAGCGTTGACGAAATATCATCGAAATGAAAGCAATTACCGCGATGTTGTTCGATTGATCATGATGACCATCGGCCGAGGAGGGACCGGAGACGTCGGTCAACGCATCAGAGACGAAATCTTAGCCGTTCAGCAAACGAACAATTGCAAAGGCGGCATGATGGAAGAGTGGCACCAAAAGTTGCATAATAACACGTCGCCAGATGACGTTCCAATTTGCGAAGCGTTGTTAAAATTTATCGCTTCCGATTGCGATATCAACGTCTACTGGGCTCATTTGCACGCGAATAACATCGACGCCAAACGAATGTCCGAATACGACCGAAAGATTTGCTCGGAACCGAAATTCTCGAGAGACCAATACGAAGGTTTAACGAGAGATTTAACCGAGTATTTACGGACATTGAAAGCGGTGCATTCTGGCGCCGATTTAGATTCCGCCGCGGAGGCTGTTCTCGGGTATCACCAAGACGCGTGCAAAGGCAAAGAAATCAACATCCCGCCCGTCGCCGACGTCGCCTCGCCTCGATTAGAAGAACTCTTGACGTGCGCGAGAGTATTAAGAGAACAAAACGGCGACGCGTTCAACGTGTTGGAAGCCATTTTAGAGGCGAGAAGAGAATTATGGCAGTGGACGAAACCGGATGGGAAAGATAACGATCGTCTGAAAGATGTCATTTACTTAGACTTGGCGTTGGAAGCAGCCGTGAGACAAGTGATGGAGGCGCAGATCGCCGAAATGAGCAAGAGAGCGCCTCTGGACGTCTTGAAAATCACCGGAATGGTTTTGGAGAACTTGTGTTTGAGTACCGGCGAAAACCAAGAATTCGTCTATTGCTTGAAAGATTGGCAAAACGTTATTCAGTCCGCCAAATCCGGTTCGAACGATTGGGGATTACAAGCCAAAGCCGTGTGCGACCGTTTAGGCAACGCTTTAGGAGAAATCTCGGAACGGTACATCAACGTCTTGCAGCCAACCGCGATGAGTATGGGACCGAAATTGAACGTAGACGAACACGTTTTGCAATTGTTCTCGGAAGAGATCGTGAGAGGTACTCCAGCCGCTCCGTTGTCTCAAATGCTTCGCGTGTTAGACCCTATGATTCGAGCCGTCGCGCAAATGGGTCGATGGCAAGTCATTTCGCCGGTGCAAGTTAAAGGTCAAGTCGCGTACGTCGACGCGTTGTCCATGGTGCAGAACATTAAATATTCCACGCCGACGATTATCATCGCGAAAAGAGTTTCTGGTGAGGAAGATATTCCAGTCGGTTGCGTTGGCGTGATCACGCCGGACATGCCAGACATTCTCTCGCACGTCTCCGTCCGCGCGAGAAACGAGAAAGTGTTCTTCGCGACTGTTTTTGACTTCAACGTCTTGGAAGAGATGAAACAGATGGACGGCAAATGCGTTTCTTTACATCCGAACGCGCAAGGAGATGAAATCGATGTCAAGTCTATCGAATTGGCGGACGTTCAACCCGCCGGAGGCGCGGGCGCCTCTCAAGCGAAAACCTTGGGCGAATCTGGAATTTCCATCAAGCAAAAGCAATGGCCCGGTAAGTTTGCGTTGGATTCGTCTGAATTCAACGACCAAGTCGTCGGCGGTAAATCGAAAAATTTGGAATTATTGCGAGGACGCACGCCGAATTGGATTCAATTGCCCGCCTCGGTGGCGTTGCCGTTCGGAACGTTCGACGCGACTTTGAACGATCCAATGAACGCGCAAGTGAAAACGAAGCTGGAGTCTCAAATTCTCGCTTTGAAGCAATTCGACGACTCAAAAGACGGCGACGGTTTCCGTGCGTTGATCGATGATATCAAGTCAACCATCTCTTCGTTGAAACCGCCGAACGCGTTACAATCTGAACTCGAATCGTGCTTTACTAAGGAAAAGTTATCATGGCCTGGGGATTTGGAAACTTCCGAACAAGGCCAGGAAGCTTGGAGAACCATTTGCGCCGTTTGGGCTTCCAAGTACAACGAGAGAGCGGTCTTGTCGTGTAAAAAAGCCGGTTTGAATCACGACGATTTGAACATGGCGGTGTTGTGTCAACCGGTGGTGAACGCGAAATACGCGTTCGTGTTACACACGGTGCACCCGCAAACGAACGACCAAACTGAAATTTACGGCGAACTCGTCTGCGGCATGGGCGAAGCGTTGGTTGGTAACTTTGCCGGTCGCGCGTTGAGTTTCACGGTGAAGAAATCGGATTTAGATCGACCGACGATCAACGGGTTCCCCTCGAAATCGAAAGGATTGTTCGCGCGACAAAATACGTTGATTTTCAGATCGGATTCAAACGGCGAGGATTTAGAAGGGTTCGCCGGCGCCGGTTTATACGACTCTGTGTGCATGAACGAGCCGAGTTTAGAATCCATCGATTATACGAACGAACCGATTTCGAACAACGAAGATTTCAGGAACCAAATGTTGAGCGCGATTGCCAAGAGCGGCATGGAGATTGAAAATTTGCTCGGGTCGGCGCAAGATATCGAAGGCGCGATCACGGAAGACGGTAAATTGTTCGTCGTGCAAACGAGGCCTCAAGTGTTTTAAAGCAGCGGCGCGGCGGGCGAGAGAGAAATCAACCACCACAAGCATAATACTAAGAGAGAGAGTCGTTTTTTATGATAATACGAAGAATGGATTCCAATGAATTATGATTAAAAGTACTACAGTAGTCGATTTTTTTATATGTGGGGTGTATGTGTCAATCGCGTCGTCGCCAACGTCTTCTCGTTTCTCTCTCTCTCTCTCTTTCTTTTCTTTTCTTTTCATGTGTAGTAGTGTTAGTAGTAGTAGTTATTACTACCGGTAACATTTGTCTTCTTTAACCTTCTTTAACCGACGAGTTCGCCGAGCATCGCCTCGGGAGGTAAATATTTCTTCAACACGTTTGGCGGATGCAACATGTCAAACTCCTCCGTGGCGTCTTTACCGGCGAACAACATGATTGCTTTCTTCCCGCCGGGATGGTCCGGTAAAAACTCCGTCACGTCGTACACTTTCCCGTGTAAAATCACCCAACAGTCGTTTTCTTTATCGTGCTTTGCAACTTCGGCTTCGGTTAATCCTCCGGAGGAGGACGCCGTCGTCTTGGCGCCCATTTTCGGATTGAAGTGGCCGTTGATGTTGGCGACTCTGTTTAACGCGCCTTGCGCGTCGGTTATTCTCGAGTACGCGTTGACGTTACCACCACCACCACCACTTCTTAATTGCTTGACGATGTTCATCCCAGCCACTCTGCCAAAGACCACGCAATCTAACAAGGAGTTCCCACCGAGACGGTTTCTCCCGTGGACGCCTCCGGCGGCTTCGCCGGCGCAAAACAAACCCGGGATTGGTCTTTCATTCGCGTCTAAAACTTGAGAATCATCGTTGATTCTCAAACCGCCCATGGTGTAATGAACGACCGTACACACGATGGCGACGTGAAACGTCGGGTCGTTCATATCCAAAGGCGCGTTGTGAAAAAACTTCTTCCCGAACGGGCACGCTTTCGTTTGCGCGCACCGGTTGTATTTCTCAAACGTCTCTCGTAAATGCGACGGGTCGATGCCCATCTCTCTGGCGACTTCGTTCCCGGAGTTGAATTTCTTCATGATACCTCTCCCGACGTAGTGTTTGCAGTGCCATTCGATTTCTTTGGACGCTTTACCGTTCAAGATTAATCGGAACGGACCTTTGTTTCGGTTCATTTCACCGGAGACGTAATCCCGTCTCCCGAGCTCGTCGCAAAATCGATTCCCGTTTGCATCTAACAAGATACCACCGACGCCTCTCAAAGCTTCCGCGGCTAAGAATTTAACTTTCGCTTCTGGTTCGCTCGGGTTGACTAAACCGGTCGGGTGGACTTGCACGGATTCCATGTCCACGACGCCGGCGCCAATCTCTTGGGCCATTTTAATCCCGTCGCCCGTGCAATGGTCGCCGTTGGTCGTCGGTAAACTCGTCACGTCCGGTCTATATTTCGATAACAAGGAAGTGTTCGTGTAATCCGCGCCGTACCCTCCGGTACACACCACCACTGGTCCAAACGCCTGTTGCGTTTGTCCTTTCTTATCTGAATATTCGCACCCAACCACTTGTCCGCTGGCGTCTTTCAGTAACCTTTTCACGTTCGCCTTGGTGATAATCTGCGCTTTCTCGTTATTCGTTTTTTCGCACACCTCCTCTAACGCTTCCATCAACGCGTACGTGATGGTAAACCCGGGAAATCTCGCTTTCCCTCTGTGCGTTCTCGGATACGAGTGTCCACCTAACTGCGAAATCAAACTCAAATCGAGATTAAATCTGTCCACGAGCCAATCGACGGCGCTTCCGCTTCCGTGCGCTAACACTTTCGCCAAAGGAATCGTGTGTTCAGGTGCCGTCGTGTGGTTCACGCCAGCTGCGCCTTTTAAGCAGTCTTGTTCGAACGCCTCCGCGGAGTCTCGCGCGGCCATGCCGCCGACCAGTTTTTGCGTTTTCGTCGGTGCTCCTTTATTTTGAATTTAGATTAGAGAGAGAATAGAGAAAATTTGAATGATGTGAGTATTTTTTTTTACTAATGTTTGTTTTGTTGTTGTTTGAAAAAAAATGAAAGAAAATTTTTAATCGAAGAAAAAAATTCAACTTTAGAACGCTTTTCGAGCCTTTTTCTCTCTCTCGTTGGCCTCCTCTGAGTCATCACGACAAGATGAGAATTATTTTTATTCTCGAACGAAGAGATGAGAAGAAAGCGCTGCTTTTTCTCTTGTCTTTGTTTCTGTGTGTTCTCGTTGAAGTTGTCTCGTTTTTGATGTGATGTTTACGAGTGAACGCAATAAAACGTTTGTTTGTTTGCGCGTCGTTTCAATCTCTTCAATATTAAAGAAAGAGATTACGACGAAAGAGAGATCGGCGGCAAGAACATCACACGAATGAATTGACACGCACCGTTGATACCACTCGTCGCTTTGGTCGAGTTCCCGCCTAAGAAAGCGCTCTTATCTAATAACACGACCGAGCCTCCGTTTTCTAAGATGGTGTGTGCGGCGGATAAGCCGGCTAAGCCGCCGCCGATGACGATCACTTTATGTTGAGACATACTCTACTAACTGTCTGTTATGATGAGTGAGATCGCGTCAGTCCAATCAGTAGTGAAGAAGAGGAAACGAGAAAGAAGGCAAAAAAACGACCTGAACTTTTCAGTCGAAAACTTTTTTGATCGAAAAAATATCTTCTTCTTCTTCTTCTTTTCTCTGCTAAACCCTGAATTTTTCGAATTTTTCACGCACAAAATTTTTGCATCTCTCTCTTTTCTCTCTTCTTTCGTCTTTTCGATGCACTTTTTTGGAGGAGTGTTTTTGTGTTCGTTTCTTTCTCTGCATATGCGCTTCTGAATGAGAGAACTTTTTGTTGTGAGTAACGAAACGAGAAGATGTTTAAGAAGAAGAGCAAAATGGTGTTGTCGATGCTGTTGTCCTCCTCCTCCTCCTCCTCGCGAGGACGACAACACGACGGAAGAGTTTTACGAGGATGGCAGCGTTACGCGTGCGGGTGTCGCGACGACGATGAAAACGACGACGACGACGATGGGAATCTGACGATGATGATGAGAAAAAGCGCCTCGTCGTCATCATCATCATCGACTAACGCTGCTTTGATAAAGAACGACAAAGAGGAAAACAGACGACGAGGAAGACGAGGAGGAGGATTTGGAACGTCGACGTCGTTTTCATTGAACAAGAACGACAAAAACGAGGAAGAAAACACCAGACGACGACGACGACGACGAGGACGAGAGTTTAGCAGCAGCAGCACTACCACCACCACCACGAGTACGAGTAGGAATAGGAGCAAAAGTGAAACAAGCGACGACGAGAAGAAGGAGAATAAAACGACAACAATAAACGTCTCGTACCCGGCGTTTCAAGTCTGGGGGAGTAACACGGCGGTTGGGAAAACGCTCGTTTCCGGGGGGGTAATCAACGCGGCGGCGAAAAGTTCTTCGTCTTCGTGTTTGTATTTGAAACCAGTACAAACTGGGTTCCCGGAAGATTCGGACGCGCAATTCGTCGCCGATTGTGTGCATAGCGGCGAAAGCGAAAGCGGCGGCAGTTCTATCAAAAGAAGAGTGACGACTGGCGCGCACGCCGCAAAGTGTCGCAGCGTTTCCACAGAAACAACAACAACAACGTCAGACACGACGACTACCGATGATGGTACGAATAACACGAACATTATTAACAACGTCTGGTGTCACACGGAGTTTGCGTGGAAAATAGCCGCTGGACCGCACATAGCGGAGAAACTGGAAGGGAGACCGGTGACGGACGAGGACGTCGTGAACGCCGTGCGAAATCGATTGGAGGAGTTTTATAATAACGATTTAAATAACAACAACAACAACAACAACAACAAATTCGCGCTCGTGGAAACCGCCGGAGGAGTTGCTTCTCCCTCATCTTCCGGAAATTTACAATCGAACGTGTTAGCGAGGTGTCGATTACCGGCAATATTAGTTGGCGATGGACGATTAGGCGGCGTTTCCGTGACGTTGACATCGTACGAGTCTTTACTTCTGAGAGGATACGACGTCGCGTGTATCGTTTTAAGCAACGAAGGCTACGATAACCACGAAGCGATCGCAAAGAACGTCCCATCGAACGTGAAAGTATTCTCGTTACCAAAACTTCCACACGAAGGCGATGGACAAAAGTGGGTTCACGCGCAAAACGACGCGTTTCGAGACATGTACGCCCATCTTGTTCAATGGCACGCGAAACGCGTGGAAAAGTTGAACGGATTAGCAAAGGATGCTTTGGATACTTTGTGGTGGCCGTTTACGCAGCACGAGATGGTTAAGAAAGATATGGTGGCAGTAATCGATGGAAGATCGCAGGATGACTTTGTCATTTACGACCAGAAAACGGAAACAGTGCAGCACAGATTCGACGCCGCCGCTTCGTGGTGGACGCAAGGCATTACGGGCGACAAAGCGAACGAGAGTTTACATCGAGCGCTCATGCACGCGTGCGGTCGATACGGACACGTTATGTTTCCTGAAAACGCGCACGTGCCAGCGTTGGAAGCGGCTAAAGGTATACTTAACGGCCCAGCGAAAACGTGGGGTAAAAGAGTGTTCTTCTCTGATAACGGAAGCACGGCGACGGAAGTCGGCATTAAAATGGCCTTTCGACAGCGGTACGTTAATCTTGGTTTACTATCGAAAGACGGCATTGAACGCGCTGAACAAGCGAATGATGCGAACGTGTTGAATGCGTTACCAAAACTTAGAATATTAGCTTTAGATGGTTCGTATCACGGCGACACGTTAGGTGCGATGGACATGCAATCGCCTTCAATTTTTACCGGAAGTTTACAAACGCCTTGGTACGAACCGAGAGGATTGTTTTTGAACGCGCCTACAATTGGGTTGAAAAATCAGAAATGGACGGTGGAATGCGCGGAGGAGTTAGTTGTAGCAAAAGGCTCGGGGCAGACTTCTTCGACTGCTGCGGTGGTTTTAGACCGATTCGAGAATAAAGCGGACGTGTTTGACGTGAAGAAGAGAAAAGCTTCCTCTGCGGCGGCTCGATACCAGGCGCTCATAGACTCCGTTCTCGACAACGCCGAACGTCTCGGTAAATCCGGCGAGGCGCCTGAAATTGGCGGATTAATCATGGAACCCGTCTTACACGGTGCCGGCGGAATGATCTTGATCGATCCTCTCTTTCAATCCATCTTGATGCAAAAATGTAAGGAACGAAAGATTCCAGTCGTCCTGGACGAGGTCTTCGCGGGCATCTGGAGATTGGGCGTAGAAGGCGCCTGGGAACTTCTCGATTACGAAACGCCGGATATTTCGTGTTACGCAAAATTGTTAACTGGTGGCTTGGTTCCTATGGCGGCTACTGTAACGACGGAAGAAATCTTCGATTCGTTTTACGGACCGGGGAAGCCGCAAGCGCTTTTACACGGCCACTCGTACACGGCGTACCCGATTGGATGCGCGGTAGCCGCGCAAGCTTTGAAGGTGTATACGGACGAAACTATGAATCCAAATTTATCTTTTTCTTCTTCTTCTTCTTTTACATCATCATCAACAACAACATCAAAATCGAGAAGATCAATTCGATTGAACGAATTCTGGGACGAAACAACCTTGAAACGACTCAGCGCTTTAGACTCCGTCGAGAGAATCATTTCCGTCGGATGCGTCTTTGCGATGGAATTAAAAGTCCCCGACGGTGGTCCAACTGGATACGCCTCCAACATCGCCAAAGATGTCGTCTTAAAGTTACGAAAATACGGCATCCAAGCTCGTCCGATTGGTAACGTTTTGTATTTAATGGCCAGTCCAACGACGCCGCGAGAAAGTTGCGATCGAATGTTACGCGCCGTAGTCGAGGAGTTAACGACGACATAAACGACGACGACACAGGAGAGAAAATGAGAATTAGAGTAATAATGATGAGCGCAAAACCATCATCATTTGTAGAAGTCATCATTCGCTGTACTAATAAAGTATGAGATTCAATATTTATTACGTAGTAAAATACCGTTACATAGTTGAAAGGTTTTCGATTGGTTTTTGGTCGTCATTTAAAAAAAAAACATGTCTTCTTCATCTCCCATCTCATCTTACGTCCAATCGATGATCGAGAACGATGCTTCGAATAACATATCGGAGGAAGAAGTCTTCGAAATTACGACGAAAGCGACGTCCTCTTCGAACGTCTATTCCGGTTTCGCGGAGCTCGCGAACGCTTTGGAGCGATTACGAATGAAAAGAAAAACCGACGACGGAAACGTTTTCGGAGAGAAGAGCGCTCGACTTCTGGACTTGTTTTCGTTCGGCACTTTCGATGAGTATTATCATCAACAACAACAAAACGAACAACAATCGTTAAAAGTTATATTAAACGAAAAACAAGAGGAAAAGTTGAAGCAGTTATCGGTCGCATCTTTATCGTACGAAACGAAAGTTCTCTCCTACGAGATCTTGATGCAACAGTTGCACTTGAACTCTGTGCGAGAACTGGAGGATTTTTTAATCGAGAAAGTGATATCGCCCGGGATCGTGAAAGGACAGATGAATCAAGAACTGTCGGTTTTTGAAGTCTTTTCAGCGATTGGACGAGACCCAGACAGGAAAAGTGGGAGAGTGGAAAAGATGTTGGCGACTGTGAGAGAGTGGAAGAGAACGTGCGACGACGCTTTGAGAGACATCGAAAATCAAATAGTGGAGACGAAGACGGATTTGGCGATGGAAGATCTGAGGAAGGTAGAGGTGACGAGGAAGCAAGAGGAGGCGGAAAGGAGAGCGAGCGCGAACGTGGTTGGAGGAGGAGGGAGCGGTGGCATCGAGGAAGAGGTGGACGCGGCGATAAAGGAGGAATCGGGGAGCGCCGGCGGAACGAAAAGAAAGAAGTAAGAAAATGCGGAGTTTACACTCATCGATCGCGTAGAAGAAAAACATAGATAGAGCATTTAATAGAGAGCATTAGAGAGAAACAAACGCGAAACATAATCCATACGTTTATTAGTATTCGTTTAAATATTAGAAAAAACTACTCTTCTAGATTTTTTTGCTGTGGGTGCCATCGCGTAGAATCTCTCGTCACCAAATTCATTTCGAAATGATATAAAATTTAGAACGCGGAGGCTCTGGAAACGACGTAGACGCGAACCTTGTTGTCGGAATAACCGGTATACAAAGTTTGACCGTCCGCGGACCATTGCAAGGAGGTGCAGTGCGGCGGCATGGACTTCTTACCAACCGGCGGGAACTCCGGGTGCAACTCGTCGACGATGCTCTTGGACTCCAAATCCCAAATCTTCACGCACGATTGCGTGGCGGCACACAACCAATATCTATTCGGCGAGAAGCACATGGAGTAGATAATATCCCCAGCATCCAAAGAGTACAATCTCTTGCCTTCCGCTAAATCCCAGAGCATGGCGACGCCATCCTTACCGCCCGAGGCGCACAAAGAGCCATCCGGCGACACCGTGACGGTGTTGATGTACCCGGTGTGGCCAACCAAGTTGGTTCGCAACTTGCAGTTGTTCAAGTTCCACACCTTGACGAGTTTATCCCAACCGCACGAGACGATGATCGGGTTCGACGGTGCCGGGGAGAATCGAACGCAAGAAACCCACTCCGTGTGGCCTTCGTGTTCTTGAATCGTGTATTTGCACTCGCCCAAAGTGTTCCACAATTTAATCGTCTTATCTCTGGAGCCGGAGACGATTTGTCTGTTGTCCACGGAGAACGCGACGGACAAGACGTCTTTGCTGTGACCGACAAATCGTCTCGTGGTTGTTCCAGAGTTCAAGTCCCACAATCTCAAGGTACCGTCCCAGGAACCGGACAAGGCGAACTGCCCGTCCGAGGAGATGACGACGTCTTGGACAAAGTGCGAGTGACCGTGCAAGCGTCTTCTCGGGTAGCCGTAGTTGCCTTCTTCTCTGGTCAACGTCCACAAGATGACGGATTTATCTCTGGACGAGGTCAAGAGAATGTCCGAGTTATCAAGGGGAGTGGCGATGGAAGTCACCCAGCCTTCGTGTCTGTTTTTTTTTACGTTCGTGTTTGTTGGTTATTATTATGAAGAAGAAGAAGAGAATGTCAGTCACAAAACGCGTTTTACTCCTACACATATGATGCGTCGTCGTTTACGTCGTCGTCGTCGTAAAATCCATCATTGTTACCATCAAAAAGGCAGCCGAAGACGGATGAAGATGATTGATGATGACGATGATGATTTCTTGAACCTAATACGACTCTGTATAAAAAGGAGGAAAAAAATCCAACAAAATCGCGCGTATATAAAAAAGGTAAAAACATACGAAACGCGAACGAGAAAACCTACCCTTCGAGGACGCCTCTTAAAGTTAAAGTTTCCATATTTATGTTTTATTCGTTTATTATTATACTCGCGTTTGTAAAAACTTCGTGGTAGTGTTTTTTATTATTGTAAAGCGCGTTTAGATTTGTGCAGAAAAGACCTGTTTGATGTGAAAACACCCAAAATGTAAAAAATTAATTGTTCTCTTCAATTGGTTTCTCCCATTTTATTAAAAATTGGTTTTTCTTCTTTTTTTTTTTGTTTTCCTTCAAAAAAAGGTGATTTTTTTTTGAGAGAAGAACTGAGGAAGAACTGAGGAAGAAGTCACTTGAGAGATCTTAGTGGAGAGAGTAGTCTTTCTTCTTTTCTCGCGTCTCTCTTTTCTCGTCTTTGTTGTTCTTCGCGCCGCCCGTGGTTTGAATCCGTTTGAATCTGTCTGAATCGTCTCAGAAGAAAGTTTTCGAAAACGAGGAAGAAAGGATCCTTTTCTTTCACACAAAGTTATATAAGAAGGTATAAGATCGAATTTAAAACAGAAGAGAGAAAAGATGAAGAACGGAAACCAAAACCAATCATCGATGACGACGATGAATACGACGATGAAAAACAAACGACGAAGAACAGCCACGGGGACCGCGATTACGAAAGCGCAAAACCTTTCCAACGCGCAAGTCGCTTTATTCCACTGTTCGTACTGTCAAAAGGACATATCGTCGGTGGTGCGAATGAAATGTGCCTCCTGCGTCGGCGTGGACTTGTGCGTGGAATGTTTCGCCGTGGGTGCGGAACCGTTTCCGCACAAAGCGGGGCACCCGTATCACGTGATCGACGACTTGTCGTTTCCGTTGTTAACCTTAGATTGGGGCGCGGACGAGGAACTCTTACTCTTAGAAGGCGTGGAGATATTCGGTTTGTCGAATTGGACGGACGTGAGCGAACACGTCGGGACGAAAACGAAAAGTCAGTGCCAACAACACTACGTCGAGGAGTACGTGAAGTCGCCGGCGGCGCCGTTGCCGGATATGAGTAAAGTCCTCGGGAAAGGATATAAAAAGTTGACCGAGGAAGACCAAGCCGAGTTGAGAAGGAAACAGAAACAAAAGAGCAAGTTAAAAGAGGAAAACGAAACCAACGGAGGAGGAGAAGAGAATAATAATAATAATAAAGAAAACGGAACGTTGAACCAAGACGTGGAGATGACGCTGTTGCAACAAATGTCCAAACCTGGAGAGATTCGTGCGGAAGGAAATATTTCCGAGTTGACCGGGTATAACGTGAAGAGAAACGAGTTCGACCCGGAGTACGACATCGAAGCTGAGTTACCTTTGGCGGAGATGGAGTTTCGAGAGTTGGACACGGAGGAGGATAGAAAATTGAAAATACGCATGATTGAAATATACAACGAGCGTTTAGCCGAGAGACAGAGGAGAAAGAATTTCATCTTAGAGAGAGGATTGTTGAACGTGAAGAAACAACAAATGTTTGAGAAGAAACGATCGCAATACGAGAGAGATTTACACGGCACGTTGCGAGTATTCATGCGATACTTATCGCAATCGGAATACGACGTCTTGCTGGAAGGTTTAGCCGCGGAGAATAAAATTAGAACGCGAATTGGCGAGTTGAAAGAATACCGACGGAACGGGATTACCACGTTACAAGAGGGTGAAAACTACGACGTTGAAAAGAAACGACGAATGGAAGAGTTTGCCAGACTCAAATCGTTCGAGTCGCCGCACTCGAGAAAGAAAGGATTCACTCCTTTGCCGTTGGCGCAAGCGCAACCGGGAGACGCGAACAAATCGTCGAATACTATTTTTCCTTCTCCCGGTGGTAGATCGCTGAAGACGGACCATCATTTAGGCAATACCTCGGGATCGAAAAAGAGAATGTACATTCCCTTGGATTTGGCCACGTTACCAGGTGTGGAGCTTTTGAGTAAACAAGAGAAGGAGTTGTGCGTGACGAATCGAATGTTGCCGGTGCAATTTTTAATGGTCAAACAACAGTTGATGAAGTTGAGTCAAGAGAGAGGCAAATCCAATCCGATTAAAAGAGCTGAGGTGAGAACGATGTTTAAAATCGAACCGATTAAAGTTCTCAGAGTGTACGAGCTGTTGTGTCAGTCTGGATACGTCATCTCTGGCGACGAAAAGAAAGTTCAAGAAGAAGAAGAGGAGAAGGAAGAAGACGAGGAAGAAGACGAGGAAGAAGAAGAAGAAGAAGACGAGGAAGAAGAAGAAGAGGACGAAGAAGAAGAAGAAGAGGAAGAGGAGGAAGAAGAGGAAGAGGAAGAAGAGGACGACGACGATGAAGATGCTTCGGTCGAAGAAGAGGAGAGCGAAGAAGAAGAAGAAGAGGAAAGCGAAGAGGAGGAATCCGATTCGTAAATAAAATAGCTTGTAATTTATGGTACCGTGCGGTACCAATACTTTTTTTATATAATAATCTAGATATAGTAGTAGTAGTAGTAGTAGTCTCTCTTTCTCTCTCTAATGTATATGTGATGTGACAATGACGCCGCTTCTTCGTCTTCTTCTTCTTCTTCTTAGATATCCGCGATGTCGTCGAAATCGAAAAAGTCGTCGTTCTCGTCTCTTTCCTCTTCGAACGTGTCGGTTTCGTTGACCCGGATGGAATCCGGAAGTTCCCCGTACGCCTTTAAACTTCTCGCCTCTTCCGCGGTGTATTTCAAAATCACGTCCGCTTTTTCGTCTTGAAAGTCTCTCAAGCCGAGTAAAACGATATCCGACGTGTTCACCCAGACTTTCTTTCTCATCTTTCCTCGAATGTGGCACAGGCGTTTCACGCCGTCGATGCATTGCGCTTCTAAACGTCCGTTCCCTAACATTCTCAGAACTTGCGCGTACTCTTGTCCGTCTTCTTTGAATATTAACTCTCTCTTATCTTCTGAATCGTTCTTCCCTCGTCGTCGGTTTTTCCCGCCTTTGCCTTTCGCTTTCGGCATTTTTTAAATCTTCTTCTTCTTCTTCTTCTTTGCGCTTCTTCTTTGTGCTTCTTCTAATGGGGCTTTCTCCAATCTTCTTCTTCTTCTTCTTGACTTTGTCTTCTTCTCAGAGAACAACACACTCTCTGTTATTACGCTCTCTTCGTAGTATTATAGTATGAGTACTTTAACAGAGTCTCTTTCCAATAATTGGGTTTAACGAACACTTTCTCTCTTCTTATTCGTCGTAGCTTCTTCTGAAACCTTTGTTTTATACTACTTTAACGTGTTGTTGTGCGGTGTTTGAACAACAACAACACCTTTGAAATACTTTTGTCTGAAAAGCAGTCAGGGCACTAAAAAGCAGAGAAATTTGACTTCTTCTGTTTCTGAAACCTAATTTTTCCCTCGAAAACTTTTCTCTCCTCGTTTTCATTTTTCTCTTTAAACATCTTTCTTTTTTCTTTCTTTCTTTCCCACACTTTTTAACTCTTTTTTAAACTTGAAACGAGAGTAAAAAACAACTTGACTCTTTTTGTTATAAACTATGATTAAGATAGCGTCCTTTAAGAGTTGTTTCTGCGCCACACGACAGACGAGAAACAAGATGACGATGATTAAATCAACGACGACGACCACCACCGGGAAAAATGTAATGAACACTCGTTCTTCTTCTTCTTCTTCTTCCGCGCAAAATGGGTGCGTCGCCTCTTCTTCGCGACGGATCTTAAGAAGCAACGACACCAACACATGTCATCATCATCATCATCAATCCGCTGTCGTCAGCAGAAGCAGCAGAAGCACTTTAACAACAACAACAACAACAACGAGCAGAAACTTTTATCGTAACAACAATAGCAATACTAATGATACTCATCAGAGAAGAAGGATACCGACGACGATGGGTGGTGTGTCTCCTCTTCTGTCGTCGTCGTCGTGCTCTTCTTCTTCTTTAACGTCTTCTCGCGTGGTGACGATGACGATGATGAGAAGAAGTGTGAAAAATACGAGATTAAGTACGACGAGCGGTAGGAGTGCTGCTGGTGAGAACAGTTCGACGACGCAAACAACAACAACGTATAAAAGAAGAGACCGCCTGGCACAAATCAAAGGAAACGATCGCGGGAAATCAAAAGTAGGCAAAACGCTCGAATTAAAAGGTTGGGTCCGATCGAATCGAGCGCAAAAAGACCGAGCGTTTATCGATTTAAACGACGGTTCGGACATGTCCGGGATGCAAATGGTCGTCTTGCAAGAACACGTGGACGAAAACGTCTGGCAACTCGTCGCGGGCGCCACGAGCGAAGTTTCGACCGGAGCGTCGATACGAGTGAAAGGGAAAGTCGTGGAATCGCCGGGCGGGAAACAATCGGTGGAAGTTTTGGTGGACGAGTTGGAGATTATCGGTAAAGCGGATCCGGCGACGTACCCGTTGCAAAAGAAGAGACACACGCTGGAATACTTACGAGGGATCGCGCATTTGAGACCGAGAACGAATACCATCGCGGCGGTGTCGAGAGTGAGAAATCAGTTGGCGTTCGCGACGCACCAGTTTTTTCAGCAGAATGGGTTTTTATACGTGAACACGCCGATTATTACCGCTTCGGATTGCGAAGGCGCCGGAGAGCAGTTTCAAGTCACGTGTTTGTTGAACGGGTTAGAGGAAGAAGGATCCGCCGGCGCCGCCGCGTCAGTCGCGCCGCAAGACGTTGAAAAAGTAGAGCAAAAAGTGAAAAGCCAAGGCGATATCGTCAAGAAAACGAAAGCGGATAAAGGAGAGGGCAACGCGACGAAAGAGGACGTCGATCGAGAGGTAAAGAAATTGTTGGCGTTGAAAGAAGAACTGACAGAGCTCCAATCCGGGTCAAATACGCCGCAAACGTCCGTGAAAGAGCTTCCAAAACTCAAATCCGGTGGCGTAGATTACGAACAAGATTTCTTCGCCAAACGATCGTATTTAACCGTCTCTGGCCAGTTGAACGGTGAAATCATGGCGAGCGCGGTCAACGACATTTACACGTTCGGTCCGACGTTTCGAGCGGAAAATTCCAACACGTCGAGACATCTCGCGGAGTTTTGGATGGTGGAACCCGAGTTAGCGTTTGCGGATTTAAACGACGACATGGATTGCGCCGAAGCGTATTTGAAGCACTGCATCACGCACGTTTTAAAACACTGCGACGAAGATTTGCAGTTCTTTGAAAAGAATATTTCCAAAGATAACTTAAGGGAAAGATTACAGAACGTCGTCGATCAAGATTTCGCTCGAATCACGTACACGGAAGCCGTGGAACACGTCTTATCGGCGAAGAAAAAATTTGAGTTCCCGATCCAGTGGGGGAGCGATTTACAATCCGAACACGAACGATACATCTCGGAAGAGGTTTATAAAGACCGACCGGTGATTGTTCGCGATTATCCGAAAGATATCAAAGCGTTTTATATGCGCGCGAACGATGACGGTAAAACCGTCGCGGCGATGGACGTTTTGGTCCCAAAAGTTGGCGAATTAATGGGCGGCTCCCAAAGAGAAGAGCGCTTGGACGTTTTGGAGAAGAAAATCGAGGAAGTCGGTTTAGAGAAAGAATCGTATTGGTGGTATTTGGAGTTGCGAAAGTACGGCTCGGTCCCGCACAGCGGCTTTGGTTTAGGTTTCGAGAGGTTGGTTCAATACGTCACCGGCGTGGAGAATATCAGAGATGTGATTGCATTTCCTCGATACCCAGGCAGCGCGGACTTCTAAAATAATAGAACGTATTGATGATTTTATATTATTACGAATCTCGTATTCCTATATGCTATGTATGCTACACAGTTCTAAAAAGCTACGATATTATCATACAAGTACCTATTATTTGAAGATGTATTCGTCTACAAATGCGCTTCTCTTTTCGCTCGCGTGACCGAGTGCAAACTTCCAGAGACGCACACTACGCCTCTGCCGTTATTCTTTCTCGTTAAAACATCTTTCGCGTATTTCATAGCCGAGGAAAAATCCTGAACGACAACTCCTTTGAAATGTTCGCTCTGCGCGATCACTTCCGGCGCAGTCGATCGCAAATCTTTCCCAGCCACGTCTACTTTTGTGGCGATCATCTCAACCATCGAAGGCGTCGCGGCTAAAGCTTTCGATATCCCGGAGTGGTTTTTATCCGACGCCATGGCGAGGACAAACACTATCGGTTCGTTCGGGAAGACCTCGAGGAGCGTTTTTCTCAAACACACGGCTGATTCTTCCGTGTGCGCGCCATCGGCGACGATTGTGACGTAGTCGTCATCATTTTTATGGTTATGATTATCATCTTGCGACGTACCCGTTTCTGAACTTTTTCTTCGCGGTCGTCGGAGAATCTCGAAATTTCCAGGCGATGAAACCGAGGAACACGCTTCGAAACCTTCGCGAATACTTTCCCACGTGAGTTTGTCCCACGTCTTCCCTGTTGTTGTTTTTGTCGTCGTCATCATGTGCGATAAGACGCTCAGAGCTAACTCGGCGTTTTCTCTCTGGTGTGGACCGAGTAACGGAAGATTTATGATGGATCTGCTCTGAAACTCTTCTTCTTTTTCTCCTTTTGGAACGCTCGCTACTACGGAGACTCTTTGTTTCAAAGTCCCACCATCGTCATTGATATCTACTAAACGTACCTTCGCGTTGTTTTCGACGATCACACCACCACCTTGATTATGAACTCCCTCGCGGATTAATTGGTCCACTTTCCGATCGTTTTGGTGTCCGATGAATGTCGGTCTCGACGGTTTACAAATACCGGTTTTCGCTCGCACGATGGACTCTATGCTTCCTCCGAGCGCCTCCAAATGTTCCTCGCCAATGTGCGTCAGTATCGCACACTCCAACGAATTTTCGTCAAACACGTTCGTCGCGTCCCGTACGCCACCTAATCCAACTTCAACTAAAGCTATGTCTACGTTTTTCTGTTCGAAATACTTTAACGCCAACGCCGTTAGAACTTCGAAGTGCGTCAACTGTTTTAACGCGTCGTCTTCTTCCTTTTGAACATCATCGTTTGTTTCTAAATCCGTCCTCTTCTTCCAAATCTGTTCGAATAACTCGCTCAATTCTTTGTCGTTATATCGTCCGTTCACTCGTATTCGTTCCGCGAACGTGTGCACGTGTGGGGACTTATACGTCCCTATCGTATACCCAGCTTTCGTTAAGCACGAAGAGAGCAGAGCGATTTGAGTGCCTTTGCCTTTCGTGCCGCCGACGTGAATGGTTTTATACGTCTTCCCTTTGTGCGGGTCGCCCAAAAGTTTCAAGAAAACGCGCATTCGCTTCATATCGAACACATCGTTCGCATCTTCGTCCGTTCCTGCTTTAGACGGGACGCCTTTTTGTTCGTGGTTTATGAATCTGTTCAGAAGTTGGTCCAACCGATGATGTTCCTCTCCTCGAAGAAGAAGGTGGTTGGAAGAAAAGAATTTATAATTTTTCTTTTTCTTTTCTTCAACGACGCACGAGCAAGAACGGCAGACGAAGTCTTTCCTTCTTTGCTGTGTCTCTATCGACGGCACGAATCTTCCGGAAGCTAGACGACGCAGTCTCGAGGTCATCGTCATCGCCCTCTCTCTTCTCCAAAGAGAGAGAGAGAGAGAGAAAGAAGAGAAATTGTGAGGAACGGTTTTTGAGAAAATAAATCAATTTATTTTAACACTCTTATTAACGATATAATCCCGAGAACTTTCATGTGTACGTGATTTTAAATAATATTTCAGTTATGTTCATCGTAATATATATATTTAAAACAATGATATGATATTCAATTTGGCATTTTTAAATAATAAATAAATCTTTACTTGCTAGATATCAGTTTTCCCGTTGCTTTAAATGATTTTTATTTATTCATTGTTTTATATTATTGAGAATATAAATATTTAACAGATAATATCCTAAATATACAGGGAATACATGTAAAAATTAAATTCTATGTTTGAATTAAAATATAAAATTTAATTATTTGATCCCTTGAAGGTGAAGTTTTTCATTAATACTGTTTAACTATACTTAATATAAATATTGAAACGCAATATACGCATCAAATTAATTAAAAAGCATTTCGGGAACTGCGTTTCTTACTTTTCTTTTCACCTCTTCTTAAAAGTTCTTCCAAAAATTCACTCCTCATCTCCAAAAACAAACGCGAAAGAGAGAAGGAAAGAGAGCTCTCGAACGAGAGGATTAAATCAAATGCACGTCACCAACGTCGGTGGTTCGTTAACCACAGCGGTGTGTCTGTCGCTCATCGCGTGGTCTGTTCGCGTTTTAAGGTCGTCCAAACCGAATCTTTTGAAAGACTTGCAAAGTCATTTGAAGAACAAATCAGCGGACGATGGAACGAACGAAAACAAATCAACGTCCATCAACTCCATCAAACAAAAAGCTCGCAACGCGGCTCGACACGAGAGTTACGCGCGTTTATCCCCAGTCGCATTTTGGCTTTTGGTGGAAACAAAACCCGTGGAGTTTTTCATCGTCGACGTGAGCGATCGAAGCGAAAATTCAGACTTGGTTCGAGCTTTGCAAAGACGGTTCATAAGCGAAGAGAAAGAAGAGGAAGCGACCACGAAAAACAAATCTCTGTATTACGTTCGAATGGATTTGAGCGAAGTTCAGTTGCTCCTCAGGAACAGAAACTCGCCGTCGGCCACCTCGTCGATGTTTCATAAGCGGTACCCGAGAACGAAAACTCCCGGATTGCGAAGCAACTTGATATTCGTCTCGCCGCACGGCAAGCACGCCGCGCAAGCCGCCGCGCAAGCCTCGAGTCTAGGCTTCTCTCGGTGCAGCACAGTCGTCGGAGGAATGGTGTCGTTAATTCCATTGTTAGATTCGGACATGAAATCGTTACTTTCCGAGGAAGACGTTTCGTTATCTCGAGATGCGTTTATGACTTTATTGGAAAGCTCGCACCTTCTCTCCACCGGCGCCGCTGTCATCATAGACATACGAAGATACGACGAAAGAGTGTACTACGGATCCATCAGAGGTACAGTGCACATGCTCGTCGATCATATTCCGAAAGCGTTGTTATTAGGCGACGAGGATTGGTTCCGATCGTTTCGATTCCCGAAACCAAAACCGGAAACGTTTGTCGTTTTATTAACGAGCTCTGCGTCCAGAGCGAACTGGGCGAGGCAAGTGTTCAGCGACGCCGGCGTGACGAACGTGAAAACGTACACGGTCGAAAACGGCTTCGCGTGGGCGCAACACTCCAGATGTACGAAATACGAAATGTTCGAAGAAGGCGAGAAGCCTCCGGAGATTATGGATTTGGGGAATAACTTGCCTTTCTCTCGCGCCAAAGGCGAAGGCGAATTGAGGATAGAAAACGTGTTAGTCAGTTAGAAGTAGCATTTATTAGATAGCGCAGAAGTAGTAATAGTAGATGGAGTAGCAGCAGTTAAATATGCTATCAATGAAATCGTATTAAAACGCGCTATTTCGATTTCTCGAATCATCTACTACGTCCTTAATTCCTCGATACACTAACCCAATACTCCTCCCCAAGACGACCATGAGGAGGTACGTGGCTACTTTAGTCGCGTTTCGCCACGCCTGAAACAAAACGGGCACGAAAACATCCAAGGCTTCGAGGACGATGGAAACCAGGTATCGCATACCTCTTAATTTCTCCAACTCGTTGACTCTTTGCATGAAGAGAGTTCGTTTGATCAATTGATCCGTCTCCGCGTAATAGCCGTACAATTCAAACCTATCCGAGAAAATGTTTTCCACGTCCCGATAGTTATCGAAGAGAAACTTGGAAAATCTCTGTTGGTTGCGAAACTTGTTCAAAATTCTTGAAGACTTCAAGTTTGAGACGAGACCAAAAGCGTTCGTCGATAACACGGCTTTCGTAATCCCCTCTGAAAGCGAAACGGACATATCCTCGATGATCGACAACGTTACCACCGCTAAAGGGTGCAAATTATTAGTATTCGTTGACGAGACTCTTTTAGCTTCGAACTCCGCTTGGATGCTAAAATCTCTTCTCGAAGACGAGATGGCAAACTCCTCCTCGTTTTCCGACAGATACAAAAGCGTGTTCTTATACAGACTGACTTTCGGAGAAGCACACACGTCTCGCAGAATATCTTCCGTCATTCGTTTCGTCAAAAGAATTTCATTTGGTAATACCCCGGAGGCTTCTTCGAAAACCTTCTCGATGACGTTCTTCGCGAGCGCTTTGAAATCGACAGTCCTACCCAACTCTTTTTCAATCGCTTGGCGAACAGTTGCGCTTAAATCTCGTCTCTGTTCTCTTTTCAAAGCTTGGAATTCGAACATTGGAGATGTATCCATAGCGCTTCCTGCCGATGGCGCATCCGTCGCGTCGTCCCACCACCCTCGCTCCAACACTTTCTCCATCATCAACGACCCGAGCAGCGCACCTTTCTGCGCTATTTCCATGGAAACCAAGTCTCTCGTTTCTCGATCCGTTTCGTACGTTTGCGCGCACACGAGGGTGTAATTTTCTTCTCCGTCGTTGTCGTCTTCAATCATCATATCTTCTATTTCAATGTCATTTTTGCTCCTTCTTCTTCTTCTTCTCGTCGTTGTTCTGAGGTTCTTTTCTTCTCGGTGTTTTTGGTCGTCGTCGACGTCCACGACTCGAGTGATTCGATAGGATTGCACGTGCTTCACAAACGTATCCGCATTTTCTTGCAAACTATGTATATATTTGACACCAGAGAAGAAAGAATTATTATTATTCACAGAAGAATTGTCGTCGTTGTCGTCTTCGTTCGCTTTTGTTCTGAAATTCTTCCTCCTATACGTCTTCTTTTTAGTATGTTCTTGTTCGTGTGGTTGACAGAAATGAAGTCTTCTTTGCGCCACCGAGTTTGACGAGTTTGACTTCGATTTCGACGAGTTTACAGAAGAAGAAGAAGATGATGGTGACATATATATCCTCGATGGAACCATCGCCATCATTTTCGTTAGTGTTGGTATAAGAGAGGCAAAAAATTGAGGTTTTCTTTTGCCTTAAAAAAGGAAAAATTGAGTTTTGTCAAGAGTTTTGTGGAAAAAGAGAAAAACAAAGGAAAAGAAAAACTCGAAAAAAAGAAGTTCATTCTATTCTAAACTTTTATCTTTCAAAATTCTCTTTCTCTTCTTTCTCAAGTAGTAGTATTACAATAGTGTCTCTCATCAGCCAGCGACCGACTGCTCAAAAAGACTTTCTTCTTTATATTCGTCGTAGTAGTATATCTTCTTCTTCTATTCCATCTTTTTCTTCTTCTATTTTCTTATTATTATTGCAAATTGAACATGCGTCTGGCCAAGTTTCTTTGGATCGACCACGAGTCAACGCCGTCAGCAGCCGCGTTCGCTTGCGAGTTCATGGACGTCTTCGCGATGTCCACTTGTAAAGCGAGTTCGTTGTTTCTGTGACGAACAGTCGTAATGTCTCCAATTTGATCAGCAGTCCCCATATCTTTCACAAATTTCATAAACTGGATGAATATACCCGGCAACGTGCGGTAGCTCGCATAGTTCACGCCAAATTTTGCCGCCTCTTCTCTGACAATTTTCGCAATGGCTGGGTAGTGGACGAAGCAAATCGCCGGGAACAAGTGGTGCTCCACTTGCAAATTCAACCCACCGGTAAAGAAGTTTCCAATTCTCCCGCCCCAATCCGCGGATGTTACTAATTGCTGGACGCCCCAATCTCTTTCCCAAGCTTCACCGCCGGTATCTTCCGGAACTTTCGCTTCCGCGACGTTGTGAGAAACGGCAAATGTACACGCCAGCACCATACCTTGAACGGCAACGAACGAAGCAATGCCGGCGAGAACAGCAGACGTGGCGTGATTCGCTAACGGTGCCAAAAGCAAACCAAAGTGGGCAATTTTGCCGATAACCACAGTAGATAACTCTAAAGCAGTCGCCCCGTGCAACTTTGCACCTTCGGTGTCTTTTGTGAACAAACCGACAATATCGCCAACTTGAAACGCGACTTGCAACAATGGAAACGCGAGGAACAAGTACAGGTGTTGAAATTTGTGGAACCATTTTCTTTCTCTTCTGGCATCAAAGCGTAACAACGGCATCGCCGTGAAGACATCTTGATCCAACGCGTTGTCGTTGCAGTGGATGTGATGAGAAACTTGGTGGTGGTACCTCCACATCAACGAAGATCCGCCGATTAAATCGTCCGTCAAGCCTAACAAATTGTTCACGACTGGCGACGGACTCATGGCGCCGTGGTTGGCGCAATGCTGGACGGTCAGACCGATCCATGCGCCGGAAAGTCCGAGCAACGCGCCGGCTAACAAGGATGGAAACGCGTAATAAATCGAATACGCAAACACGGCAAAACCCAAAATCACGCACGTGGCAAAGTCCCCACCTTGTCTGTGCTTATTCTTCCCTTCCTCCGGAAATAATTCCGTGCGAACTCTGGTTCTAATCGAGTTATATAACGGCGAATCGTTCGGTCTCGGCGACTTTGGCACCGCCTCGACCGGGAAATCTTTCAACACCGGGAGCATGCGAAACCTCGCCACCGCGACTTCCGGTCTCAAGTGATAGGACTCCAACAACGCCGTCGAATCTCTCCCGATGGCTAAATTCAACAACCAGTTCCCTCCCGGATGTTTCTCAAAAAACGGATCTAAATCGTACGCCACGTCTCTGTATATCGTCCATCTTTTCTCCTTCCACTTTGGATCTGTCCACGGGTCCTCTTTCCCCGGTATCGCAACGTCCGGTCTTGGCGCTTCCACTTTGCCAAAGACACCCGGTATGGCAACCGCGGCGTTTTTCAAAGACGCGCGTCCTCTCTTTTGTTGTTGTTGTTGTTGTTGTTGCGTAATACTTTTGGCAATCACTCCTCTCGTTTGTTTTCTTCTTTTTGACGACGACGACGACGACGATGGTGACGTCTCTTCTTCTGGTGTTAGTACGTTCATAAAAATCACGCGTTTCTTTCTCCCGGTGCTCGTGCTCGTCGATCCTCCTCTGCTGTTTCTGTTTCTGTTGTTGTTGATGGACAACGAGCGACTACTGAAAGCGCTATTACTGCTGCAACGCATCATCATCATCCTCCTCCTCAACCTGTGTGTTGTTTGTTTCTCTTTTCTTTTCTTTTTTTCTGATGAAGAGAAGGTGTGACAACGAAACAAAGATGAGGAGACAAGAGAGATTTCCAGATTTCCATCCGTTTTCGTGGTTTAAAAAAAAGGAGAGATTTTCTCAAGCTTCTCTCTCTCTCTCTCTCTCTCGTCGTTTCCTCAGAACTCTCTTTCAGTCTCTCTTGCGTGTGAGTCTCTTCTGTCTGTGTTCACACGCACACAGGTGGTACGCACAAGAGCTACTCGACGTAAACAGCACACAGAGTAAGAGAGAGAGAGAGAGAGTATTATATTAGAGTAGAGAGTAAAGAGATAAGAGAGAGAGTGGAATAAAATCTTCTCGCGAGGGTGGTAAAAAACGCATTTGTTGTTGTTGTTGTTGTTGTTGTTTGTTCCTTTAAATGAGTTGCGTTATCGCGGACAGACTGTTCTCCTCGACGACGTGTTCGTCGTCGTCGTCGTCGTCTTTTCAAGCGATAAGATCACAACGAGGACAGAGAAAGGCGATCGCGGGGTCGTCGTCGACGTTTTATAATGTATTCAACAGCAGCAAAGGACGAGGACGAGGACGGAGAGGAGGAGAAGGCCACTCGCACACTTATCTCTCATCTTCTTGTCGTCATCCTCGTCCTCATCATCATCGGATGATGTTTTTTGAGAACACGACGCAAACACGTGTAACAACAAATACAATAACGACGACAACAGGAAAGAAGAAGACAAAGAAGAACAGATCATCGATCAGAACGAGCGCTTTATTCGATCCGCTAAAGTTTGATCCAGACCGAGTCTCCGTATCTTTCTGCGAAGATTCCGTCCTGAACGATTCGCCCACTTCGTTGTTGAAACCGAGAAGATACACTTTGACGCACAACGATTTGACGAGACATTTAACGCTATCGGTCTCCAAAGAGTTTAACGAAACGCAAACGAGTATTTGGTATACGAAATTGTTGAGAGACGAAGTTTTAGCGGAATGGCGATCGGATGGATTGCACGTGTTTTGTCAAGTCTCGGCGGACGGCGCGTGGTGGATCCGATGGGCGGCGCCGCTCAGAGCGATTGTGTTCAGACAAAAACTTCCTTTAGTTTTGGACACTTTGCGGTACGCGGAGAGAAATTTGTTTCAGAAACATCCAGAGTTATTAGAAACGCCAGTGTACGTAAACTTTAGTTCAGTAGAATCAGCGAGAAAGAACCGCGGAGAGAGCGATAAGGAGTATTGGGGACTCCTTAAAGACGCCGGGGGGAAAAATGAGTTGAGATTGAAAGTGAATGAAAGGAACGACGAGGTGGATGGATCATCTTCGTCGTCGTCGTCGTCAGTAGCAGCAGCAGGGGCAGGAGAAGATGACTTGGAAACTATGCTGGAGCTTTCGCGAGCCAGAGCGGAGAAGGAATCCGTTCCCCCTCAATATCAGCGGGAAGAGTTTGAGTTACCTTTGAACACTATCAACAGCGTGAACGAGGAAGAGAAGGAAAACATAGCGAGCAGCAAACCTCGGTGATAACCCACACGATGATAATAATAATAATAATAGTATTTTGTGCTAATTTAATAATGATTACAGCAGTTCTATAGAATCTAACTAAAGTTTGTCGTACGCGGGGAGCGAGCGAATACTAGGACGGCAAACAAGGCTTTCATCAAAACTCACTCAAGTCTTACCAGCCGCCAACATTTCTTTCTCCTTCCGTTTCTTCGCTCTCTGCCGAGCTTTCGCGGAAAGTTTATGCTTGTGTCCTTGTTTCTTCTTCACTCCTCCTTCGGTTACCGAGTTCTCTCTGGCTTCGATATTTTTCAGTCCTACGTGTGTCTTCGCCGTGTGTTGTTCCCAAGGTTGCGCGTGCGAAATCTCCACGTGTTTCCCGTCTAAATAGTTGAACGGATGTTGATTACAGTTTCTCACCACGTATCTCGCCGTCTCTTTCTTCTCGAATGTTAAGAACGCGTACCCTTTACTCTCGTCCGTGTCTGGATGTCGCGAATGCCAAAGGCGAACTATTTTCCCGTGCGGCTCGAACAGTTCTCTCAGTTGCTCGTCCGTGCACGATTTCGGGAGATATTTTAAGTACACCTCTCTCTTATCCGCAAAGTCCGAAGCTGAACGACCCATATTTGATGATAAAACTTCGTCGTCGAGTTTATTATTTAACGCGCGGCGGCGGCGGTGTGTGTGCTTTGCACTCTGTTATTTATGATGAGTATTGAGGCCTTGGTGAAAAGGGAAAAAGAGAAAAAAAGCTTGGTTCTCGAGTTCATTCACATTTCATTTTTTTTGGTTCGTGAAACACAACACACGCACGACAAAACCACAAAATTCGTACGCGCACACATCAAATCAAACCGCCTCATCAGCGCATCACATCTCGCGAAGATCAAACGTGTGATTAAAGTTTGGGTTCGCATTAGAAACGATTAAAATGGCGCCGTACATGGGAACCATCTCCAAACCGGAGAACGCGTTGAAACGAGCGGTAGGTTTTACGATTTCTTCTTCTTCTTTCAAAAACGCAATCGCGCCGCTCTGTTTGCTGCTGTTAAAAAGCACAAAAACTCACCACATTTTTCATCTTCTCTTTTCTTACGTAACAGGAGGAACTCATTAACGTTGGACAACCTTTATCGGCGCTGCAAGCGTTGCACGATGTCGTCACGTCTCGAAGACACCGAACGTGGTCGAAACCTTTGGAGGAAATCATGTTTAAATACGTAGAATTATGCGTGGACTTGAAGAAAGGACGATTGGCCAAAGATGGGTTGATTCAATATCGCATAGCCTGTCAGCAAGTAAATGTGCAGAGTTTGGAGGAAGTCCTGAAGAAGTTTCTGGAATTGGCGACGAAGAAAGTGGAAGACGCAATCGTCGCTGCCGGTGGTTCGACCGATGAGTTGATGCAAGTTGCGGATTTAGAGTTAGAACACACTCCAGAGCAAGTCATGTTGAAAGCGTACACGATGACGCCAGAGGAGTTAGAAGCAGAAGACAACGTCGAGTCGCCAACGCCGTGGTTCAAGTTCCTTTGGGAAACGTACAGAAACTGCTTGGAAGTTTTGCGAAACAACAACAAAATGGAAGCGTTGTATCAGTTGGTGGCTATCGAAGCTTTCAACTTTTGCGTCAAGTACAAGAGAAACTCGGAATTTAGACGTTTGTGCGAAAACTTGCGCTCGCATCTCAATAATCTTTTGAAATACAAAGACCAACGCGATCGACCGGATTTGAATTCAAGAGAAACGCAAGATATTTTGTTGGACATTCGATTTCAGCAACTCGAGGCGAGTTCGCAGTTGGGAATGTGGAACGAAGCGTTTCGATCGGTTGAAGACATTCACGGGTTGATGTTTCTCTTGAAGCGCTCGCCTCGACCGACGTTGATGTCGTCTTATTTTGCCGCGTTGACCAAGGTATTTTTCGTTTCGCAAAACTACCTCTGCAACGCTTACGCGTGGATTAAGTTGTATAACTTATCGAAAGGGTATTTGAAAAACTTGACCGATGAGGATTTGAAGTCGTTAGCGTCTGCGGTTGTCTTGTCCGCCATGTGCATTCCGCCTTACGAGAAAACGCCCTTAGGAAATATTGATGTGGGCGCGAGGCACGAACGAGACTCGAGATTAGCCTCGTTATTGGGATATCAATTAGAAAGTATGCAAGAAGCGAAGAATATCATGTCCAGAGAATTGATCATCAAAGAAATCAAGCGCTCGGGAATGGTTGATAACTGTGCCGAGGAAGTGAGAGATTTGTTCAATATCTTGGAAGACGGTTTTCATCCGCTCGACTTGTGCCAAAAAGCCGAGTCGAAGTTGAAAGCTTTAGAGTCTGTCACATTCAAACTCTCTGCTGAAGTCTCCGTGAAATCCATCGAAGTTTCCGATTTCATTCCGTTGTTGAAAACTTTGTCGGTTTTGCGAATGTTCAATCAGCAATCGAAGGTGTACCGAACGTTGAAGCTCGAAAGAGCGAAGAGCTTGGTCCCATTTCTTCCATATTACGAAGTTGAATTGGCGCTTGTTCGAGCCGTGAAATCAGGGTATCTGTCCTTACGAATCGATCACCAACAACAGATGATTGTTTTTGTTGGCGATGACATCCAGGAAAAGTCCGTGGACGATTATCTCGTCCGAGTTGCGACGACACTTCGCGATGCCTGCCGCGAGTTGACGCCGTCTACGACGGCGGCTTCTGATTTGGACTCGATGAAACGCAAGCGCATAGAAAACGCGGAAGCGATTCGAAGCGCGGTCGAACAAGAGCACAAGCGAGCTTTGGCGAGGAAAGTTATCATCGAAAGACGCAAGGAAGAAGCTGAACGTCTACTCGCGGAGCAAGAGAAGGAAGAAGAGGAAAGACGATTGGCGGCGCAACGCGCTCACGAAGCGGCAGAAGCCAAACGCCTCGAAGTGGAATCTCGTCAACGAGAAGAAAAACGCATTCGCGCCGAAATGGAGGAAAAAGAAAAGGAAGAGGCCTTGGCGTTGCTCGCGGAGCAAGAGAAGAAGAAAGGGAAGAAGATTTCCATCAAGTTGGAAGAAGGTCAAACTTTGGACAAGAGAATTTTGATGGAAACTGCCATCAAAGAACAAATTTCTGAACGTCAACAGATGGAAAAGAAACTTTTGAAGGTCGCCAAAACCATGGATCACTTGGAAAGAGCTAAGAGAGAGGAGATGGTGCCGTTGATTGAGCAAGCGTACGAAGGGCGAAAAGTTGACGACGAAAAGTTTTTCCACGAACAGCAAAAGTTGATAACCGTGAAAACAAAAGCAAAGTGGGAGCAAGATATTGTCGAAAAGAAGAGATTGCAAAAGATGACGGAGACTCAAGCTGCGTTCAAATCTGCAATCATGTTAAGACGCGCGGATGAAATCGCCGCGGCGCAAGCCGAGCGAGAGCGCAAATTAGAAGAGCAGAAGAAGCAACGCAAGGCTGAGCGCGAGATCAAGCGTAGAAAGGCGTACATACGTCGTCTTCAAGAAATGGAATTGGAGGCAAGAGATGAAGCCGAAGCTTTGGAACGCAAGAAGGCCGAAGCTGAGCGTGAAGCTGAGGAAGCGCGAAGACCGTCGAGCAGAGGCGGCGGGGATTCGGACAGAGGAAGTGGATTCGTTCCGCCACATCTTCGCGACCGAGGTGATCGACGTGACGGCAGAGACGACCGAGATGACCGCTCCGGCGGAAGTCGATGGGGTAGAGGCGGCGGTAGAGATGACGATAGACCTCCGAGTCGGGGAACCGACCGATACGAACCTAGAAGAGGAGGATTTGGTGATCGCGACGATAGGCCGCCGAGCCGAGGAGACGATAGATGGGGCGGCGATAGACGAAGAGACGATCGCCCACCAAGTCGTGGCGTAGGTGGTGACAGAAGGGATGACAGAAGGGATGACAGAAGAGATGACAGAAGAGATGACAGAAGGGATGATAGAAGGCCACCGCCATCGCGCGATGAGGGGAAGTCGAGATGGTAATAATCTCGTAAAAATTCATCGTCAGTTGAAAATAGTTCTCACATCAAAGTTGTTCACGTGACCACTTTACTACACCATACTAAAATAAACTACTGCGTATTCGATGTTAATCTGTTGGCATTATCAGAGCGCTGCCGGGTATTCTCCGCTCCAAATCCTTTGCAAAATCGAGTGATTGCGTGTGAAACGTTACCAATATTTTTTGTCCCCCGTTGTCGTCCACTTCTTCCACGTGCTTTTGAATGTTCATGTTCGAGATAGAAGTACACTTATAATAGCTACGAGGATATTTGCTTCCTTTAACAAACTTTTGTCCGTACTTGCGCCACCGCATCTCATCGCTCGTTTTCCCATCGGTTGTGAGAACGACGACTCTAAAACTCGCCGCGTTCTCCTTCGAAGAGTTGCCTCGCAAGTACACCAGAGTCGCGGCATCTCGAGATGTTGTTCTTGTCGTAGAAACTCCTGCCATTCTCTCTTCTCGTTGGTCTGGTTCGCCTTCGTCCTTTTCTTCTTCTTCTTCTTCTTCTTCTTCTTCTTCTTCTTCTTCTTTCTCAGAGAGCGTTTTATTGCTATCGTAAAAATACAGCAAAGGCGAGAAAACTCTTTTGCTCAAAGAGTCTTCTTCTTCTTCTTCTTCTTCTTGGTCTTCTTGGTCTTCTTCCTCGTCCTCCGAGGAGGAAGAGGCGCACAAAGAAGAAGGCTCGTCCTCCTCGTCCTCGTCATCGTGGAACGGCAAGAGCAAACTAATCCTCCCTCGTTCGTCTTCGTCGTCTTCGTCGTCTTCGTCGTCTTCTCTTTGGTGTTGTCTTCGTCGTCGTCGTGTTCGGTTTTGGTGGTGTATTCTCCCGGTCGTCGGCGACTGCAAACACGAAGAAGAGAAGGAAGAAAAAAACCCACACGCGCTGGTCGTGGAGAAGTTCTTCGGAGAGAGAAGAAGCACGGGAGAGGAAGAAGAAAAAGATCCTCGTCGATGAGCTTCTTCTTCTTTTTCTCTTCTTGTTGTTCGCAGTCTCTTTCTCTCCTCGTCGATCATCGTCGTAAAAATCATAGGTCGTCGTCGTCAACACTCTGCGCGCAGAGAGAGAGAGAGAGTGTGTGTGTTGTGTGTTGTGATATTTTTTTCTCTTTCTTTCTCTCTATTTTAGGTCGCAGAAGCGAGTCAAACCAAAAATATCTTCCTTCCCTAGAAAACAGACTTTAGGAAAAAAGAGAAAAAAACTTGTCTTCTTCTTCTTTCTTCTTCTTCTTCTTCTTTCAGAGTCAGTCAGAGGGGGGGGTAATCTTTTCTCTCTTTAACTCTCATCATCCGTTATAAAAAAAGAGCGTATCTTTCTTTGTTGGGAGAGGAGGAGTTTTAACTCTCTTTTAAGAGAAGAAGCGCTCGAAGAATCGTGCTGCTGCTCTTGAATTATCCGTGTAAAGAAGAAGAAGAAGAAGAAGAAGAAGTACAGAGAAAGAGAAGTGGACCGAGCGACTCATTCAGAAGCAGAGAGAAAGAAAGAACGAGACAGAACGCGAAGAAAGCAAAAAAAATCTCTCTTTGTTTTTGATCGACGACAAAACCAGACAGAATCGCGCGCGCGCGCGCGTACTTTCTTTTGAAGAGGAGTAATTTTCGCAGCATCAAAACCATCATCGTCGTCGCGTCGTCGTCTTTTTAGTCGTCATGCTGAAGAACGTGAAGAAGCAGTTGTCCATGGTTGGACGAAAGAACTCTTTCACAAATCAGCAAGGACAAGGAGAAAAAGGAGGAGAAGCGGCACCTTCGTCCCAACAAGGGGGAGAAACTACCACCACCACAAACAACAACGAGAGCGGAGGAGGATCTCCTGGAGAAAGAGACCGATCGTCGCTGACGGCATCGTCCTCGAACTCAAACAAGAAGAAAGACTCGATAACGACGACGACGACGATGACGAAGGCGGGTAGTAGTAATAAGAACAACATCGCTCCTTTAGAGGAGTTGTACGATAAAAATCGACCTCTGTTTCTGTTTCGAGACGTGCCGGCTTCGGACCGACAAAGTTTATTTCGTAAAAAGTTACAGTTGTGCTCGTACGTGTTTGATTTTACCGATCCAACTTCGCACGTTCGAGAGAAAGAAATCAAAAGACAAACGCTGTTAGAACTCGGAGATTACGTCAATCAAGACAACACGGCTAAGTTCACGGACAAGGTGTTTGACGACGTCATGTATATGCTTTCGTGCAATCTCTTTCGAGCGTTGCCGCCGAGAAGCTCGGAACAAACCGGGAACGCCGCTGGAGAACATTTCGATCCCGAAGAAGAAGAACCAAAGTTAGAACCAGCTTGGCCGCACTTACAAATCGTCTACGAGTTTCTGTTGAGGTGCGTGGTGTCCAACGAAGTCGACGCAAAGATTGGGAAAAAATACGTTGACAACGCGTTTGTTTTGAAACTTTTAGAATTGTTCGATTCGGAAGACCCGAGAGAGAGAGATTACTTGAAGACGATTTTGCACAGGATTTACGGAAAATTCATGGTGCATCGACCTTTCATTCGAAAGGCTATCAACAACATATTCTTTAGATTCATATACGAAACGGAAAAACACAACGGCATCGCAGAGTTGTTGGAAATTCTCGGATCGATCATCAACGGGTTCGCGTTACCTTTGAAGGAGGAACACAAGAAGTTTCTCGTCCGCGCTTTACTGCCTTTGCACAAGCCAAAGTGCATGGCGATGTATCATCAGCAATTATTATACTGCGTGACGCAGTTTGTGGAGAAAGATCCGCGTTTGGCGGATCCGGTATTGAAAGGATTATTAAAGTATTGGCCGGTGACAAACTCTCAAAAGGAGGTTTTATTTTTAGGCGAGTTGGAGGAAGTTTTAGAGTTGACGCAACCGCAGGAGTTCACCAAGACGATGATCCCGTTGTTTCAGCAAATTTCGCGATGTGTCGAGTCCAGTCACTTCCAAGTTTCTGAACGAGCGCTTTTCCTTTGGAACAACGATTACATCGTCAACTTAGTCGCGCAGAATAGACACGTGATCGTCCCAGTCGTATTTGGAAGCTTGGAAAGGACGGCGATGACGCACTGGAACGCTTCCGTGAACGGTTTAACCATCAACGTTCGTAAAATGTTACAAGAGTTGGACCCGGAGTTATTCGACGACACGCGTTTGAAGTGGCACGAGAGCCAAGATGAGTTGCAAGCGAAGGAGGAATACAAGAACAAGTGCGTTGAGATTGTGGAGAAGCTCGCGAAGTTGAACACCGACGGTATCAATAATAATAATAATAAATAGACGAGCATATTGAATCATTTTGTTGTTGTTAATATATATATATATACTAATAAATTGCTGCTACATTTCAAATCACATCGAGAGAGAGAAAAGTGTGTGTGCGAATAATACTAAGAGATAAATCTTGTGGCGGTGTACGTTGTTGTTGGAGACTTAAATGAGAGTTGGAGAGTCTGGAGTCTTTTTCGCTTATTTTTCCAAGAATTTCCATGCACAAAAACACACGTCAGAATATTAATTAAAAAAGGATATGATGATTACTTTTGTCGCAGATGCTTCGTGCGCTCGCGCTGGTGCAACGTCATCGTCGTCGTCTTCATCGTCGTCTTTTTCCGCGCTCCATTTGAGTCTTTGTCTTCGTCGTGGAGGTGGTGGTCGCGGTAAAAAGAGCGCGACGATGAAGTTGTCACGACGTTGTATCAGAGGAAACGCATTATCATCAACAGCCAACAACAACAAGAACAACAACGGAGGAGGACAGAGCGAAATAAGAGTCATCAACAAGAATAATTACGACATGGACCATCCGATGTATTCCTCTCGAAGACTGTACGATACTCCCGACTGCCGAAACTTACTCGTCGTCGGTCCAGGCGTGTTAGGTTCCTTGGTGTGTCAAAAGTGGTTGGAGATGTTCCCGGCGGCTATCGTAGTCGGTCAAACGAACTCGACAAAGAATCACGAAAGTTTAGAAAAGCTGGGAATAACCGCGAGAACAGAGGATACTTTCGAACATTTTGATCCCAAAACGTACCCGTACGTCGTGTTTTCGGCGCCACCGAGCGGTTCGGACGATTATCCAGGAGAAATCAAAAAAGCGTTGGAAAAATGGAACGGGAAGAACGAGTACTCTGGATTCTGCTTCACGTCGTCGAGCGCGGTGTTTCCAGACAACATCGATTGCGACGACGATACGGCGACGTTGAAGCTAGGCGCAAATCCACGCGCGGATCGATTATTAAACGCCGAGAATGTGGTTTTAGAACACGAGAATAGAAGAAAAGAAAAAGAAAATAGTGACGACGCCGTCAAAAAAGAAAAAGAAGAAGGAAAGAATGAAAATTATCAAAATAGAGCAGCCGTGCTGCGTTTAGCCGGATTATACCATTCGTTGAGAGGTGCGCACACGTACTTCATGAAAGCAGGTACCATCGAGTCGCGTCCAGACGCGTTGGTGAACTGCATACACTACGAAGATGCGGCTGATTTAGTCGTGAAAGTATTGCTGAGAGAGGATGCGCAAAGAAACGTCTTTCTAGGATGCGACGGTCACCCCATCACTCGAGAAGACGTCGCTACTTGCGCTTTAGAATCTGGATGTTTTGATAATGATGATGATGATAGCGAGGACGGACAAAAGCATAGCAAGCCTGAGTTTACGAAAAGTGAAGGCCCGGTTGGTCGTCGAATGACTTGCGAAGGCACTCGGAAAGCTTTAGGTTGGGCGCCGAAGTTTACTTCGTTCCGAGACTTTTTCGATAAGGAAACGAACAAAGGCAAGGACAGTTTCGCAGAGGAAGCGTCTCCGTTCGGCTGGAACCACTCCTCGAAGACGAGTTAAAACTCTTAATACTAATACTATAATATCATTATTAGTATTATACTTCTTCGTTCTCTCTCTCTTTTTTTTTATTCCTGCGTGGCATCTCTTTGTCCAAAAATCAAAAAATTCCAAGGTTGTTCTTCTCCTTCACACCACGTATTTCGCAGAAGGAAAGCATCACTTTTTACGCACACACAGCACACAATTCCAATGTCTGCTATTCAATTTTCATCCCGCGCTGCCGTTGCGCCGAAGATTTCTTTGAAGAAATCTTCGAAGGTTTCCGTGAGAACCGGCGTTCGCGCGCAAGCTGTCGCAGCGCGTAAGTGTTAGCCGTCTCGTTTTCCGAATGTTTTTTTATTATTTTAGCGCGATTTTTCGTCGATTTTTTGTAGGCGAAAGGAAGGACAAACAAAGGGGAGAGGAACATACCGCCGTACAAAAAAGGAGAAATTCGGAGTAATCATCCCGCTCTTTGCGTGCGATTCTTGGGTGAAAAAGAAAGCGGAACGCGGATAAAACGGACGGAAATTACGCGCGAAGATATTCTCTCGCTTTGATTTCCACGTTTTCACCTCTGTTCCGCGTTCGCACGCGCAGAAGCGAGCGCTGTTTCCGATTGCTTTTTTTGTTCTAAAATCTCGCTTTTATTATCCATTGTTGTTGTTGTTGGAAGTGTGTTTCTTGCAAAAAGAGAAGGAAAAAAAGGAGAACAAAAACAGGGGGAAAAAGAGGAAGAGGAAGATAACGTTTTGGTTTTTTTAATGGCGGAGAAAAGAAGAGGAAGATTAGAAGAGGATAAATAAGAAAGAATTCTCATCCGTTCTCTCGTCTCTCGTCGCGCTCGATCGAAGACAGACGAACGAAAGGAAAAATGTAAACGAATAACTAACCGGTTTTGTTTTCTCTCTCTCTCTCTCGTTCCTTTCATCATCGTAAACAGCGGCTGGTGTTTCCGCCGATGCCATCCAAGACTCGATCAACTCCATCCGATTCTTGGCCATCGATGCCATCAACAAGTCTAACTCTGGTCACCCAGGTTTGCCCATGGGCTGCGCGCCGATGGCGTACGTCTTGTACAGAGAAGCGATGAACCACAACCCGAAGGACTTCACGTGGCCGAACAGAGACAGATTTGTCTTGTCTGCCGGTCACGGTTGCATGTTGCAATACTCTTTGATGCACTTGACTGGCTACCCGTCCGTCACGCACGACGACTTGAAGAACTTCAGACAATGGGACTCCATGACCCCGGGTCACCCGGAAAACTTTGTTACGGACGGTATCGAAGTCACCACTGGTCCGCTCGGTATGGGTTTTTGCAACGCCGTTGGTTTGGCGTTGTGCGAAAAGCACTTGGCGGCGAGATTCAACAAGCCGGATGCCACTTTGGTTGACCACTACACGTACTCCATCATGGGCGACGGTTGCAACATGGAAGGTATGTCTGGCGAAGCTGCGTCTTTGGCCGGTCACTGGGGCCTTGGCAAGTTGATCGTCTTCTACGATGACAACAAGATCTCCATCGATGGTCACACCGACATCTCCTTCACGGAGGATGTCTCCGCGAGATACGATGCGTACGGCTGGCACACGCAACACGTCGTTGACGGTAACACCGACATCGACGCGATTCGCAAGGCGATTGAAGCCGCGAAGAAGGACCCGAGACCGTCTTTGATCAAGGTTTCCACCTTGATCGGTTACGGTTCACCGAACAAGGCCGACACTCACGATGTGCACGGCGCTCCGTTGGGCAAGGACGAAACCGAAGCCACGCGTAAGAACTTGAACTGGAAGTACGGTGAATTTGAAATCCCAGAAGCCGTTCAAAAGGCCATGGACTGCAGCGCCAAGGGTGCGGAATTGCAAGCCGAATGGAAGAAGGTCGAGTCCGCGTACGCTTCCAAGTACCCGGAAGACTACGCTGAGTACCAATCCATCACCACCGGTAAGTTGCCGGCTGGCTGGGCTGACTCTTTGCCGTCGTTCACGCCGGAAGACAAGGGCGTCGCGACCAGAATTCACTCCCAAACTGCCTTGAACGCTTTGGGTGGTGCCATTCCGGGCTTTGTTGGCGGTTCCGCCGATCTTGCTCCGTCCAACATGACCTTGATGAAGCAATTTGGTGACTTCCAAAAGGACACGCCGGCGGAACGCAATATCAGATATGGCGTCCGTGAACACGGTATGGCGGCTATCGCCAACGGTATTGCGTTGTACGCGCCGGGTTTCATCTCCTATTGCGCGACCTTCTTTATCTTCTCCGATTACTGCAGATCCGCGATGAGAGTCGCCGCCTTGTCTGGCGCCGGCACCATCTACGTCATGACCCACGATTCCATTGGCGTCGGGGAAGACGGACCGACTCACCAGCCGATTGAGCACTTGGCCTCTTACAGAGCCATGCCGGGTATGCTTATGATGCGTCCGGCCGATGGTAACGAAACCATGGGTGCGTACAAGATCGCCGTTGAAGGTGCCGCCAACAAGAGACCGACGACTTTGGCCTTGTCCAGACAAGTTGTTCCGAACTTGGCGGGTACCACGAAAGAAGGCGTCGCAAAGGGTGCGTACGTCGTCCAAGGTGAAGCCGCCGGTAAACCGGTTGACTGCGTCTTGATGGGTACGGGTACTGAATTGGAGTTGGCGTGCATTGCTGGCGAGAAGCTCGCCGCGGAAGGCAAGAAGGTTCGTGTCGTCTCCATGCCGTGCTGGGAATTGTTCGAAGAACAAGGTGATGCGTACAGAGAGTCGCTCATCCCGTCCGACTGCAAGTGCAGAGTCTCCATCGAAGCTGCCTCCACCTTTGGCTGGGCTAAATACGCGGTCAAATCCATCGGCAGAGATGGCTTCGGCGCCTCCGCCCCGGCCCCGACTATCTACAAAGAGTTCGGCATCACCGCCGATGCGATGGTTGCCGCGGCGAAGTCCTTGATGTAAATTTTTGTTCGCGAACAGCAACAAAAGCAAAAACATTAACAGTAACAGCGTGCGTAAATGTGGTGTAGAGAGGGATAATATTATATATATATAAAAGATAAATACTCATTCTATTTTAAGAACACGCGCGCGAGAAACTTTTAATAAGATATTTTTTATGCGTCCCCCGCCTCCTCCTCCGGAAACAACGCGTCGACGAACGAAAGCGGTTCAAAAACTTGTAAATCTTCCATGGTTTCTCCAACGCCGACAAATTTCACCGGAATTTTCATCTCGTCGACGACGGAGATGACTGCGCCTCCTCTCGCGGTGCCATCCAATTTTGTTAAAATAATCCCGGTCACGCCCAATTGTTGACCAAACTCTCTCGCTTGATTCAACATATTTAAACCAGTCGTACCGTCCAAGACTAACAACACTTCGTGCGGCATCGAGGGTTCTCTTTTTTTAATCGAACTCTTCACGCCGACGAGTTCGTCCATCAGATCCAAGTTCGTGTGCAGTCTTCCTGAAGTGTCCGCTAAAATAACATCGATATCACCCATAGCAATTGCTTCATCCACCGCCTTGTACGAAACCGCTCCAGGTTTTGTGTTTGGCGGACTCTTTGACATAATCGCCCCCGTGCGATCTGCCCAAGTTTGTAACTGCTCCGCAGCAGCCGCACGAAACGTATCACCCGGCACCATCATCACTTTCGCGCCAGCGTTTTTATACCAGTTCGATAACTTTCCAATCGTCGTCGTCTTCCCTCCGCCGTTCACGCCAATGATAAGAACGCAAGTCGGAATCTTCTCGTCATCGGAAACGTTCATTTTCGTCGGATCACCTCCATCGTTAACGAGAATGTTTACGATGGTTTCTTTTAGCGCTCGCTTACAATCCTCACCAGTTTTAATCTTCCCGTCTTCCACGAGCTCGCGGATGGTATCTAAAACTTTTCCCGCCGTCTTTGGTCCAAAATCCACCGATAACAACGTCTCCTCCAAGTCGTCTAAAGTATCGTCCAAATCTTCCAATCGCCACAAGCCTAAGATTTCGTCCATATACGACAATTTCTCTCTGGTTTTTGAGGTTCCTGAAATCACTCTGTCAAAGTCCGATTGCGTCTTCTTCTTCAAAACAGACGTCAACTTGGACAAGGAAAAGCCACCACCACCAGAGTGCATAATCACGCTTTTCCCACGAGAAGTTAATTTTGAAGATTGGTTGAGTTTATTACTTCTGCGGCTCGCGTTAAAACTATACTCCTTATTATTGAGATTATTCTTATTATTCGTATTTATTTCTCTCTTTTCTGCTCCTGCTTCTTCTCCTCGTCCTCGGGGTTGCGTCGCACAAGCGGCGACACTAATTTCTCCTCCTCTTCTCCGATGATATCTGTTGGTATCTTTTATCGACGGGAAAGCTAAATTTTTCTTTTTCTTTTGTTGTTGTTGTTGTTGTTGCTTTTTCATCGTCGCTGACAGAGACGACAGAGAAGACGACAGAGAAGAAGTCATTGTCATCATCTTTTCGCGACGATGGTGCGTAGTTTATAGTCTTGAAACCTTTGGGTCCTATGATAGTATTTCAAGGGGGTAGGGGTGGGAGGAGAATATCTCTCTGATGGATAAAAATTGGAAAACAAGCTTTTTTTATTGACGGCAAAAACGAGAGAGAGAGAAAAAGCTCTTTTTTCGAGCAAAAGAAGAAACCTGAACAACTTTCCTCAAAAAAAGGCACAGAACCATCAAAACGCATCATCATGTTAGCCAATTCGTGCGCTGCAGCAGCGACTTTTGGAATTCACACGCAGTCAAATGCACTCGTGACGTCGAAAATACGCGCTAGGAAAACACCAAAGTTAATTCGATCGCGCGTTTTATCGAACGCGATCGCGGGTAAACCGGTTCCGCCCGAGGTACGGAAAAAAATTGCACACCTTTGTTTTACGCTTATTTTTTTTTATCTCTCTTTGACGGCGGTTTTGGTTGAGAAAGCGACTGTTGTGCATTTTATCTTTTCGCGGGTTTCGCACTCGAGGAGGAGGTTCCTCTTCCTCTTCTTCGTCTTCTTCCTCGTCGTCTCTCGCTGCGACTGCTGCCAAACTGACGACTATTCTCATTCTCTCCCGCTCCAATTCTTCTCGTCATCCTTTTCAATACTACTATGTACTACTAATAAAAATAGGATCAACCTTCGCCGTTTTCGTTCGAAATCGAACTCGACCAAGTCGAGTCCGTCATGGCAAAGTTGCAAACGCCCGTCAGAATAGCAACGTACGTCGCCGGGGTCTCTTTAGCGACCGCCACTGGGGGTGCTTTGGGTAGCGCTACTAAGAATGCCGTCGTGAAAACCGGGACGGCTTTAGTCGCCGGCGCTGGTGCCGCATACGGCGCCTCTCTCGTGGATAAGAAACGTTTCACTGCGGCCCCGAAGGCGTTGTGGAACGAGTTGAACAACCGGAACCCGTTGTCGGTCGACGCCTCGGAAGTTCAAGCGGTTGGGCAAAGGTTTGGGATTAATAACATTGGCACTCAATGCCCGAGAGAAATCTGCGGTTTGTACGACGCGTACTTGTCGTCGTTGATTCCTATGGGAGATGCGCCGGTCAAAGGTTGGGAGCCGGAAGCTTTGCGACAGTTTCGCGAAACTTTAGGATTGGAAGACTCGGAAGCTGCGCAGGCACACTTGGAAGTCGGGAGAAGATTATACCGCAAACGCATAGAGTTGGGCGATAAAGATACCGAGCTCGAGTCGAGAGTAGAGTTTCAAAAGTTAGTCTACATCTCGCAGATGACTTTTGGCGAAGAGAAGGCGCGATTTATGTTGCCGTGGAGACGCGTTTTTCGCGTGACTGACGCGCAAGTCGCGCTCGCGCTTAAAGACAACGCGAGTCAATTGTTTCGCACATTTTTAGTCGATAATGAAGCCGTCGCAAACGTAGATGCGAATGGCTTAGCAGAAGCGAAAGAGTACGCCAATGGTGATTTGTTGTTATCGGACGATATTGCCGGTGAAATTGTGCAATCCGAGGCGAGAGCGCACGTGGTTGAAATCGTCGAATCTGCCTCTGAAATTGCCAAGCAAAGAGGATCAGCGCGTGATGTCGATACGGTTGAGAAGAAAATTGAGAGCATTTTAGATTACAACGGTCGTCTTGAGGTAACTTCGAGCGCTTGCCCGGGTGTCGGCCCGGTGACTTTGTTTGGCGGCGAGTACGACGCCGATACCAAAATCAACGAATTGAAAGAATTATTTAAGATTTTCGTCGAGCAAAAAGTGAAAGGCGGCGAACTCTCGCAAGTGTCTTCGGCTAAACTTGGTAAACTGCGATTAGTCTTTGGCTTAGGTAACAAGGAGGCAGATGCCATCACATTAGAAGCGACAACGAAGGCATACAGATTGTCGTTGAGAGACGCAGTCAAGTCTGGAAAACTAGAATCTACAGAGTCGCCAGCGAAAGTTTTGCAATCCATGTGCGAAGCTTTACAATTTCCTCCAGAAGTTGCCGAAAGTATTCACAGCGAAAACTATCGCGCCAAGTTAGAGACGTTGTTGAAAGACAAGGTTCTCTCGGATGAGGGCGCCGATGAAGCCAAGAGAGTGCGAAAATTATTGTGCATTCCGCAAAAAGTTGTCGATCAGTGCGAACGAGAAGTGCAAGGAGAAATCTTTCGCATGGCGTGCAAAACTGCGTTGGCGGTGCCGACGGAGTCCTTCAACGACGAGTTGAGAGGGAGAGTTCGCAAAACGAGAGAAAATGTGAGAATTTCAGACGAGCTCGCGCTTGACGTCTTAGGCCAAGAAGCGAAGAGAGCGTTCATGGGATACATAAAGGATTCCAAAATCAAATCGAACAAAGTGGACCAAATGAAAGAAATCAGAAGAATGGTATACTTCAACGAGGGTGTCATCACGCCGTTGGTTAACGACGTGACCAAGGGGAAAGCGGAAGCTGCCGCGGAAGAGTTGGCGAAACTCATGAAGGAGGCCCAAGAAGCTGCCGCGAAGGAGGAAGCCGAAGAGAAGGCCAAGGCTGAAGCGGAGGCTAAGGCCAAAGCCGAGGCCGAAGCTGCTGAGAAAGCTGCTGCTGAGCCGGAAGATATTGCGGCGAGGTTCCGCGCGCAGCGAGCTGCTGCCCAGTCTTCTTCCGATTCTGAATCGACTCCGGAAGCTCCCAAAGAAGAAGAAAAACCAAAAGAAGAGGAAAAATTCGAAGCCAAGATCGAGAAACCGCCCACACAAAAAGAAATCACGCTCGAGAAGGAGTTGGATGACGTCACTAGAAAAGCCATGTACAAAGATTACCTCATGTTTTGCATGCAAGGCGATCAAGTGAGCGCGCCGATGGGCGTGCGCATCACGATTGAGCGCGACCAGTCCGAGTTTACTCGTTTACAACAGTTGGGCGAAATCTTAGGATTGAACATGATGGAGATTGGTGAAGTGCACAAAGGCTTGTCCGATAAGGCGTTCAGAGCGCAAGCTGAACAGATGTTAAGCGATAACCAAGGTTTGACCGCGGCACGCGCCGAGAAGCTCAAGGAGGTCCAAAAGCAACTCAATATGCCGGACGAAGAAGCTCAAAAAATTATCAAAGGTATTACTGCAAATAGAATGATGTCTGGTTTGTCCACGCAAATCAATAGCGGCTCATTATCCGCGAAGGATATTCGAAAGATGGCGGAAGATGGCGTTGAACTCGCGAAGCAAATTCCGTTGACGAGACGAGTGGATCTCTTCAAGAAGAACGTCGAGCGCAAGCTGACTTCCGGTGAAGGCATGGGTGAGATCGAGGAAATTTCCAAGACTCTCGTCCAAGATTTAGGTCTCGAGCAAGAGACGGCGGATAAAGAACTCGTCAAAATCGCGAACGAAAAGAAGAAATCGCAAATGGTTCAAGCAGTTGCCGTGTTGAGACAGAAAGATGCACAAAACGTGATGAAGAGTTGCAGAAACTTGGTCGCCGCACAAGCGTTGGCGCCGGATTCGCAAAACTTGAACTGGCCGGTTGAGAGCGAGCTCTTCGACGTGTACTCAGTCTATGCAAGCGAAGTCAAGGATCCGACCGAACTGAAGGCATTGAGAACAGTGTTGGGCTTAAGCGATGAAAAGGGTGAAATGTTAGAAAAAGTTGTCGCGGAGGGCGGATTTAAGCTCGAAGCCGACGCATCTAGTGAAGCTTTATTTTAATCAGAACAAAACGAACCACAAAAGAAAAAAAGAACACAGAACAAAGCAGCGTATTCGTTTTCACAAGCTCTAAAGTCTATCTTTTGTCTAAACCTCTAGTGATTTTTCTCCTAATGAAACGAAGAAAAAAAGTTTCGAAGCCGTCCCGGACGAACTTTCTTTCCAGCCTCGAGGTTGAGCTTCAGACACATTCCTTCAACCAAAGGTTCCTCGATGAGATCGGGGTGAAAAATTCTAGCCAACATTTCAACTCCATCGACTAATCTTGGACCTGGCCTAGAGAATATTTTGTTGTTCAAAATGTATACCTCTCGGTTCTTTACCGCATTCAAATTCCACCAACCCGGTTGCGAAGCTAAAACTTCAACCTTCTCCAACGTCTTCTCGAAAGAGCCTTCGAAATTTATCAATAGCACGTCCGGTTGATGTTCTAATACGCGTTCCCACCTGAGAGCCTCCGCTGGTGCTCCTGGTTCTTGCAGCTCATCGATTCCTCCCGCAATCATCTTCATTTCTGGGAGCCAATGCCCGCCGCTGATGAGAGGTTTGCACGCCTCTAAAGAAACGACGCGAGGACGCCTGTCGAACCCGGGCGCGACTTTCAAAGCAACGCGTCGTAATCGATCGCGTAGGAGTTTTACCGCGCGTTCAGCCGCAAAATCTTGACTCGCTGCGTTACCAATCTGAAGCATAATCTCAAAAACATCCGTCAATGTGTGCGGAGCGATGGGTAAAACGCCTTTCATGTCGTTATCTTCCGACTCGTCTGCTCGATGTCCCATGAATTCGGAGTTGTTCGAGTGCGCGGAATCTTGAATGTGTTCTCTCCACGCACGAGCTTCGCGAATTGCCCAAGCCGTACTTCTGGGATCAACGAATTCGTCCAAGCATGATTCACAAACGTCAGGAGCAAGAATGATCTTCGCGTTTGAGCTTCTCAACATGTTTATGTTTATTTCCATGTTGTTTGGCCCGGAATGCCCGGAAGCGTCGCCTCGGTGCGAAGATCCATATCCCGAGCTCGAGTGCGTGGACTTGTTCGAAGAATGACCGCCGAGAAAGTTAGACTTTCCATTCCCCGTTTCATTTATCGAGCGCGAAGAGGTCATGACTGAATGCGCTCTTTGCACACCTTTTGGATAATCGCAGTCTGAAGTGATGCCGACGAGCCTATGTTCCAAGCCGAGGGCGTACACCATCTCCGTGGCGGCTGGCGAAAGACTACAAATATATCCCTCCGAATCAGGTTCTGGAACTTTCACAAGCGCAGGCGCGTGATAATGACCGCGTTTCATGGAGTTATAAGCGTCTTCTCCCGATGTACCAAAATTACTTCTCGAACTCACCTCTTTCTCGTTCAAAAAATCAGCTTGGGAATGAATTCTGTGTAACGACCCAAAGCTCGCGTTCGATCGCATGGATATGTCTTGCTTATGAGATCCCGTGGCTTGCGCGAGCAAATTCATCGATCTTGACTTAAACATATTAAAAGCTCCGGAGAGATTATTTTGGACTTCAGTCAAAGTGGCCTGATGGTTGGCGAACGGACCGCCAGCATTACCGGCACGGCTCGGAGATATCCCAAACTCACCAGTTCCTCCCAAATCCATATCTCCGGAAGATAACCTTCTGGAATGCCCAGCTGCTTTATAACGATCGTTTGGAACTCTAGACAAGTCGTGCTCTGAATCCCTCCGCTTTATCATCGGCGGCTTACCACCGCCACCACCAACTACACCGTACAAATCGCTCCTCATGGCGACGGTGTTAGAAGTTCCTCCGGCGTAATTGTTCAGATCGTTCATCGAGGGTCTTCCTCCATTCCTTAAACTTCTAATTTCGTTCACCACGTCTTCTTCCAAAGCCAACCGCTTCGCCGCGGTTGCTGCTTTTTGGGCGGCGATCGTAGCTTCCGCTTTCACAGATTTGCACGACTTCACGAAAGATGTCGCAAACGTTGGATTCCCTCCAAAATGTAAGTGAACGTTAGATACCAACACGTTATTCCAAGCAAATCCTTCTCGCATGTTCTTATTTCCACCGCTGGTGGTGGCAACACCACCAGTATTGTTGGTATTATCAATCATGGTTGCACTCGTCGAGGAAGAGTTCGAAAACGTTCGTTCAAGCGAGACTGACGAATTCGACCCGCTGTTAAAATTACTATTCTTCTCGGATGCACTTCCACCAACTCCATCTCCATAATCGTTCTGAGTTCTATCGTCCTCCACTGAAGACGGCTTCACATCATAAGTTGCTCTCCATCCAGAAATAGGAGAATTCGTATCGTCTTGTGACCTGATCTTTTGCGGAATTTCACCAACAATTTCGTAGTGATGTACTCTTTGCCCTCGCGCAACTTCTCCAGGAGGGAAAAGTGGATTACCAATACTAATTCTGACGTCTAAATACCCTCGAGTTTCCGTTCGCGCGAATCTCGTCGCAAACGGAGCTAATCCACACATATACCTAGGTTTCGATGAATCGGATGACGTCAGCGATTGGCTCAAAAACATCAAACCACCGCTCTCGCCATAAACTACGCCTCCGGCGGAAGCAAAGGCGGTGACTCCCATGCGTAAAGGCCGGTTATTCGTCAACGCATCTGCGTGGCACTCGGGATAACCACCGGGAAATATAACGCCTGCGATGCCTCTCGGAAGCTCGTCACCGGCAACTGGACTAAAAAATACTAGTTCTGCGCCGGCGCGTTCTAACAAATTCAGATTCTCTGGGTAAAAAAAGCAAAAAGCATCGTCTCTCGCCACTGCGACGCGTACTCTTCCGTCTGGCCGTATCGTTTTCGTGGGGCTCGCGAGCATATTCTCCGCGTCTCTTCTACTTTTACTATTAGCACTACTACTACTGCTGGCAACCATCGTATGCGCTGGACTGGAGGATCGGCCGCCATAAGTTGACGAAGTTGCGCACGTCAACAAAGTTTCGTTGAAGTTTGTATCGTCCGAAATGAATTCCGCGATGGAAAAATCTTTTGCTAACGCTAAAATTGCATCTATATCGACGGTATTTTCAAATACCTTTGCGATCTTTTGCATTTTCAAAGCGATGGACTCTTTGGAATTCGGTGACGCGCCGTGCTGCGGCCCATTACCGTTCAAATGATGATGGTAATGGTGATTGTTGTTGTTGTTATTGTTGTAATATGACGCCGACGGATTTTGGAAATCCTCCGTCGACGATGGTGTCTTCGGGGATCCATCGCCGGTGAATGAACCCGAGGAATTATTGTTGGTACTATTGTGGAGTCCACCATACTCGTTAGATGATGGCAAGGACGATGGAGCGTTCCCATTCATGACGAGTAAGTTTGTGTCCTTGGGAACCGCCCCGCACATGACCACGTTTACATTCGACGATTTCATCGATTCCGACAATCGTTTCGCGTGTTGTAAAGATCCTACTTTATTGAACACAACACCCGCAATCGAGAGTTCGGTATCAAATTCTTGGTATCCTCTCGTAACTGCGGCTATCGATCGTGCCATTGAGTCACAATCGCACACTAATATAACCGGAGCTTTCAGCCACTTTGCCATTTGCGCGGTGGAACCGTTTTCAGAGTTTGGATCGTATCCATCGAATAACCCATCGAGACCATCGACAATGGCCACGTCGCACTCGCTCGAAAATTTAGCTACGGTCGATATGTTATATTCTTTTGTCAACATGATACCATCCAAAGAATGTGATGGTCGGTTAATCGCTCGTTCGTGTCTTAAAGGATCGTTAAAATCCGGTCCAACTTTAAACGCTTGCACTCGTAATCCTCTTTGTTCTAAAGCTGCCATGAGACCTATGGCCAGAGTGGTTTTACCAACCCCAGCGGAGGTTCCACTGATGACAATTATCTTCATTCTTCCTCGCTTTACTTTCTTCTTCTTCTTCTTCTTCTTCTTTTATCTTCACGATGACGTGTAACAAACGAACAACATGATTTCATCAAGCATCACAAACACACTTTTCTCTGTCTCCCTTTTCTTCTCTCTTCTTTTTTTGAGGAATCGATTTCATGAGAAGGAAACCAAGAAAAAACCTCTCCTCTCTGCTTCGCGAGGAAGAAAGACACACAACAAATCCGTCACAACAAGCGCGGAAAAAAAAGTGAAAAGGGAATCATCATGTTTTCTTCTCTCTCCATGCGATCAGCGTTAGTCGGCACGTCGGTTCCTACCACGTCCACGAACAGTAGAGGTACGCGCGTGCATCGTTCGCGTCGCGCATAGTCCGCGCGAATTCCGGGCACATTTTTTGCGTCTTTTTTTTGCTCTTTTCCCTCTCGTCCGTCGTCGCATTTTCTCGGAGGCGTCGATTTGGGTCGACCGTGAGTAAGGAAACCGCGAGATACATCACTCAGAGAGCACACGAAGCGTGAATAAAGAGAGTAATCATATCCTATGGATACTTTTCTATCTTTGTATGGCGTCACGTGCACTTTGAGTGTTCGCGCGTGCGTTGCCAGGCGCATCTTCGCCAATTCGAAAACCTCAAGAGAAATTTGGGAAAGGAGGAGAAAAGGAGGAGGAGGAGGAGAGGTTTATCCACTTTTTTCTAAAATTTCTTTCTCCAAAACCAATTTGTTTCAATTACTCACTCTTCTTCTTCTTCTTCTTCTTCTTCTTCTAAACAACAGCTCAACAAAAGCAAACGGTCGTGACCACGGTCGCTCGCTTGACGCCGAAAGAGGCGAAAAGACAGCAGCGCCATCGAAAAATCCGTTCCAGACTCACTGGAACTGCCGATAGGCCGAGAATTAGCGTGTACAGAAGCAACCAACACGTCTTTGTGCAAGTCATCGACGACGACGCGCAAAAGACTTTAGTTTCCTTAGGTACGCAGAGTCAAGAGGTCAAAGCGGTCGTTGGTTCCGAAGAGTGGAAAACGAAGACTGTGGCTGCGGCGAGTGAGTTGGGTAAGATGTTGGGTAAGAAGTGCGTCGACGCCGGCATCACATCTGCCGTGTTTGATAGAGGAGGATTTTTGTACCACGGCAGAGTAAAAGCCGTAGCGGACGGTTGTAGAGAGGCTGGTGTGGCTATCTAAGACAGAGTATATATATATGCATAGTTAAATCTTGACCATCACATATCGGGGGATAGATGTACTCATGCTTTGTTGTTAATATTTCACGAAAATCTTATTAGTCGATACATGTATTACACACACAGATTATAAATACGCGTCAAAGTTTCTCTTCCTCCTCTTTTTGCTTTTTTCCTTTCGCTTTCTCAACCACCAAAACCAAAAAACAAACAAAAAAAAATCGGACAAAAAAACGCATCGGACGGATATCTACTTCTTCTCCGCTCTTCTCTTCTACATCACACTTTAACTGCGCGCGCACGAAGAACGATTGAAACTTTGAAATATAATAAGAGAGTATAATAAAACATAATAACAATGAGCGCATCACTTTTCAATGCCGCGACGACGAGGACGACGAGTAGTATCACCTCTTCCTCTTCCTCTTCTTCTTTTTCGAGAAGATTACTTTCCACGACGACGACGTCTTCCTCTCTCAAGAGCACGACGAACAACAACAACAACAACAGAAAGGTTGGTCGTGGTGCCGTCGTCGTCGTCAATGCGGTGTACTCGGAGAAGAACTTAGGTTCTGCTACCGTCAGAGGTACGGTCAGAAAAAGCAACGAAGACAGATTAGCGGCGACGTTTAACCCAACTCCGCAACCAGGGAAACCTTCGGTAATCATATCTGCTTTGGATGGTCACGGAGGCGATGCCGTCTCGGATTGGCTCTCTAAAAATTTACATCAAACGATCACAAAGAATATGAATCCAGATAAATTTCCGTTGGAGGCGTTGTCGGAGAGTTGCATAGAGTGCGATGAAGTGTGCATTGCGCCCCCGGAAGGTTTTTGGGCATCCTTCGGCGAACGCGGCATCGGCGGCGCCAAGTGCGGCAGTACCTTGGCTTTAGCGGCAATCGTTGATGGCAATAAATTGTGCACGGCGAACGTCGGAGATGCGAGAGTTTTGTTAATCAGAGACGGGAAAGCGGTGCAACTTTCCGTCGACCACATTCCGGACGATGAAAACGAGAGAAAGAGAATCGACAGAGGAAACCCGAACTTGAGAAAATCGATGGTTGAGTTTACGAATGGAACGTGGAGAGTTGGCGGCGTTTTGGCGCTTTCGAGAGCGTTTGGTGATTCTTTTTTGAAAACTTCCGGGAAGTTCGAAGGTATCGGAGAGAAGAATGCCGATTATGGGTCTGGATTTGGTTTGAACGCGGAACCAGATTGCGCTTTTGAACAAATCACGGAGAAAGACACTTGGGTATTGTGCGCTTCCGATGGTTTGTTCGAGAACGAAGTCCGAGGCGGGGGTGGCGGTTTGACGAACGAAAAGATCGCGGAAATGTTGAACGCGACGACTGCTGACCCGCAAACCGTTGCCAAAGAACTCATCGCCGCCGCCGTGAAAGGTGGCTCCACCGATGATATCACGGTCCAGGTGTTGAAGCTCTAAATGTGGCACACAGGCGGAACAGAAGGAGAACGAAGCTTAAAAATTCTTGTTATTTATATACACGTGCATAATAATTTATGAATCTAATTAAAGGTTACTTACAACGCATGAGCTCGCTAATTGTTGTTTCCTTCAGTGCATCGTTGCCGTATCGTTCAACAATAAACGACGTCCTTTCGTCGAATGTGCGAAACCACCACCTCTGCCGCCCTTTTGAGCGGACTCGTGTACGATAACTGAATTCGGAAGCTCTTCCGATAGCTTTAATAAACACTCTCGCTCTTTTATCCACGAGTGTCTGTTCGCTAAACCTTTGCTTGGCGGGCGAATAAACCCACCTGGACGTCCCCAATCCTTAGCTTTACCTAAATACTTCTTGAAATAATACCCGGTACCGAAAGTGAAACCATAGACATCGACTCGTGCGCACATGTGCATTGCGAACGTGATGCCCGCCATCCCGTTACTCATCCACGGTCGTCCAACATCCTTCGGCGCGTTTGTTTTGTGTACTTTCCAGTGTCCGTCGACGTACTTTTCCACCTTATCCGGCATTTGTTCTAATCTACACTTTCCCTTCGAGTTTTGTCCCTTGTACCACTTCCCTTCCCGAACGACGCAAATTTCTCCATCCTTCTCTGCGAATCCCGATCGGTCGCGATTTTGGAATCGAAGCGTCGTCTTTGAACCGACATCTTTCTCGTAGCCTTTGTGTGGTGCCTCGTTGAATCGAAAGACCGCAGTGTGTGCGTCAATTTCGCCGCCTAAGTTTGAGTTTCGCATCGTTCCCGCGGACCCTACAATCGCGCACGTGCTAAAGTCGTGCAACACTTTCTTGTTCTTCTTGTATTTCGGCCCAGCTTTCGGCCACTCTTTGAGCGGCGTCAAACACCAGTCTCCATCTTCTGGCTCCCTCGGCACGTCGCAATTTTCTCCATCTGGAAAGAACACCGGACATCTGCACTTACCGTCGATGCAAAACATTCGATCCCCTTGACAGTCAGACGTAGAAGAACAACTCCCAAACGTCGGCGGTTTCGGTTTCGTATTTTTCTTCGCGTTCGCTAACGCCAACTCGCTTATTTGTCCACCCAACAACACGCTCACTGAGCTGGACTCTTCCTCTTCCTCTCTTTCTAATTGATCTAAATCATCCGCCTCTGGGATTACGTCTAAAGATTTTCTGTTCTCACTCGTGTATTCAATCGCTTCGTTTCGTTTCTCTTGCAGTTCATCGATGGCTTTCTGCACGTGCGACATGCTCAGCTCCGACATGGATGCGAAGGACGATGAGGGTGAAAATGAAGAAGAAGCTTCAACGACATATATGAATGACAACAAAACGACGAGTAGTGCGCAATGAGAAAGGAAAAAAGATGGTGGTGATGATGATGATGAGAAGATCGCACGAATATCTCGTCCTCGCAGACGAGTTCGTGTTGTTGTTGTTGTTTCCATCATCGACATCTCTTTCACCTATTTTTTGTGAGGTTTGGACGACGTCTTTTGTGGTCGTTCTTCGCGAAAACGCGTCGCGAGCGAGCGAGTGATGGGAAAACCGTACTTCAAATGTGAGCAGTATGTGTAGTAGCAATAGATAGTATTATTAAAAGAGCGCGTGTGCAATCGAGTAAACACGACGACGACGACGCCACATTCCAAAGTAGAAAGAATAATGCGCGCTTAGTCTTTCTTTCGCCTTTCCGCTTCTTCTTCTTTTTTATTCTAACAAATATCCAGCCAAGAAGAACGCAAAGAATAAAGCCAAACCGCCGTAAATCAATTTTGACTTTTCGCCTTCGGTCATACTGTTCGTTCCAAACCCGTAACCTTGGTTTTGTTCGAAGCCAGCGACTTGTCTGCCGATGGATTTGAACTTTGACTTGGACGCGCCGCACACCGGGCAGTTCCAGTCTTCTGGCAAGTCTTTAAACGGCGTTCCCGCGGAGACTGGATAGAAGTCGTCCCCTTTCTTTGGTGAATATTGGTACATGCACGATTGGCATCTGTTTCGTTTGATGAGGAGGAGGAACGATAGATGATGGATAAATGGATAGATAGAGAGCGTGATGAGTTTGTTGTTATTGTCGTCAATATTTTCGCTCCCTTGAAAAGATGATGACTGACAAAAAGAAGACAAAGAAGATAGAACAAAACTTCTCGGACGACGACTGACAGAAAGAAAGAGAGAATACAAAGAATAAAACGACTTACTCGTGTTCGCCGTCGCCTATGACCGCAAATTTCTCCTCCAACAAAGGGTTATCGCGATCTAAGACGCCGCCTTTACCTCCCGCGTTCGCCGTCGGTTTGAACATGTATTCATCTTCTTCGTTCTCCGTCGCTCTGATGACGACGTTTTCTCGGGTTCCTCGTTTTTGTTGTTTTTGTGTTGATGATGATTTATGAAAGGAAACGAAATTATTCGTTTTTGAGTTCTTGCTGATTAAACCACCACCCAAAGAAGGAATGGATGCGCTCGTCTTCGAGGAAGAAGAGGTGGAAGAGGAGGACGAGATGCGTCCTGCCACGACGACGGTGGAAGATGATGCCGCGAGCATGAACATCTTTTGTTCTTGTTGTTTTAAAGAGGTGTTTTGTGTGACGTTTTCTACGATTTTCTACGAGTGCTTATTTTTGTTTTTTCGCTGCTTTATTGATGACATCAGCACAAAGTCGAGTTTGCGGCTCTGGTTCTCCCTTTTCATTTTGCGTGTGTTGCTCTTTTTTTTTTTAGGCGCAAACTGAAAAATCATCTTCGAAGAAGAACAGAAGAGAAAGCAAAAAGAGCGCACGCGAACCTCAAACGTCACTAAATTGTCGCACATTCAATCATTCACAAACTAAAATGTCTCAAGCGCTCAGCTCATCCAGAGTGTTAACCAATGCCTCGGCGGTACGTTGTCGTTAGTATTATTATTTTTTTCCTCCTTTGTTGTGTCGTGCGAATTTGGGAGAAAAAAAAGCGCCCACCGTGCTCAATTTGGGGGCGGAGTGACGTCCACATTGATGAGATGGATAAAAGCTTCATCGAGCGCGACGAGGTCTTCCGATGTTCCTTTTGAACTGAAAGAGCGCAATTCTCGCGTACAAATACTTTGAGTACGAGAATTGCGGTCTTTCAGTTCGCTCCAACGTGTGCTCGGTGTCACTTTTCGCCGCGCGTAATCTGTTTTTACTCCTCTCGCCGTCACACGCGAAATCTATCTCACTCATGATTGGGTGAGGTGAAAGATTATAAAAATAGGCAAGAAAAAGTGACAGACCGGAGGACGGACGCGCGTCCGTCCTTACGAACGACTGATCATCATCATCATCATCATCACAAAGACTGACCGCTTTTATTCTTTCTCTATATACTCGTATAACAAAACTTGATAAAATAAATACAGCTTCGCGCGAAAGGCTCCTCGAAGAAAGCCTCGAGAAAGAACGTCATCGTTCGTGCTGCCAAAGAAGAAGCGGAGGCGCGCGTGGTGCCGTTGGAGAAGTACCGTAACATCGGTATCATGGCGCACATCGATGCGGGTAAAACTACTTGCACCGAGCGTGTCCTTTACTATACCGGTAAATCTCACAAGATTGGAGAAGTCCACGAAGGTGCGGCCACCATGGATTGGATGGAACAAGAACAAGAGAGAGGTATCACCATCACCTCCGCCGCGACGACGTGCGCGTGGAAAGACTCCCGTATCAACATCATTGACACTCCGGGTCACGTCGATTTCACTTTGGAAGTCGAACGTGCCTTGAAAGTTTTAGATGGTGCCATCTGCCTCTTTGACTCTGTTGCCGGCGTTGAGCCGCAATCAGAGACCGTTTGGAGACAAGCGGATAAGTACGGCGTCCCGAGAATTTGCTTCGTCAACAAGATGGACAGAATGGGTGCTAACTTTTTCAGAACTGTCGATATGATCGTCAAGAACTTGGGCGCGAAACCGCTCGTTATCCAAGTCCCGATTGGTGCCGAAGAAGAATTCGCCGGCGTTGTTGACTTAGTTGAAAACAGAGCCATCGTTTGGAACGGGGAAGAACTCGGCGCCTCGTTCGAATACCAAGAAATTCCGGATGACTTGAAAGAAAAGTGCGCGGAAATGAGAGCTCAACTCATCGAAACTGCGGTTGAACAAGACGAGGATATCATGATGATGTACTTGGAAGGCGAAGAACCGAGCGTTGAAGACTTGAAAAAGTGCATCCGTAAGGGTTGCATCGCCTTGGACTTTGTCCCGGTTGCGTGCGGTTCTGCGTTCAAGAACAAGGGCGTGCAACCGCTGTTGGATGCCGTTCTCGATTACCTCCCGGCGCCGACTGACTTGCCTGACGTTAAGGGTTCCGCCGAAGGTGACGCTGAAAAAGTCATGGCGAGAAAGCCGTCCGATGACGAACCTTTCGCCGGTTTGGCCTTCAAGGTCATGGCGGATCCGTTTGTCGGCACTTTGACTTTCGTCAGAGTCTACTCAGGTGTTATGGAAAGTGGATCTTACGTCTACAACTCCGTCAAGGGCAAAAAAGAACGCATTGGTCGTTTGATGGAAATGCACGCGAACGAAAGAAACGATGTCAAAATGTGCAGAGCTGGTGATATCATCGCCGTTGCCGGTTTGAAAGATACCACGACTGGCGACACTTTGTGCGACAACGACAAACCCATCGTTTTGGAAAGAATGGAATTCCCTGATCCAGTCATCAAGGTTGCCATCGAGCCGAAATCCAAGGCGGATTTGGAGAAGATGTCTACTGGTTTGGTCAAGTTGGCCGCCGAAGATCCTTCTTTCCATTTTACTCGCGACGAAGAGACGAACCAAACCGTCATCGAAGGTATGGGCGAATTGCATTTGGAAATCATCGTCGACCGATTAAAGAGAGAATTCAAGGTTGAAGCTGACGTCGGTGCGCCGCAAGTCAACTATAGAGAATCCATCTCCAAGCCGGCGAGCATCAAATACACGCACAAGAAGCAATCTGGTGGTTCCGGTCAATACGCCGACGTTCAAATCAAGTTTGAACCGCTCGAACCGGGAACAGGCTTCGAGTTTGCGACTGACTTGAAGGGTGGTTCTGTCCCGAAAGAATACATTCCGGGTGTCGAGAAGGGCTTGAAGGATTCCATGATGACGGGTGTCATCGCTGGTTTCCCGGTTGTTGATGTTCGTGCCACGTTGTTTGACGGCGGCTACCACGATGTCGATTCCTCCGTCATGGCTTTTGAAATCGCCGCCAAGGCTGCGTTCAGAGAAGGTATCCCGAAGTGCGGGCCGAAGCTTCTCGAGCCGATGATGCAAGTCGATGTTATCTGCCCGGAAGAATCTATGGGTGATGTTATCGGGGACTTGAACAGTAGAAGAGGCCAAATTGGTGAGCTCGGTGACAAGCCAGGTGGATTGAAGACTGTCTTGTGCTTCGTGCCGTTGGCGGAAATGTTCAACTACGTTTCCAAATTAAGAGGTATGACGAAGGGCAGAGCGAACTACTCCATGAAGCTCGCGAGATACGAACCGGTGCCGATGAATATCCAACAAGAGCTCCAAAAGGCCAAGGCTGATGCCAAAGCCGCCGCCTAAGGATCACTTCTCGTGTAAATTTTTGTTTGTGATGAGTGAAGCGTATATATAATAATAGAATAAGAGAGAGATCAGCGTTATAGAAGAAGAGATCATGAGAATGAGTGTATTGAATTTACTACTTTTTGGAATATAATTTCGTTTAAAACCAATAACAACCAATACCTGTAGCAACTAACTAGTTAAACGAGAGGGACTTTGACTGCCCACGTCGTCTTCGCGCGTTATTTCCTTTTCTTTCCGCCGTCGTCTTTGACGTTGGCGAACGAGAAATAGCTTGCACAACATTACAGATAAAACTCCCAACGAAATTATGAACACAAACGCAAAGTAAAAAGGAATTAACTTCTCACTGATTCCAATATCGAGTAGTGGAAAACTGCAAAAGAACAAGAAGCAATACAACACGGAAGGATCTCTCCCCGCTTTATCCTCTTTTCTCCGTTCTTCTTCTTCTTCTTCTCCTCCTCCTCCTTCTCCTTGTTTTCGCCCTTTCTCCTCGTTTAGAAGCGTACGATACGCCGCAGATTCTTCTCTCTCGCACTTTCTCATGCCGAGAAGCGTTGTGACGGATGCGCCGCTTTCGATGAAGAAAGCTCCGCACGCTTTCATATCAAATGTTCTCAGTTCTTCGCTGGTCAATGGTATCCTGGAGAGGATGAGAGTATCAATTGCTGACGCACAAATCGTACACGCGCCATCGCTCGAAAGAATATCACTTCCGCACGATGAACGGAGGGGTTTCGTAAAACTCGTTATCTCCTCGTCGTTACCTTTCGTAATATCGGCATTCTCTCCAATTAATGGACAAGACGACTTCTTCGTGGTTGTTTGTGCAGCAGCCAAGATAGGAGGAGACAAAAGAAGAAACAAAACGAAGAGGAAGACGTAATGCAGCAGCAGCATTAATGGCCCCTTGGCAGAGAAGAAGGACACGCTCTTCCTCCTCGTCATTTTTGTCGTCAATCAATACTACCAGCGATGAGAATAGGAGTGATGAGTAAGAGTAGTAGAGTAAGAGTCGCAGTAGAAGTAAGAGTCGCGTTTTTTCTTGGCCTCCCCTCGTGTATTTTCTCTCTTTTTTGATAACAAAAAAAAACTTCATCTCTCAAATTCCTTCTTTCTTCAAAGTCACCACAATTCACTCTCATCATCATCTGTCTCATCATCCTACGGGAACGAGCAAGACGCCCATCCGAAGGAACTAACTGGCCTCCTTTTCAAGAATGCATTCGACGACGACGACCACATCCGCCACAAACACACGACAACAACGACAGAGACAAAGGAAACAGCATTTAAGATTTTCTCGAAGCGTCTCTTCCTCTTCCTCGTCCTTTCCTTCAAAGCAGCGTCAGCGCAGTACTAAAAACGCGACTGCAACGACGGAAAGGAAAAGAGGAAGAGGACAGAGAACTGCGCTCGTCGCTTCCACATCATCATCTTCTTCTGATATTGCGGGTAATCCGTTCGAGCAAACCACTCAAGCCGCGTCGGAGAGGCAAGACCTCTTCAACGACATAGCGCCAGTGTACGACCAATTGAACGACGTTTTATCTTTAGGCTTACACCGCGCATGGAAGCGAGCGACGGTGAAATGGTCGGAAGCGAGAAAAGGAGATACAGTTCTAGACGTCTGCTGCGGTTCCGGTGATATCGCGCAGAGACTTTCGGATCGAGTTGGCGACAAAGGAACGGTGTTTGGTTTGGACTTTGCGGAAAACCAGCTGAGGCGAGCGGCGGAAAAGATGGAAGAGAAGACGCCGTCGACGAGTAACGAAACGAACACGGCAAAAATTAAATGGGTACAAGGCGACGCTTTAGATTTGCCATTCGAGGACGACACGTTCGATGCCATCACGATGGGGTACGGGCTAAGAAATGTGAGAGATATTCCAAAGGCGTTGTCCGAGTTGAAACGCGTAGCAAAAAACGGCACGAAAGTCGCCATCTTAGATTTCAACAACTCCAGAGACGAGACGACCAATCAAGTATCTGGATTTATTCTCGATAACGTCGTCGTCCCTTTCGCGAAAATGAACGACGTCGAAGCGGAGTATAAATATTTGAGACCAAGCATTGAGAGGTTTCCAACTGGACCGGAGTTGGTCGATTTAGCTTTAGCAGCGGGCTTCGAAGAAGCGACGCATTACGAACTTCAACCGGGAGGGTTAATGGGGTGTTTAGTCTGCCAAGTTTAGCAGTTTTATATGCAATAATTTGCTGCACATGTACTACAGTAGTACTACTAGTAGGTAGTAGTTTTATATTCTTTAATCTGTGCTGCGATTGGTGCTAGTAATTTATATTGAATACTTGTTTTTGTTTTTGTTATAAACACATATACTACAAAAATGGTGCTACGAGCGCTTTGCTGCTTTTTCTATAAATAAATCTTTGTTGTACAGGAATCCTTCTCTCTCTTTTTCTCTCCATCTTCTTCTTCTTCTCACTTTATCAAAGATTTCTTTTCTTCCTCGGTGACGTACTTATCGCCAACTTTCTTTGAGGAATTATCGAAATCTGTGATAGTATCCGTCATCAAAATGTTTGGAACGAAGATGAACGTCAGAGGAATCGCGAGAAGCGGCAAGCAAATACCGCAAATCAAGATGAGATTCGGCAAGTTATCCCAGTTGCAACTTCCCGAAGTCAAATCGGTTTTAATGCCCGCGTAATCCATCGCAAATGTCCCGAAAGAACCACTTAAAGACCCCCCTAAATTTGCAAAACTGGCTAAAATGGCAAACATTGTCGTTTCTAAATTTTTCGGACACATTTTCGCAATCAACACTACAGACGGCATGTACGCCATCATGCCGACGATAGATTCTAACACCGCATCGCCAAACATGTAAAATGCTTTATCGGGAATGCTCAAATAGTCCACATTCCATCGCTTCACGATTGCGTAATCGAAAAACGATCCGAGCGACGAAATCACGCTCGAAATCCAGAACGCTTTTCGTAAGCTCCCTTTTGAGAAGAAGATGTTGAACAACCAAATACCGACGATTCCAGAACATTGCCCAACGATGGACGTGTAGACGGTGAAATATACGTAGTCAAAGTGTGGCCCGCCTGGATTGCATTTTTCATCGACGGTGAACCAATACGTCATGGCTCCGCCGAAAGATACCGATAGCACGGAGGTGATGAATAAGAAAAACGTCGCCTTTGCCAACTGTCTCGGCAGAAAGAAATATATCAACATCGACAAAAGTAAGCACGAAATCGAGGTGATGGCTAAGACTGTAGTCTCATCTAAACCTGCAATTTGAATGCCAGCAATAACAACGCAAATGATACCCATCAAGATTGCCATCATGTTCATCGATCTTTTTTCTCGTTTCGCTTTCTTCGTCTCCTCGTCTTCCTCACTGTCTGCAAACGTGACAGATTTCTTCGCGTTACTCGGTCCCATTCCATCGTCCTCGTCGTCGTCCTCGTCGTCATCGACGACAACTTCGCCTTTCTTGCTTCTTTTTACTCTCAATTCCGGCAATAACCCGCTCGCCGAGGTGAGAAAACATTGCACGGCAAAAGGCAACGCCATCCAAAAGAGAAGATGATAGTTTTCATCTTTAAGCGCGATGTAGGATAAGACCGTCGCTAAAATCCCGCCTAAAGTAATGTTACCCCACACGTACGAAACCATAGACGCAGAGTGGCTTGGATTGTATCGCATGGCTTCGGCGTATTTCCCTTCTGTGAGTAAATCCGCGATGGCGACTTGGGCGTTGATGAGCGTCAAGCCGGCGATGTAATACAAACCGTTCGATCGATCAAACTTATACGTGGCAATGAAGTAAATCGCACCCGATCCGATTAAAGACGAAGCGGCGATGTACCATCTCTTGTTGTATCCAAAAATAGGAACTCCATCGCTAATCATCCCAATCAAAGGCTTCACCGTCCACGGAAACGAAGCCACGATGCCGTATTTTTGCATCTCAATCGCGCTCAATTTCAAGTATTTTTGGGCGTACGGAAGTCCACTCGACCCGACTAAACCAATCATCGCTCCTTTCACGCCAAACATCACCGAGACGATCATGAAGACTAAGGGCCATCCATAAATGATGATCATTTTTCTCATGTAATAATAAAACTGCACGAACGGGTTGTAATAGGAAATGCCACAACATTGCGTCGTTTTATACTCCGTCAAGTCCACTAAAATGCGTTTGATTTCTTCCTTCTTTTTGGATGATGATGGTTTCTTTCTGCCTCTTCCTCCTCCTCGGTTTCGAAACATGATGATTAATTGATGATCAAATCAGATCAGAGTGCTCTCTTCTTAGTAGTATCAGTATTATTCTCTGTCGTGATACACTCTGATAAAGTTTTGAAGTATGATGAAAAGTACGAGCGCCCCGCGGGGGATTAAAAACCAAAACTCTTCCCTTTCTTCTTCTTTTTTCAGGGAGGAATTTTCGAGAGACAAAATGTGTTTTCCCCGCGCCCCCAATTTTTTTTTTCACTTTCTCTCTTCTCTCTCTCTGCTCTCTCTTCCTATGAAAAAACTGATAAATAACACTTGTGAGACAGAACAACTCCACCACGAACAGTCGTGAGAATAAATCACTCTCTCTACATACTTGAAGTTTAATACTACTACTACTACTACTACTACTACTAATAAGAAGAAGTTTTTATTAAAGGAGTAATAACAATGGGTGGGTATAAGTACCGCATTGGAACGCACAACGGCGCTTCCTCGTCCAATCCAGAGTCCACGCAGTTGCTCAAAGTCGTCGAAAACGACGATGGCGCCACGATGGGGGGTGGGAGATCTTCTTCCTCCTCGTGGAGTTCCAAAGTCGTCGCGACATCAATCGTCACCTTTGTCGGAGTCTCGTGCGTCATGGCCGTGCAACAAAAGATGGGTGCTGGATCATCAGTATCAACGGTCGACGTCGTGCCTGAACCCGGAGTACCGACGACGACGACAACCTCGGGAACGAACTGGTTCGCATCAAAGACCGCGGGCTGGACGAAAGGAATTTTCCCGTCCTTTCGAAGAAGTGGTGACGACGGCGAGAACAACAACTTGTCCTCTTTGTTAGGCTCGGAACACTACACGCTGAAGGACGTCGCGGACTCCTTTCGACAGTTGGAATACGAGAGAGATAAAACGAGAGGTCAATCGAACAGTCTCCACGTTTTCTCTTGGACGCCTCAAGCTGGATTCGAGATGTTTGATTTGGGACCGTCGAAAGAGGCGGCGATGAAGGACGCCTCCATCGATCGTTGGCAAAGACCCGGTTGGACGTTTGATTTCATCAAAAAAGGGTTACAAACCTACTTCCCGAAACGTTTCGACGGCGTGCACGACCCGAGACCGTTTCGAGTGGTCATTTCGCACGCGGACTACCAAACTATTCCGTGCTCCAACCCGAACAACAACAAAAAATGCGCCAAACTTCCCGCGCCGGTGTTCACTTTTGGGTCTGTCCCAACTCACGTCGACCGAAAGATGGAGAATTTGAAGCAAATGCCGACGTTCTCCACTTTAGAGTGCTTGTGGGGCCACATGACGGCGAAGAGCGAACCGGAGCACGGGAAGTGCAGATGGTTCGTTCCGCAAACCAAATACGAAGGTCACTGCGAAGATAAATCGAAAGAAAACTGGTCGTTTTTAGATGCCGGGGAAGTGCAGCTTTGGGACAACGTCCCGTTCAACACGTTGACGCCGAAAGTCGTGTGGAGAGGCGCGGATTATCCGTTCGTTGCCGCTTTTTCGAACGACGACGCCGGACAAACCGCCGCTTTGTTCTTCAAAAGAAACGCTCGCTTGCGTTTGCAGGACAAATCCGCCGCTAAAGTCATCGAGACTGTTGGCGAACAAAACTTGCCGCCGAGATTGCACGCGGCGTTGTTATCGAAAGCCGAACCGAATTGGATCGACGTTAAGTTCTTGCGACCGAAAGTTATCCCCGGATTTGGCGATATCGACGATCAGTATAAAGGTTTGGAAACGGTCGAGCCGATGACCAAGTGCGAAATGGCGAGGTTCAAGTACCACATCGATATCGGTGGGAACGGTGGAACCACGTGGCAAGGTACGATCGATAAGTTAGCCATGCCGGGTTTGCTCTTTCATCACGATTCTGGGATGAAGGATCATTTCCACGACGAGTTGAAACCGTGGGTGCATTACGTTCCGGTCGCGGTGGATTTGACCGATTTGAAGATTAAATACGAGTGGGCGGAGCGCAATCCAGAGAAAGCGGAAAAGATTGCCAAAAATGGTCAAGAGTGGGTGCGAAACTTCATCAGCGAGAAAGGCATGGAAGAACAAGTGCAGAATTACTTTGTCCAGCCGATGACGGACTACATAGCTAAATACGACGACGATTGCGAAGTCTGCACGAAGGAGCGCATGTCGTTCGCCCAGAAAGTGCACGCGGTGACGGATGGTTCGATGAGTGCGGCGAAGATGAGTTGGTCGAAACGAAACGAGTTGCAAAAGTAATTCTTCTCTCTCGCGCGCCATCTTGTAAATTCGTGTTCAAAACATACTAGCAGCTACTAAAATCAAACGACAACAACAACAACTTAAAGTGAGAAATTTTTTAAATACTACCATTAATCAAACCAACAAATACATATATCTGAATGATGTGTTACAGTTGTACGCTCACACATACCGCATATATATCCTCACTTCTTGACGACACGCATCATCCCGTACACCATCAGCTTTCGTTTAAATGCGCGCTGCATTCGCTCGAGGCAAATGATATCGCGCAACGTCTTGTACCAAATTTTTGGTCTCGTAAACACGGGGAGAGGATCGTAAACGCCGGCCCAAATCGAATGCCTCCAAGAGACGATCGTTTGTTTCGTCCAATCGTCCAATGTAACAGCCGCTCCTGGATTACACGCTTCGACGAGTCTTCCGTACTCTTGGATGGAGATGAAATACGGATGGGCCCACTCGTCGTACAAAAATTGGAGCTGAGACTTTTCCACTTTTGTCAACTCCGGCGGCGTCTCGCGTTGACACCAAGTCGCTAGAACCAAAGAACCTCCTGGTTTTAAAACGCGCATCATCTCTTCCACGTATTTTTTCTTGTCTGGCATGTGTTCGCCACTCTCGCACGCCCAAACCAAATCAAACGAGTTATCCGCGAAGGACATGTTCAGAGCGTCCATGACTTCAAATTTAGCGTTTGGAATGTTTTGACTCTTGGCTAAATCGTTCGCTCTCTTCGCTTGTTCTTGACTCAAAGTGATGCCCGTGACTTGAGCTCCACTACCGACGCATACAGACGCCAAGCGTCGACTGGCACCTCCAATGCCACACCCGACGTCCAAAACTGACGTCACTTTTGATTTCTCCGCTTTGGAAAACTTGAACATTTCGTCCACAAAGTCTTCCTTCGCTTCGATGAAGTCTTTGACCTTGTGTCCGAGAAGTGTTCCCGCACCTTTCGCTAAATCATCGTCGTTGTAATATCCTAAATGAATGTGTTCTCCCCAATAATACTCCAAAATCTCTTCTTTCGTCCACGCGTCGTACTCGTTACCGACGGTGTTCTCGCCTTGGACGTACGTCCGCGAAGGCGTATCTAAAACGTTTTTAATCTTTACTAAACTGGCGGCGAGGAGGATTCCTCCGAAAGAAAACGCCGCTTGCGAGCCGTGGTTAATGTTCCTGCAGTATTCTGCGATGAAACTTCGCGAGTTTGCTTGCGCTTGAGAAGGCACCGCGATGAAACCTGCAAATTTTTTACCCGTCAGCTCTGTTCCTTTCGTCGAAATCGTCGTCGACGAGAGTTGACCCAAAGCTTCGTTCCGTAAAGTGTCAATTGAGCGTGGTTGCTGCTGCTTTCGCTCGATTTGAAGGACGGCTTTGTCAACGCTATTGTTTCTATCCGCAGCTAAAGCTCTCGCGCGACCTCCTCCTTCTTTCCTTCTTCGTCGCGTTCTATTATTAGAAAAAGTCGTTAAAACAAGTTTGGGTGAACCGGTGAAGATGGATTTTGCCTCACCACCGCTGCCGGCAGTTCTCTTCGTTGAGATATTCAACGACGACGACGACGAGGACAAGTGTTGCACGGGGAGTGGAGTGTGCATCATCATCATCATCATTTTTATTTAAGCCCGTATGATGGTTACGTTTTAGTTGAACTGTTGTGTACACAGAAGAAGAAGAATGAAAAGACTATTATTATGGATGTGTGAAGAACAAATTTGAGAGAAAAAGTGAAAAAATTCGTTCACATGAAAAAAGAAACAAAAGAGAAGAGAATCACCCCCCCCATCACATCACAGAACCACCAAAGAAAATGGACGACTCGTACGACAACAACAACAAGAACAAAAATGTGGACGTTCGTTCGATGGAGATTGAATTCGTTCGAGCGTTGAACGCGTTTGTGAACAACTTTCATCTTCCTACTACTGCAACAACTGAAGTGGAGACATGGAAAACGGGCGTGAAACCGCACGTGTACGCGGAATCGCTCCGTCGACAGTTGAATGCGCTGAGAGAAAAGACGGAGGAGTTGTACGCGTTCGAAGAAGAAGAAGAAGAAAAAGGAGAAGAAGGAGAAAAGAACTTTAACAACAGGACAAATAATAATAAGAAGAAGTTAAAGAAGAAGAGGAGTACTTTACTCGCGGCAGTTTTCGTTGGCGCGCGCGAGGACGAAGACGAGGACGATGAGGACGACGAACATAACGACGAACACTATCAAACCGACAAACGAAACCATACGAAGAAAGAGCGCGACGAGCGAAAGTTTCGCGCTTACGAGGAGAAAATAAACGAGATTGAAAAGAAAGTGCCGGCGTACGAACATCCCGCGTTCGTCTCGGCAACTGCTTCAGCCATTCCGAGTTCATCATCATCGTTATCTTCTTCGTTTTCTTCTTCTTCCGCAACGGGCACGTTGGCGACGACGGCAGCGGCAAAAAATGCAGCAGAGAATGTCGACGTCCCAGTTGCAACAGTAACAACAACAACAACAACAACACAAAAGAAGAAACTCTACGCGCCGAAGAAGTTTACCATATCCAAAGAAGGCGATGAATTATTACAAAATGAAAAGAAAATGCAAGAGAATCTTACGGACGAAATGGTCGACTTAGCCTCTCGAATCAAAAGGAACGCCGAAGAAGTTTCCCGAGAGTTAAGCAGGAGCAACAAATTAGTAGATAGCATGGAAACAAAACTGGACCAAAACGTCGTCGTGGCGAAAAACGCGACGCAAAGACAGACCGCTGTTTTTCGTAAAAACAAAAAGTACGGGTGTTGGAGTTGCATTGTTCTCACTCTCATTTTCGTCCTCTTCAGCTGGGTTTATATCGTCATTAAGTTTAGCGGCGATAAGACCGTACATTTAATTAAGAAAATGGAGGACAGAGTGCGCTACGACAACAGAGAGGACGACGACGTCGTCGTTAAAGTAGAACGGGACGAACAAGTCTCCGGGGAAGCAAAACATAGTAGCAGTGGTAGTAGAGACGCGTTAGAATTGTAGTAAAAGGAATGAAGAATAGTAATAATTTACAACTTGATCATGATGGATAGATTATACAGTATTTAGATATATCTGTATATAAACTACAGATTATTATCGCGGCTGACCTGGAGGTGTGAACTTAACCATCGGGGTTCCGAAAAGTGTTGGCGCGTCTTTTACCGCGATTACGTCGACTTCAAAAGTCAATTTCAATCCCGCCAAAGGATGATTAAAATCTAACGTCAGAGAGTCCTCGCCAATCTCGACGACTTTCGCTATGACGTTTGGTGCGAGCTGCACGACTTGTCCAGGCTGCACTTGTTCCTTCACTTGAACCATTTCTTCCGGTAAAATCGGTTGTTTTTGAATCTTCTTCTCGTCAAAGTTCCCGTACGTATCTTCCGGTTCGAGCGTCAGTTTCACTTTACTTCCAACTTCGCACGTTAATAATTGCGCTTCCAATTTAGGGAATAACTCCCCGCTTCCTAACGTAATCTCCACAGCTTGACCTCGCGTGGACGTATCGTCGATGAGTTCGCTGGTCTCTCCGTTCGTCAATTTGTAGTGCAAAGCAACCTTCTGCCCGTTGGTCAAAGCAGCCGAACACACTCCTTGTTTTCTTCTTCTTCTTCTGATGTGTCTTCTTTGGTTGCACAGTTGGTTGCGATGACGATGATGATGTTGATGACGAGGATGAATTATATGTTTTCTCTCCGTGTGCAGAGAGGATGATGAAGAAGAAGAAGTTTTATTATTTGTATTGCTGATACTCAAAGCAGAGGATAAGGATACTGATGATACCATGAGGACGATGATTATTGCGTTTTGTTTGTATGTTCGTTTTCTGTTATATGTTTTTAAGTGAAGAGGGTAAAACTACTTCTGTGTGTAACTGTTTTTTGTACTGCACGATGTGGAAAATTTTTATGATCCCCAAAGAAAAAAACATGTTGCAACGATGTGGTCGTTTTAGTCTTCCCAGCAGATGCGCGCTCTCGAGTATCACCACCGCAGATGGGTTGATCGATTCATTCGCTTCATCTTTATCTTTATCTCTATCATCATCACCATCGTCAGTGCACACAATAACAACAATTCCAAGTTTTTGTAACAGAAACGACAACAACAACAACAACAACAACAATTCCAACAGAAACAGAAACAGAAACAGAAACACAGCGACAAATCATCATCATCAACCCAATCGTTCCATCAAAACGTCCTCCTCGCACGCGACGACCGTCTTGGGTATTCGGAAAGATTCCAAAACCGTTCTCATCGCCGACGGTCAAGTGACCATGGGGTCGGAAATTATTAAACACAACGTGATTAAAGTGCGCAAGTTGGGCGACGGCGTCATCTCGGGTTTCGCCGGGTCCACCGCTGATGCGTTTACGCTCTTTGAAAGATTGGAACAAAAGATAGAAGAACACCCGGGTCAATTGACGAGAGCTTGCGTGGAATTGGCCAAGAATTGGCGCACGGATAAGTATCTCAGAAGGTTAGAAGCGACGATGATTGTCGCCGATAAACACCACATGTTTCAAATAACCGGCAACGGCGACGTGTTGGAACCGTCCAACGGAATCATCGGTATCGGAAGCGGTGGAAGTTACGCGTTAGCCGCTTCTAAAGCTCTGGTTGATGTGGAAGGATTGAGCGCGATGGATATCGCGAAGAAAGCTATGGATATAGCCGCGAATACGTGCGTGTATACCAACGATAAGTTTCAGATTTTAACGTTGGATTCAGACGCGAGCGCGGAGGAAGAAGGAGGAGAAAAAGAAAAGAAAGAAGTCGACGACGGAGGAGAGAAAGGAGGAGAGGGGAAAAAAGCGGCATGACGAAACGTATAAGAACAGCAATAACATTCTTTCGCGCGTGTTGTAGTAAATAATAAAGTACCTAATCACTGCTATTCCTTCTTCTTTCCATTTGCTAATAATAATACATATGCTTCACGTGCGCGTCACGTTAACTTTTGGCGCGACATCGAATAGAAAGCAGCACCTCTTACTCTCTACTTCTACGACTTTGACGACGATGGTGGTTTCTTCTTCTCTTTCATTCTAAACACTCGTCGTAACGCCAGTACGAATTCGCTCTCTTCCACTTTGTCGAGAAAATTCGCGCGCTTCCCGCCCATTGACTCTCGAAGTCTGTTGATGCCGCCACTCATTACTTCGTGACTTATACTACCGTTGTTGTTATTATTATAAGCGTCGACGCGTTCTCGTATTCGAATGACCGTAGGCTCAAAGTTCCGTTTCGTTGCGTTGCGTAAATCTTCCACGCTGGCAACATCTAAAAACGCAGAAGCGCAAACGCTTCCACCAACGACGCCGCACACTGCTAAACAACTCGCGTAAACGAGCGCGCGCATAGCGGCGGCGTTGGTCGATTTGTGCACCTCGTGCATTCGCCTCGCCGCGAGCCGTTCAGACGCTGACGCGTTTTGACGCTCGAGTTTCCTGAGTTCTAAATCAGACTTAATAGCTTCGAAGCCCCATCGGTCTCGTCGTCGTCGAATCATGCCATCGTTTTCTGGAAAAGCTCTCCGTTGTCCTCGGTTGGTATTTCCTTCGCTGATATCAAACCTCTTGTGTTTTCTCAACTCTCTCGCTTCAGCTTGCGCCGATAAACGCAACTCGTTCGCGTAGACTTCCGCTAATTTCGTAACTCCATCGTATTCTGTACTATTACTGTTGTTATTACTATCGTCATCATCACCACGTGCTCTTCTTTCGAGCAGCATCGTTTTCTTTCTTCGAGCGTCGTCGTCGTCGTCGTCTTCATCTTCTTCGTTCTTTTGCTTTTTGTGCCTTTTTTGCAACTCCATCTCTTGCTCTTTCTTGGCCCAGTGGTTTTCGTTCGCTCTGGCTCTGGCGCCTATGCGAGAGATTAACGACATGTTATTCACTCGCGTATTACTATTAGTATTGTGTGATGATATTTATCCATCGTGATATTACTTTATTATTACGAGTATTGTAATGGATTCCCCTAATCTCTCTCTCCTTTTATTTTACGGATTTAAGGCTCTTTTCCATAATTTTTGTTCCATTGGTTTGTTGTTGGGTCGGAAATACCAAATACCGTTACAAAACCCCTACTAATAAAATCTTTCTCCTCCTCCTTCTTCTTCTCCTTTTCTTTCTTCCGAATGATGAAAATGAAAGAGATGAACAACACCAACAGCAACGACAGCGACAACACCTCTTCGCTGTATTACGAACAGTGTTTCCATCGATTGAATCACATGCCGTGGTTATACGACATCGAGAAACACAAAATGTTTGCAAAAGAGAGACAGAAAAAGTGGCAAGAGAAACTGATGCAAATGGAAACCATAGAAATCAAAGGAGAAGACACGTACATCTCGGACGAGAACGTCCACATCTTCGCGGAACGAGGAAGAAAAGTAGTCATTGAGAATAACTGTCGAATAGCGAGCGGATGTTTCATTCACGGTCCTTGTGTTCTGGAAGAAAACGTGGGTTTGAACCAATCGGTTCACATGGACGGTGGTAGCGGCAAAGGCATTCACATCGGATGCGATACGAGAATAGGCCCATCGACTTCTATTTTCGCGTTTAACCATAGCTTTGACGATTTAACGACACCTGTTCGGCTACAAAAAGTTAAATCAAAGGGAGTAACCATAGGGAGGGACGTTTGGATTGGCGCGAATGTTTCAATCGTCGACGGCGTTACGATTGGTTCCCACGCTGTCGTAGGTATCGCGTCCGTAGTTACGAAAGATATTCCGGAATACGAAATATGGGCGGGCAATCCAGCAAAGAAAATAGGAAAAAGAGGTGATTAAAGTGATGTTCATCATCCATATAGAGATTTTGAAGTCTAGTAGAATCAAATAGCGCAATGCATAACACCTAGAATCCAGCTTTCCAAAAGTCTTCTGAATCCATCCCGTGCGAGGAGGAATGGACGTTGATGTACTTATCGATCTTCTCGTCTTCAATCGAGGATTTGAGACCTTTTCGTTGCATCTTCTCTCTCCATTTTCTCATCCGCGTTTCCGTATCGCTGTCCTCTTCTTCTTCGTCTTCATCGTCGCTCGAAGAGCTTTCTTCATCTTCGTTGAGCCAGTCCTTTGGATTTCCTTTCATTTTACTTCTTTTCAACTGCAATTCACTTTTTGTTTGCTTCGTGTGCGCTGCCGCCGACGTCCACTGCCTTTCCTTCCCTTTCTCCAACTTTCTCAACCTCCTTTTTTCCTCGAACTTTTTTCTTCTCGCGTCTCGTCTCTTTCGCAACGCTAAATCCGGATCGTCTTCATCGTTCGTTTCTACATCTAAACTCTTCTTTCGCCTTTCCTCTTCTTCTTCTTCTTCTTTTCGTTGTTGTTTCTTCTTCTTCATTTTCTTCATTCTTAGTCTTCTTTCTTCTTCTTCTTCTTCCTCTTCGTCATCATCATCATCATCATCTTCATCACCTTCATTTTCTTCTTCGCTCGATGTTGATGAAGACGATGTTGATGAGGAGGACGAATCATTCTCCTCGTCGTCGTCCCCGTTTATTTTCCCGTTCTCCACTGGTGCTTCTACATTGCTATTTGTATTTCTTAATTGTGCTAATCTATCGGTGTCGCCAGCCATTTCAGCCGCTGCCATAGCGGTATTCAAACTCACCGTGTCATTCTTCTCTACGAGCGCGTCGAAGAGCTCCAAAGCTTTGTTCGGTTCATTTAATTTCAAGTATGCTTGCATGGCGACGTTTATGGTGATTGTCGTTATATCTAAACCAATCTTCTTCATCTCTGCAAATAACCCGAGCGCGAATTTAGGATTCCCACCTTTAATTGCTGCGGACATGACGGCGTTGAATGAGATGGTGTTGCGCTCAACCCCTAATAGTTTTTGCAAATTGAACACTTCAACGCATTTCTCCCATTGCTTTTGCTTTCTCAATCGGGTCGAGAACATGGTGAACGCTCTCGGATCTGCTCGCAACGCATCCGGGCGGTCTGGTGAGAACGCGTCGGATAATATTCTTTGCACCTCGGAGATTTCGCACTCCAAAAGCTCTTGCGTAGTCGCGTAAAGTTTTGAGTTTGACTGCGACGGCTTCAAGCCTCGGGAAGGCGCGAACTTCATCGTGTGTTTGACTTTCTTCTTGCTTTTATTGTTGTTATTATATTTGTTATTGTTAGTAGTATTTGCACCATCTTTCCGCTTTTTACTCTGATTGTTGTTATTATTATTGTTCTTCATGATTAATGGGGGATGTGTTAGTGTTGATACGAACAGACGACTTTTATTCGCGACGAAGATTGTGGCGGCAGAAGTGGTATTTGTGGCTGTTCCTCCTTTTTTTCATTTCATGATGGAGCAAATATAGTTATCACAAAAACGCTAAAAATACTAACGGAATGACTACATTATCCAGAGTTGATTCTAATGTGCACTCTGAGAGCGCTGCTGCTACGCACGCTATAGCTATTTTACCTATACTGTATTCATCTTCATCCGATACGAGAAGTAAAGTCGTCGCAAAGGTGGAAACGAAGAACGCGAGAAAGCCTTCAAATGTTTTCGTACTCGCGTCGTTCATTTTTATAGACCCAAAATTACGTCCTATTTCGCACGCGAATGTATCCCCGATTCCAACAGCTATTAACCCAGATAAAGACTTTATAACGCTATTATTACTACTTCCACTTAAATGATGCAGCCACAATGGAAAAGCTATTCCAAGAAGGAGCGATGAGTGACTCAAAACAACACCATCTTCATCGCTTCTTTTCTTTTCTTTCTCCCACGCAAAAATCATACGAGTTATATTTTTGCTTAGTCGCTTACTAACGCGTAAACATTCTACAGAGCAAAACAGAACTAAACACGCAGCAAACGCAACAGGAATGAGCACTTGCCCGTAATCGTCTCTCCAAATGTGCATGGGTACGCCAAACATTACGACCGCAATCGCGTGAAATATCTTCCTTTGGCTCAAAATTTTCTCTTTTCCGAGAGCTCGTCGCTTGCAGAATAGAGCGAGTGAAAAACACACACCCGTACACCAAAGCGCGGCTAACCGAGCGATACTGAAAGCGGTTAAAGTCACACTTCCCGCATTATCACCTCGTACCTGAGAAACTAGTGCATTTAAAATACCCACGCTCAGAAACATCTCGAAAACGCCTACGCATGTTAAAATATATTGATGAAATGTTGTGCGTGTCTTCGGTGTCGTCAAGAGGAGAAAACTCAACCAACACGAAGCTGCTACAAATGCCGATACTAACACTCTTTCGTCGCGCTTTTGAATATCTCTACTCCAAAGAAGCCAAGTTATACCATCACGACGAGCATAGGCGATTAAATCATAAAAGATAGAAACAGATGCGATTGAGAGTCCTTGAATGCAGAGAAACAAAACGCCGAGCTCCGTCTCCTTGCTCCCGGCGGCGTTTCGCGCCAACATTTTCGCGAGACTATATATCGGGTCACATCTGCTAAGCCACGTTCCTCCTAAACTCATTCGAGTAGAATTTTGCGCGGTGGAAGAGCGCCTCGACGACGTGTGCCTTCGCCGCAGAAAAATATACGAGAAGGAAGAGAGGAGCGAAACGTCGGTTAAGCACCACATTCTCGTTGACGACGAATGCAAAATCAGAAACCAGGGAAGAACGAGCGCACCGTACGCGTCGCTCGACCGTAACTGCAAGCGTGAATAGAAACAAATACAAATCGTCAACGCGACGAGAAGTCCTCTCGTTGCACTGATGTGATTCGCAGAGAATGCGCCGTCGTTGTCGTCGTTGTCATCAGCAATTTGCAAAACAACAACGAAAGCTGTCAGGAGAACACACGCAGATTTGTGGTTGATGGATAACGACAACATATCTCACCACTTCTCTTTTAACCCTAAAGACTTCGCTCTCGTTCTCTTCCTCACTTCATAGGATCTTCCTTTTATATGAATATATTTATATGTATACGTATACGCGTGCACGTGAGTAAGGCGTTTTCGTATTCTCTTTTTGTGATGTAAAAATCCCCTACACACCTAATAAATTTTGAACGACAACCAAATCTCGTACATAAAAGTTTTGCACGAAACGTGAGCTTCTATACACCTATCTTTATTATAACTCTCTCTCGAGGTAAGGTAATAACGAAAGGAGAATGATAGAGAGAGCTCGTGAGAGTGATGAAGTTCTCGCAAAGCAAATTGAGTATCTCGCGAGCGTATTGAGTAGCATCGAGCATTGTCGAGAAGAAGAAGAGGATGACGAGAAAAAAGAAAAGTTCGAAACGAATGAAGAAGCAGAAGTAGAAGTAGAAGTAGAAGGAATAGGCAAATATCACGATGATGAAAATAATAATGAGAGCGATGACTGGGCGGACGATAATACTTCTTATTGGTGGCGCGAGGAACAAAAGAGCGGGGGCGAAGTTAGAATACTGGAGAGAAGAAGAAGAAGAGAAGTAGAATCAAATGACGGTTCAGACCAAAAGGAAGAGCGGAAACATTTGCAGTCCTTAATCACACGAATACGTGCGCTTCGGATGCGAGCAGAATCGATTGGTCGTCAAGTAGCGTAGAAAGAAGTCCAATATTTCACTTGTTATTCGTTAATGTACACGTATCCAGGCCTCTTGTATCGTGGAACACGTCTCGCGCTTTTCATATACTCTCGTAACGTCGGGTGTTCGTCTTCTATGTGCGCTAAAAATCTCTCTAAATATTTCAGATTAAACCTCTCCCCAATATCAAAATCCGCAGACTCTTCCCTGAAAAGCTCGTACGCTGTTTCAAACAGAGCGATATCGCATAACGATAACGCATCTCCGACGAGGTACATGGACTGATTCTGTAACAAAATCTCGTCGAAAACTCTAAGCGACGCGAGCGAACGCTGCGATGGAGAGAACGAATTTACGCGACGCATGTCTTGAAATCTAGGCGTCTCCTCTATTTCTCTATCGGTAATTGCAAGCAATTGGTCCATATTAAAGTTTTCGCCTTGGTGCGTCAAACCGTTGTTCCGTAATGTGGACCAGTGTTGCTCGTAAACTTCGTCTATTTTAGCGCGTTCGTCTTCATCTCGACCGAAGAGTTGCAACTTGCTCGCGAGGTATCGTGCGATTGGTTTCTCGTGCGCCAAGTCCTTCGTTTTCGTTTTGTCATAGTTTTTCAATGTCGGTGTCTTTCCATATGGGGTGGTGGTTTTCACGTCAGACCCCCACGGGACAAAACCGACCAGCTCCAACGCATATTTACACTTTCGAGCCTCGCAGAGCATTCTTGGCACCTCTATACGATTTCTCATCGGCATATATTGGAAATGAAACGCGCAGTCACTCTCGTCGTCTTCACCTTCAATGCAATTGCATAGCAGTGTCTGATGTAACGTCGTGCTCCATAAATCTTTCGAATCGTGTAAGTGTGCACGCATCTCTTCCGCGCTTATTCTTGACAACAAGGCGACCGATGTAACTGTATTACGACGCTTTTTACTCCGTCGTAAAGAACGAAAGCGCCGCCGTGACTCAGCACAGAGAAATCGTGTTTTGGCTTTATCAGGAGTATTAAAAGCAGTTTTTGCTGTTGTTCTCGAGGACGCAGTCGCTCTCGAGGGAGGCATTGTTGCGAAGAACGACCGGTCTTCGTGACAGCAATACGAGAACATTATTTCTTCTGACGAGAACAAGAAGGATTCTCTCATGCAAAAAAAAGCCGACGGTCGGTCGTATGAAGAAAAAGAAAGAAAAATAACTATACTCGTAAGTGTTGTCAAAAGAACGCGCCTTTATAAATTCGCGTTCATGATTTGTATTATTCGACTGCATCTTTGCTAAGGTTTTCGTACGCTTCTTTTACTCGTTGAAACGCCTGTTTTGCTCGAGGTAACGCGCATTTATCCGGATGTAAACTTCTCGCGAGTTCTCGATACGACTGCGTCAGCCATTTCTTCTTCGATCCTCTCGGAAGATTCAAAACCGCCCAATCCGTCCCTGCTTGCAACACCCTCTCTATTTGTTTCTTCGTTTCATTTTCAGCGTTGGTTTTCTTCGCATCCGCGGTATCTTGTCCTCCATTTCCTACGTCTCCTTTGTTTTTTAGAGAGTCTTTGAAGCCCGAGAGAAGATTGCCGGCGCGTTTCGCCTTTTCTTTCTTCAACTCTTGCTCCTCCTTGAACCGCTTCGTCACCCGTTCTTCTTCCTGCTCCTCTTTCAATTTAGCTAATCTCGCCGCTTCTTCTACTTTTGCCTTTAATTCAGCTTTTTGCCTCTCCATCAAGAGTAATTTTTGTTGCAACTCTCGTTTTTTTCTCTCTTGTTCTTTTGCAAATGAAACCGACGGAGTGAACGAAGACGCGTTCGCATTTAACGAGTCTTTCCCGCCTCTCGAATACGTGTTCTTGCTCAGTTTCACTCTCTGATTATAGTTATGATGATTATACTCGCCGCCGTTATCGTTATAACCTCTCTTCTTTCCTCCTCCTCTTCCTCCTCCTCCTAGACTATAGTTGTTGTTGTTGTTGTTGTAATTCTCTTCTTTTGTTTTCGAAGACGTTGAATTCATCGTCGTCGAGTTTGTCGGTTCACCTCGGACCCAGGATTTGCCTCGTCCACCGAAACCACCACCGAAGCCACCACCACCACCACTCGTCGTGGTCGTCGTCGGCGCTCCACCTCTTCCTCCTCCTCTTCCTCCTCGTCCACTCATCTCCTTCGTTTTGTGTGAAGTTGAGGCGGTTTGTGATTTTCCAAATGAGGAAAAAATTTTGACTTTCATCACAAACAAACAAACACACAAACACACAAACACACAAACGCCAACGCGTGCGAGACAGAACTCGAGTACACGCGCATCAACCTCACCGAACAACGAGATTTCTCCCTTCCTAAGTGATGTTCGTCAATAACGACGCCAATCAGCGTCTGTGCGAGTCTCTCGTTTCCACTTCGTACGTTCGCCAAGCTGACGAAGCGTCGAAGCGACAGACAAAATTGTTCTCTCAACTTGTATCGAACAGAAAGTTACCGACGGACGGATGGAACGAACAAGTGATCGAAAGTTTCTTACTAGAGCTTTCGCAATTGGATTCGAATAATTTCTTAGATAACTGCGGGGTTGGGGAGCGCGAAGGACGCGTGTATTCTAAATTGGTTCAAAGGCGTAATTTTGGTTTGCACCACGGAATTGGACGGAGCGGTGACGTTTCCGCCGAGCAACCGAAAGCAATAGGGAGCAGCATCATAGCAAAGCTGGCGAATATTTTAGTCGCGGATGCGATGAAGATATCAGGTTTGCAAAGTATAGATAGTACCACGACGTTGCTCTTACCGTTATGCACGGGCATGTCGTTGTGCTCTGTGTTCAACGCTTTACGAGCGCACCAACGAGAAGAACAAAATGCAAAAGAAGTAGAACGACAAAACACGATAGTTTGGACGCGATTAGACCAGAAGACGTGCATAAAAAGCATACTAGCGAGCGGTTACGATGTTTGCGTGGTTGATCCAATATTAGAAAAGGACGAGTTGGTTACAAACTTACAGGCGCTCGAGAAAGAACTCTCCGCCGAAGAGAACGAAAATACTAAAAAAATCGCGTGCGTGGTCTCGTCGACATCGTGCTTCGCGCCTCGAGCATCCGACGACGTCGAAGCGATCGCAAAGTTGTGTCAAAAATATAACGTAGCGCACGTGATAAATAACGCTTACGGCGTTCAGAGCAGAAAGTTATGCGGTAGAATTGAAGCAGCCATGCGAAAGGGAAGAGTCGACTGTGTCGTTCAGTCGTTAGATAAAAATTTTCTCGTGCCGGTTGGAGGTGCAATCGTTTGCGCTTCAAAAGGAAACGGTTACTTGGTCGATAAAGTTCGTAAACTATACCCAGGTCGAGCATCGATATCTTCAACGTTAGACGTGCTCATCACTCTCCTCGAAATGGGTAAAACTGGTTACGAACGTTTACTCGACGAACGCGAAACGAACTACGAGAAATTGAAGATGGCATTAGAACGAACGGCTTCGAAATACGGCGAGAGGGTGTTAGAAACGCCAAATAATCCAATTTCTTTAGGCGTGACGTTGACGTCTTCGAGAAATGATCTGGTTACCAAGTTTGGTTCCATGTTGTTCACAAGACGAGTTTCTGGCGCTCGCACGGTTCCCATGCAAGAGACGAAGAAAATCGGCAACGTAGAGTTGAGAGGATTTGGAGCTTCCTTCTCGACATACCCGACAGCATACTTCACGGCCGCAGCCGCGATAGGCATGCGCGAGAAGGAAATAGAGAGCTTTGAATTGCAATTAGAGAAGACGTTCAAAGATTTTGTAAAGTTAAAGTAATATACATAGGTCGATTTAACATCCCCAACTCGCTTAAATACAAAAAACAATCCAAGTTCTACATTCTGTGAATATATTAGCACGTGATCCAGAGATTCAAGCCCGCATTCAAACGAATGTACCCGCGCGTGTACCTTTTAAGATTCAATCTATTTTTTATGGTTGTGTGACTTTTTTTGCAATCCCTAAATATTCGTTTGATATATTTCTTAAATATAACCCAATTTGCAATCCCCTAATCCGGAACTCCCCTAAATTTTCACTGCGCCGTAAACATACATGAAATCATAGGGTTTAGGGTTTAGGGTTTAGGGTTTAGGGTTTTGGGTTTAGGGTTTAGGGTTTAGGGTTTAGGGTTTAG
>ERZ651776.260-NODE-260-length-77904-cov-7.603569_pt1 | contig 77904 bp, 48 predicted proteins | sample MGYA00514761_ERZ651776 | MGnify/ENA metagenome assembly ERZ651776 | reverse complement strand
GAGAGTTCTCGGTCTGAATCTTCCGGTAAACCAGCCTCTCGGGAAAGGCGCTCGGCTTCACGACCTCGTTTGTTCTCTTTCCTCATCTCCGCCTCCTTCGCTTTCTTCTCTCGCACTGCTTTCGTATCTAACCAACAATACTCCTCGTCTTGCGGTTTCTGCTCTAACGTCAACTTTTCAAATCGACTCAAAATCCTCGGCCCGCTCTTCTCCTCGTCCCATCGATCGGGAATCTGATCGTCCCGTAACGTCCCACTCTCCTTCTCCTTCTTCTCATCCTCCTCCGTGTCCGAACTCTCTTCTTCGTCTGAATCGTAATCCTCGTCCGAGGAATCCATTTGATGTCCATCTAATCGAATCTGTCTTAAATCTGGCGGCTTCCTCCTGTGCCTCATCTCGCACAACAAAAAAGTCTGCACGATCAATCTAAACGCCGGCGATTGGTACGCAAAGTGCTTACTCGGCGCCCAATCGAACCACTGACACTTTTTCGGCTTCGTCGTGTTCTTTGAAATAAAAAACTCCAACGAATCCGGCCCCGTAAACAACTCTGGATGGTCAAAAAACAAAGCTCCTATATTCTTCACCACCTCGTCCGTCGTCGTCTCTTGGTTCCGAAACTTAATCAACATCGTCAATAACGCTTTATACGGTCTCTCGTCTTTGCTATAAATCTCTCGTATTCGCTTCAAAAGGTTGTATCCTCCGTTTATCGTCGGTTGGTTCGGGTTCGTTTCCTCTTTTTTGATTTCGCTATGTTGTTGCTGTTTGTTTTGTTGCTGCGTTTTTGCCGAGTCCTCTCGTTTGAAGTCCGATTTTTCTTTTTTGATCTGTGTTGTTTGGAAAGAGTTTGTTTGTTAATAAATGTGTGCACACATACACACACACACAAACGCGCGAACGAACGATGCGACGAACACGCAACACACGCGAGAGAGCACAAAAAATAAAGAAAAACAAAAGAACCTGCGTACCTGCGCAGATTTAACCGCGTGTCGTCCGTATTTATACGCCTGTTGATTTTTGCGAGGAGAGATATGGTGAGTTCGCCGCCGTCTTCAAAACGCGCTCGAGAACAGAGAGAGTCTACACACAAAAGAAGAAGAGAAGAGAGGATAAAGAAAACGCAAATTTTGCTGCTCACATCTGGTAAAAAACAGTTAAACCCGTCCAACAAGTCCTCGTGGCCTTTGAGTAACTTCTTCACTCGTTTCACCACGTCCGTGGTGTCGTATCTGTGCGTTTGTTTTTTAAGAGCAAAAAGGAAAAGAGAGAGTTTTTTTTTTCGGTGAGTCGTCCAAAAAGTCAACCTAACGAGAGAGCAAGGGCCAGCCTAAAGAAATAAAGCAGAAAAGCAGCCTCTAAATAAAAGCAGCAAGCAGTAAAAAGAAGACGATTTGAGGGGCTTGTCTCCTCTCGATTCAAGAGATGTCTCTTCTCTCTTGGGGGGCTATTATCTCTCTGAAACACAAACGAAATAGAAACACGCACCTGCCGCTCTTAAAGTCTCTCATGACGTCCAAAAAAGCCTCGTACACGTGGCCTTGGTCGCCGTTAAAGCGCAGTTTTACCGTTCGCACGTACACCAACGCGTCGTTGGCGGTTTGCGGGGGTTGTTGTTCGTCCTCGTGCGCGCTCGTCATTGTGTTTTAGCAGAATGCAATTTGAACCGCCTTTTCCCCCGGGGGACCCGATGAGAGATGAATTTTCGAGAGGAAAATGCCGAGATTCGAATCGACCTCTTCGCGTGCGCGCGCGTTCGAACTCTGTCTAAAAAATCGCTCGATCGCGAGTCTGTGCAAGGATTGCGACGACTCGATCGTTTCTGGCCGTTCTTCGGCGTTTTTCGGTGTCCTGTTTTCGATTCGTTCACACAGCACTATATAGAAAAACTGGGGAAAAAGAAACCCATATGAAAAACACTCTCTTTTGGGTCCATAAAACTGCTGCTGCTTCCGAAAATCAATCATCCGAGCTCTTTCTCCCGAGGGGTCAAATTGACGGTTTGCAGTTGACAGGACAAGGAGGATGAATTTTTCTGAAAATATCATTTTGTTCCCACACCACGAGTTTTAGTACCTCACACTCTCGCTTGAACGCAAGAGATACTCGTTTGTGTGCGGGAGGGCAGAAGAGAGAACACACGCACTCGCGCACGCACGAAAATATGGCACCACCACCGAAAAACAACACTTCGAAACGAAGCGCGCAGAACCACGACGCGCGCCCCGGGTCGCCGCAACCGCTCGTCTCCCCGAACTCGCTCTCTTTGAGTGCGAGCAAGAAACACAAACGAAACAACAGCGCCGTCGCGATGATGGAAAATGTGAAACCATCGATTTCCCCGGAGTCGATGATGATGCTCATGGACGACGGAGACGAGGAAAGAGGACAAAATCTGGAAGACGACGAGAACGACGCGTCTCGAAACGAGACGTTCGATGCGGTGGTGAAAGTCTACGCGGTGCACACGGAGCCAAACTATTCTTTGCCGTGGCAAAGAAAAAGGCAGATGCCTTCGACGAGCACAGGTTTCGTCGTGGAAGGGAAACGGATATTGACGAACGCGCACTCGGTCGAGCATTCGACGCAAGTTAAGTTGAAAAAGAGAGGGTCGGATAAGAAGTTTATAGCTAAAGTGTTGGCGATTGGAACGGAGTGCGATTTGGCGTTGTTATCGGTGGAAGACGAAAAGTTTTTCGAAAACATCACGCCGTTGAAGTTGGGCGCGTTGCCAAAGTTGCAAGATAGCGTCACCGTGGTCGGGTACCCGATTGGTGGGGTTGCGATATCTGTTACGAGTGGTGTTGTGAGTAGAGTCGAAGTGACTCAATACGCGCACGGCGCGACTGAATTGTTGAGTCTACAGATTGACGCGGCGATTAACAGCGGCAACAGCGGAGGACCGGCGTTCAACTCTAAAGGGATGGTGTGCGGCGTCGCGTTTCAGAGTTTAAAACACGACGATGCCGAAAATATCGGATACGTTATTCCAACTCCAGTCATTACGCATTTCGTGCGAGACTACGAGTTGAATAAAAGATACACTGGCTTTCCGGCACTCGGATGCGACTTTCAAAAATTGGAAAACGCCGATTTGAAGAGATCGAAGAAAGTCCCCGAAGGCGAAAGCGGCGTTTTGTTACGAAAATTGGAGCCAATCTCAAATTCTGCAAAATCTGGACTGAAAACAGGCGACGTGCTGCAAAATTTTGACGGCGTTGCCGTTGCGAGCGACGGAACTGTCCCGTTTCGAGCTGGCGAGCGCATCTCGTTTTCCCACTTGGTGTCCAAAAAATTCGTCGGCGAAAACGCAGAAATAGAAATCTTACGAGACGGTAAACCGATGAAGTTCTCCGTCCCGATGGAAAACAAGAAACGATTAGTTCCAGTACACATGGAAGGTAAAACGCCGGAATATTTTATCATCGCCGGTCTCGTATTCACGACTGTTTCGTGTCCGTATTTGAAGTCAGAGTTTGGAAAGGACTGGGAGTACGACGCTCCCGTTCAACTCTTATCGCGAATGTACTTGAAAGATATGACCGAACCAGACCAAGAACTCGTGATATGCTCGCAAGTCTTAGCGCACGAAATCAACATCGGCTACGAGGATTTCTCCAACCTCGCGGTGGAAAAATTCAACGGCAAACCGATTAAAAATCTCAAACAGTTAGTCGACCTCGTCGAATCCTGCTCCGAGGAGTATTTGACGTTTGAGTTAGACATGAAAACGCTCGTCGTTTTAGACAACGAAAAAGCGAAGCAATCCACGAGAGAAATTTTAGACGTGCACGCGATCCCAAGCGACAAGAGTAAGAATTTGTTTTCGTAGTACTAGTATGTGTTGTATTATCAGTCTTTGAGAGTACCTTCTGAAAGCGAATAAAAATGACGACCCCCGAGACAAGAGACAAGAGAAAAACAAAACAAATTCGTCGCATTTTCCAGATCTTCCTCTTTCGTGGTCGTCACTCTTTCTGAGAAGCGCAACCTTTTTATTCACACCGTTTGAAGAACAAACAAAATGTCCGCGAGAAACCCAACCCCTCAAGACGACGAGAGCAAAGGAAAAGACATCCCGTCCATCCTCCCTCTCGCCCCTGGAGGCGTGTACGCGGTCAAGTGGGAAACGCGGATGAAACGCGCGGAAAAGTTGGCGATTACTCCACTTCCTGATTATCGAAATCCGTTCGGTGAGGCAAAAGCGGAAAATCCAATCGCGTTTTTCGACATCGTCGCGGGTGGGTATTACTTAGGTCGAGTGGAAGTTGAAGTCAAGCGAGACCTGTGTCCAATCACGGCGGAGAATTTCTTGAAGTTAGTCGAGTATAAGTGTTACGCCGGAACGAAGTTCAAAGTGTATCCTGGAAATTGGCTCGTCGGTGGGGACATCTCGGACTTGGACGAAGTCGTCTGGGACGCCAACGATCCGGAGTTTTTCAACTATCCGGAGCTGCTGCCGGAAGTTCGAGCCGGTGGACAGTCGATATACGAGGATGCATTGTTTAAGGATGAGAATTTTGATCTGAAGCACGACGGGCCGGGGGTGTTGACCATGTATAACGACGACGAACCAGACGCGAACGGGAGCCGCTTTATGATTACGTTCGATACGAAGAATAAAGAATTGGACGGGAAGCACGTGGCGTTCGGGCAAGTCGTGAGTGGATTTGATTTATTGTATTCTTTGCAAAAGTTAGGTGATGCGAGACAAGAAGGGGATACGTTTCAGAGGGTGACGATTGAGAAGTGCGGGATTAAGAGTACCGGTAGCAACGCTGTGGCGGCGATGGCACAACAACAACAACAACAACAACAGCAACAACAACGACAACAAGGGGTGACAACGGCAGCAAGAGCGATGAGTAGAAAAGCAAACGGTAGAAAACACGCGTTACGACGGACTCGTTTCGTCCCACCGCCTTTCATTCGCGCTTGCTCACTCGCCTCGTCGTCTTCCGTGATGCGAATGTTTTGATGCGGAAAAAACATATCACAACATAAAATTAGCAAAGCGTACCAGTAGCAAAATCTTCTTCCTAGTATATATGTATCAAAATGAACACACAGTTACATCATTAAAACCTAAGTATTTTAGTAGTAGTAGTAGTAGTAGTACAAAAAAGCGGACATGCGTGAGTATTTCATCGTCACCGTTTCAAAACTTCCCTGACTTCCTCTACCGCGGCCCATCCTCGAGCGAGCTTGGCGTTCACAGCCTCGGGAAAATCTTTCGGACACCCTTCGATGATTTGCATCGCCGCCTCCGCCAACGCTCTCGCCTCTCCAACTTGTAAACAATACATCCCCTCCTTCCTCTTCCTGTACAAACAATCCATCAAAACTTCAAACTCTTTATTTCTTCTCGGCATGGATGAAAAAATCGAATTCCAATGGCTCTTCAACTCCCTCGCGCTTTGCTCGAAACTCCACGGCGGCGGCGTCGACGTCATATCCGCCCACATCTCGTCCCCGAATTCCGCTCGCAAACCACCCTCTAACACCAACGGCAATATCTCCGTCAGAGTCTCAATCACTCTCGTCACGCACTCCGTGACGTTCTCCACGGATAAACTCGTCGGTTGGTTCGCGTACGACGCGTATCTTTGCTCTTTCGCCGAGCCTTCTCTCATTCCACTTCCACTCACGAAATCGTTCCCAATCGTGCTCGGATTCTCCGCTAAACCATACTTCGGTGCGATCACGTTTTGTACCATGTGTGAAGGCACGCCGTATAAGTGCGCGTCTTGCACGAGCATTTGCCCGATGTTTCGCACTTTCCCGCCTCTTCCTTTGCACACTTTCAGATCCGATTTGAAGTACCCCGCGGAGAACCACGATTGCATGGAGGCGTAATCGAACGGGCCTTTTTCTTGCCCGGATTCCGTGCGATAGTAGTATCCTAATTCAGCTGGATTGTTGTTGTTCATTGCTCTCGTTGTTACTGCTATTCTATTCGTTCAATCGCGCGTTGTAACTTTTATGACGTACCGCTCAAAGCGCGCTTTACAATGTGGATTGTTTCCAATGCAATTCGCCACTTTGTTGATGATGAGAGACTTCAAGTCATCGAAGGAGATGACCCGTTTTAGATGAAGAGAGCGCGACGAGAGGGAGAGAAACCATGAGCGCGACCCAAACCACCAGTCTCATCGCTTCTTCTCCCTCTTCTTCGAATGCGCCTCTCATGCGCCCAACGTCCTCGTTCACCGAATTGGAACAAAAACTCATGCGAAAAGCGCTCGAGCTCGCGGAAAACGCGTACGAGTGTTGGGAAGTCCCGGTCGGGTGCGTCTTTGCGAACGGGGAGGAGATCATCGCCACGGGGAGGAATAAAACGAACGAGACGAGGAACGGGACGAAACACGCGGAGTTTGTCGCGCTGGAATCTTTAACGAGGACTTTGGAGACCAAGAAGGGTGATGGTGATGGTGTTGGTGTTGGTGACGGTGACGGTGATGGTCTTCTATATGAACGTCGTCATCCGGAGAAGTTGGATGTGTACGTGACGTGCGAACCGTGCATCATGTGCGCGTCCATGCTGGGACAACTCCCATTCGAGCGAGTTAAAGTCATATTTGGATGCGCGAACGATAAGTTTGGCGGCGGCGGGACGTGTTTGAGCGTCCACGAGATGCGCGGCTTGCCTTCGTGTTTACAATCAGACACGGCCGACGACGGTTCGTCCTCCTCCTCGAAAGCGTACGAGTGCGTCGGCGGTTTGTTCAAAGACGAAGCCGTGGAATTGTTTCAGAGATTTTACGTAAGAGGGAATCCGAAAGCGCCATCGCCGCACAGAGAAGTGCGAGAGTATCCCTCGTGAACAGAACATGAAAACAGAACGTTTGCGCGTAGCGCGCTGTTTCGCAAAAGCCGTTTACGCACGTTCTTTCGAGCGCTTCGCTCTCACAGAGTTTCCTTACCTTTTCCCCTCGAGTATAATCATCATCATCGAGAAGGTTTTGCTTAAAGTTTTATGTAACTTCAAACATGTGTGCGCAACCTCGTCATAAGGCCTTTAACTCTCTCTTTTCCCCTTCAAACTTTAATTCTCTGCGTGCACGCTTGAACAACAAAGAGAGATGATTCCGACGACATCATCATCGACCACCGCGCGATACTCCTCGCACCACTATTACTACTCCTGAACGGCATCATCGCGAGAATAATGGGGAATCAAAAGAGGAAGAAAAAGCCGCCCGTGACTGGCGAGGCCGACGGCGAATTCGAGGCCAATTTCCCTTCGTTTCCCTCTCACGCGTCTCGAGAGATGACCGCCGTTACCACTGCCGAGGATGCGGAGGAAACGGAGGAGGAAAAGACGTCCTCGTCGTCGCGCTTTTCTTCCCTCGGGCGCTTGAAAAGAAACGAGGAGGGGGCATCGTCATCGTCATCGCCGAGTGTCGATTTCGGCTCGAATTTGACGGCGAATGTGTACGCACGAGAGGAAGGACAAGACGCCTCTTTGGACGTGTTCATCTCGCGAGCGTTCGCGAAAAAGAACGGGATTTCAAATTTTGAACGCGTTTTAATCTCCGTGATGGCGACGACGAGACAAGAAACAACCCCGAGAGGTGGTGGTGCTCTGACTACTCCGGGCGGTGGCGCAGAGGCTGGACTCGGGAATACGTTGACGTTTTGTATGCCAGAAGACGCGGATGTCGCTTCCGTCGTCGGCGAGCGGAAAGCGACGCTCGGTACGCCAGTGGCGAAGGCTTTAGGAGGAGAGAGCGCGATGATGAAAAAAGTGAATCAGAGAGGACCGGCGATGCAGCGACCGTGTGTTTTTGCCGAGGACGAAGACGTCGTTCGAGAGCGGTTTCGAGGAGGCGAGTGGAAAGCTTTGGATGTGAGACACGTGGCGGGGGCGATGCTCGATTTGGACGTCGCCGCGCCCGACGATGCCGTCAGAGAGGCTTGCGATGGACGGTTTGCTGTTCCAGGGAAATCGGCAGTACATTCGGCTTTGGAGAAATCGCAAGTGTCGTTATCTAGGAGACTGTGGCTTTCGCTCGGGTGTCCTCCGGCAGATGCGCTTGTGTGCGTGCGAAAAGCGACGAGGGGTGGTTTAAGGAAAGTAAAGAAGGTGACGTTGAAATTATACGCCATGGAGGCGGCGTTTGCGGTTCGCGCGGAAGGCGCGTGGTTGCGAGACTCGCTCGCGAGGAATCGACGTACCACTAGAAATGATTTATCGTCGTTGGAGATGTTAGCTTTGCGCGCGCTACGCGATCGCGGATATCGCGTCGGGCAGATTGTGCGTTTACCGCTTTTAGGCGTCTCGGCATTGTTTGAAGTGATTTCGATGACAACGACGGGTGATGAGAATATGAACGCGTTTGTTAGTAATGACGAGATCGGTGAGATCGACGAGGAGACCGAAACGTGTGAACTGCTCGGCCGAGACGCGAATGAAAGTGATACCAATGCAAAGAACCAAGACGGTAAAAACAACAACAACGAAGAAGAAGAAGAGGATGAAGAAGACCATATCGGCAGTGCTGTTTTCCGCGCTCGTGCCGCAGGCGCTTCGATCAAATCTGAATCATCGTCCTCTCTTAATAAAAGTAGAACCAGAAATGTACTCGCCGGATGTGAATCGCACATCGTCGCGTTAAAAGATATCGTCACGCTCCCGCTGGTCAACGCTGACCTTTTCAAGAAGTGCGGCGTCGCGCCGCCTCGAGGCGCTTTGCTTTGGGGTCCACCCGGGACTGGTAAGACGCTTTTAGCCCGACACGCGGCCGAGACGTCAAACGCGACGCTTTTTGTCGTCGATGGACCTGAGCTTGTCGGCTCTGTCGTCGGTGAAACCGAAGAGGCCATCCGTGAAGTCTTTCGAGCGGCGGCGAAAGCGAAACCGGCGATTGTCTTGATCGACGAACTCGACGCGCTTTGTCCTTCGAGAGGCGAGAACGTCCAAAACTCTGGCGGTAGTTCCGGCGAAGGAGGAGAGGAATCACATTTGAACACGCGAGCGGTAGCGGCGTTGACGGAGATTTTTGATGGCAACGTCGTTAATCTTGACGGCATTGTCGTTTTGGCGACAACGAATAGACCCGACGCCGTTGATGTTGGACTGAGACGACCGGGAAGGTTTGATCGCGAACTCGAAGTAAACGCTCCGGATCCGCAACAAAGATTTGAGATTTTGAAATCACACTTGGGAACGATTAAGCACGATTTGACGGAGGAGATTATTCGCGAAACCGCGTGGACGATGCATGGATTCGTCGGCGCTGATATCGCGCAACTCGTTCGAGATGCCGCCTCAAATGCCATGCGCAGGATAATAGCTGATCAACAACGTAACGGTAACGATATTTCGGGAGCGATGTCCAGTTTGCAACTCGACGAGACTACTGATATAATCACGTCGCCATCTTCGTCCACGAATGATAGCGTCACGATTGAAGATTTTATCGTCGCAAAGAATCGCGCTCGGCCTTCGGCCATGCGTGACATCAACGTCGAGATTTCAAGCGTTAATTGGGACGACGTCGGTGGTCAGGCCGACACAAAAAACTCGTTGAAGGAACTCGTCGAGTGGGCGGAAACGCATCCAGACGCGATGCAGAAGATTGGCGCGAAACCGCCAAACGGTATTTTGTTATACGGACCTCCCGGATGTTCCAAAACAACTTTAGCTCGCGCTGTCGCTTCACAATCGAAACGAAACTTCTTAGCCGTGAAAGGTCCCGAGTTGTTCTCGAAATACGTCGGCGAGTCCGAAAAAGCCGTCAGGACGCTCTTCAAACGCGCTCGAAGCGTTGCGCCGTCGATAATCTTCATCGACGAAATTGACGGTTTGGCTTCTTCCCGAGGCGGCGGCGAAACAAAGTCGGAAGGTAGTTCCGTCTACGATCGGGTCGTGACGCAGTTGTTGCTTGAAATGGATGGGTTAAACTCTTCTTCGCGAGCAGAAAAAATTGCCGTCATTGCGGCGACGAACCGCCCAGATTTAGTCGACGAAGCTTTGCTTCGTCCCGGTCGTTTCGATCGCCTTTTATTCGTAAAAGCGCCCGAGACGAGTAAAGAACGCGCGGAAATCCTCGCGTGCGCTTTTCGTAAAACGCCGTTAGCGCCGGATGTCAACTTAGAACGCGTTGGTGACATGACAGAGAAATTCACCGGCGCAGATTTAGCAAATTTAGCGAGAGAAGCGGCGTTATGCGCGCTTGAAGAAGAAGACGAGAACGAGACGGAAATCGAGGCCGTTTACATGCGACACGTAGAAAAGGCCATCTCGAGTGGAAGTTCCACGGCGTCTCCAGAACCTTCGGCGGAAATGTTACAGATGTATAACGCGTTCTCTAGACGTGGTTATTAGTAAACTCTTTGTATTATACACACTCATAGCAAAGCAAAATTATATGAAATTCTAATTCTATTAATCATAATACCCAACCTCCTCTCTGATTAAATCGTCTCGCCAACGCGAGAGTAAGTATTCTGCCAAGACGCTTCTCTCCGACGACTGCTCTTTATCCCTCGACAACGCGTGATCATCGTTTCCATCCTTCGCTACGCTTCTTTCGTAAACGGAGTTAAAAAATGCATCGATACTTCCCGCGACTGCAATTTCCATCCCCACGAGCGCAGAAAATACAGCATCGGCTTCACGCTTCGGAATTTTTAAATCGCGAAGCGCGTCTCCCACGTGATTTTTCAACAACAAACTCGTTCTCGGAAGCGCTTCATTCCCGTCGAGTTTGAAGCGCGATTTTGGACTGAGAGGATCCAAACTCGAGTTACTCGCCGTCGGCGATTTCTGTTTTTGTTGGTCCTGCAACTTCTTCGAGTACCGTCGGCCTAATGCACCCGAACCGAAATCCCAACTCGAGTTCCCGATCGACGATTCTGGTCTTGACTTTTGACTGCCAGACATCGTGGAATGATTCGAGCTCCGAGGACTACTCGCAAAGTCCTCGTCTGCTTCTTTTTGCGTGCTCGGCGTCGTCGCCGTTTCTTCTGAACCGTTCTCCGACGGTGTCGTTCTCTCTTCTGCGCTGTTCTTCTTCTTATCTACTTCTGCTACTTCTACGTCATTTTCTTCGTTCTCTGCGACCTTCTTGGTGTTCACGCGATCTGGTCGCGGCGGCGAGTGCAACGGAGGCGGCGGTTTTTTTCTCCGCGTTTTACCCTTCTTCTCCTCTTTCGTCGACGCGTCCGGCGGCGGTGCCGTCAACTCTGACGCTAAACTCGACGTCTGTCGTCGGACCTTTTCTGCTGAATTCACCGCGCCATTCTTCGCCTCTGCAATTATCGTCGACACTTCCTCTCGCTCCTCCGCGCTCGCGTTGTTACTTTCCCCGTTACTCGTCTTGTTCCCGACAGTACTAGTGCTCGCGTCGTTACTCGCCGATTCCGCGGCGTTCACACCGCCAACCTTTAAGAACGGATGCTTCAACAACTCTTCCGCACTCGGCCTCTCCTCGGGGTTCATTTTCACGCACTGTTTCACGAAATCTCTAAACTCCTCCGAAAAATTATACGTCACTCCTCCGTCTTCTTCGTTGTCTTCGTTGTTTTCCGTATACGGCAACTCTGGCGGCGCCGATTGCGGAATTACAAACAGAGCTCGCATGGGATGTAAATGCGCGTGTGGCGCCGACCCAGTCGCGGCTTCAATCGCCGTTATCCCTAGACTCCAAATATCCGCTTTCTCGTCGTACCCGCTCGGTCCGTCAAACCCGCCGGTTCCGCTCGATTGAATAACCTCCGGAGCCATCCAAAACGGCGTCCCGGCAAACGTCTTCCTTCTCGCCCCGATCGTTTGCGTCATCTGCCCGGACACCCCAAAATCCGCCAATCTCACCTCCCCGTTCTCGTTCAACAAAATGTTCGCGCACTTCACGTCTCGATGAATTTTTCCTTCCTCGTGTAAATACTTCAACGCTTTCACCACGTCTCGCATCAACACTCGAACGATTCGCTCATCCAACGGCGTCTCTCGACATAAATCCTGAACCGATCCCCCGCCCATGTATTCCATCGCAATTGCTAACGTGCTCGTTTTCGGTACCAACCACGAGCCTAAATATTTCGTCACGTGCGGGGAATCGCAGTTCGCCAACACGTTGATTTCGCGCTGAATGTCCAAAACGTCGTCCTCGCACTCTTCCAAATCCACTAACTTTATGGCGACGGTTTCGTTGTTATTGAGCACATCTAACGCGCGATGGACGACGCCGGTCGTCCCTCGACCGACGAGTTCGAGGAGCTGGAAACGGTTGACGAGCAGAGCAGAGGAAGGGAGAGGCGCGCCATCTTCCTCCTCCTCCTCCATTCTTGGTGGTAATGTTGGTGGTGTTTTGGGGGGGGGACTGTGCCTTGTTTTTATGAGAAATGGAGCAAAAAACAGAAAAGACGAACGAATTGATTATTATATCGACGCGTGGATGTTTGTGTGAGTACTATTAATAACTACAAACGCGTACACGCTGACGTGGTGGTAAAGTGACTACCAATCGAACCGTTTCAACGTGGTCGTGGCTTCGATCAAATCTTTCTGCGTTTTCCTTCTTCGGTAAAAAATCGGACAGTCTCTCGACGTGCACAAGACGTCTTGGTGCAACGAACCTTGACATCTTTGACATTGCGTCCATAAACGGTTGAAGTCTTTCTCGAGTTCGTTCACCGTGACTAACGCTTTTTGGAGATGTTTAGATTCGTCTTCCACGCAGTGTTTACACAAAGATTTGGAGAGCTTTTCGTCCGTGATTGGTGCGCGGCAACCGACGCAGGACGGGCGGACTTTCGCGAAGCGCATGATGCCGCCGGCCAAGGTGGAAGACGGGGTAGGTAACGCGATCGACCTGGTGTGTTCACCAGAGAGGAGAACAGATGCGGCGTTCTGTAGTATCGGTTCGAACAAACGCAACAAAGGTTTGGTCAAGAAGTTGTCCAAGTAGTGCTTGTGATCGATGGGTAAGTTGTTATCCATGGCGTAAATCGGGCACTCGGATTTCTCGTACCCTTTGGCGTTTTTCGTGGCTTTAATCATGACGTATGCGACGCGGTCGCCAACAACTGGAGCCGTCGCTGGGTCGCGAAGGAACATGCGTTGTGCCAACTCCGCGTGCGCCGCTTTGACCGCGTATTCGTCCGCGGTTTTCGTCAAACCTTTGGTGATGACCAAAAGCGACAAATCCAACTTATTCATCAGTAAATCCGAGATGGTGTTTTGGACGTATTTGACCGCGCCAGGGATGTCTCTATCCATGAGGATTTTCGTCAAGCACGTTTCGACGACCTGGCGCACTAACAGACAGTTATCGCGACGCACAGTTTCGATGCCTTTGGTATCCATTTTTGTCCACTTTTCGCTGTTTTCCCAGAGTAAACCGGCGTATCTTTTCTTGGAGATTAACAAATACGGCCAGTAACACTTTTCAAATTCTAACTTGATGGGTTTCGTAAACGTCGCGGAGACGTAATCGGCGGCTTCTAAACCATACTCCATGCTCGTTTTTAATTCTTTACAGTTGAATTTAATCATCACGGAATCGGTATCGCCGTATATGACTTCGGCGTCGCCTTCGTACCCGTTGGCGGTGGTGTATTTTTCCTCGACCAATTTCTTCGTGTGGTCAATCATCTGACGACCGTACGCCGTCGTCGAGGCGGAAATCTCCAAACACGGAAGCTGACCGACCGTGGCGCCGGTAAAACCATACACGGAGTTGGCGGATATTTTCAACGCCAACTGACGACCGTCTAAAACCGCCCGTTCTAAAGGATCCGTCGCTTTTTTTAAATCCTGTTTCGCTCGTTTCCGCGCCGATAACAGTTCCTCTAAAATTTCCGGAAGGATACCTTTGAACTGCGTGGATTTGACAAAAACATCTCCGGTTGGCGCTTTCGTGTACGCTTCCGGCGGTAAATCCGCCACGTCGTGTTGCTTGACCAACGTGCAATAGCACAAATTGTGCGCCATCATGATGGAAGGGTACAAAGAGGCGAAATCGAGCGTCGCGATTGGAAGCTCGTAATACCCAGCTTTCGCGTCCAAAACAGTCGCGCCTTCGTACGCGACTTCACCTTCTAATTGCGCGTTCGGACCGTTTCCTCGGTCTCTTCTCGCTGGGATGATCAATCCGCGTTGTCTGGCTTTTCGCAACAGCTGTGACATGACTTTAATCGATTGTCCTCTCGCCAACAAGAAGGACAACGGGACGCCGGTAACTCTGGACATTTCGATGTAGTTGTACGTATACATGAGTTTATCCAACAGACGTTGCGGCAAATACGCGTCCTTCAAACAGTACACCGCCAAACGTCTTCTGGTTTCCGCGGTCCCGGCTTGTAACTCGGAAATCGCCGAGTGATGCACGTCTTCTTTCTGCTCGCCTAAGAAGTGCGCGGACACCGAGTTCAAAGAGTAACTCGAAAGTTTATAATCTCTTTGAATCGCTTGGAGCATATCAAATTGAACTCTTCCTTCGATGGTAATTTCTTTCGACTCTCTCGTCCCGTACGCTTTGGAACTAAACGTCGTGTCTTTAATCGTCAGTTGTTTCCCGATAATTCTCCCCCAATACGGAAAATCTTGCACGCCTAGCGTTTGCGCGCGTTTGATGAGATATGGGAAATCGAAATTGACAATGTTATAGCCAATGAGCATGTCTGGATCGACGGCGCGCATAAACTTACCCCAGTCTCTCAATAACTCCCGCTCGTCTCGAAACGATTTCACCTCTGCGCCGACGATTGGCGCGCACGTGTCTAGCGTCCAAATCGCTTTAATAATCGGCGAATCCGAGCCTTGTTCGGTGACGAGCGTGGCGATTTGAATCACCGGATCCTGTTCGGCGTCCGGGAAGAAACCTTTTCTCCCAGCGCACTCGATATCGACGGACAAAATTCTGAACGGCGCCAACTTTGAATATTTTCCTTCCGCGGCGTGCGAGATGAATCGATCGAACATAACGTCGCACTCGATTTGACAATAACTCGCTTTCCTTTGTTGCGGACGCACGCGATAATTTTTCGCCGGTAATTCCAACCAGTTCCCACCGACAACTGCTCTGTCTACCATAAACCTTAACGTGTACAAAATGTTACTCTCAAACGTTGGAAACGTTAACGCGCTTTGGTGCAACTCGTCCACGTGTATCCCATTTTCTAAAATCCCTCTCGCTTGCGCCACTTGCGTCGGCAACATCATGATGATGCGTAAAAAACGTCCTTTCTTCCCGTTCGGTTGGAAATTCATGAGCGATTGTTTATCTAAAATCAAATGCGCGTCCAGCGCGAAATGCCTCGCCGAATTCGACGACCTTTGGTGCGCCATCATCTGCGAATTCAAAGACATCAAAAACGCCGGAATGTGTTGCTCCGTGAAAGTTTCCGGCACCGCGCAGTAAAAATACGGGTTGAAACCGTGCACGTGCACGCACACCGAGTGGCCGTCTTCGGTCACGCCAAACATTCGCAAAATCGCCGCCTGGCCCTTCGACCGTCTCTCCTGGCCGAGCATCTCGTGCGGCTGGCCGATGATGTAATCGATGTCCAACTGTTGAAAAACTGTTCGAGAAGTCAAAAAATGTGAGTTATGAAGTTTGAAAATCTCCCAAAGCGCAAAGCGAAGAAGACAAAGAAAAAGAATACGAACAACGCGTTTCAAAGAATAAGAGTGAACAACACAAAATCAAAACGCACGTATAGAATCCGTTTGACCATCGATCGGTCTCGCCAAAGGCTTCCTGTTCCAACTTTTCTTCTCCGCCTCGACGACTTTCACGTCGTCGGAGACTTTGCCTAAATCTTGGACGTACACCTCTTCCTCCAAGATTTCCTCGTTGGCACTCCAAGGATGTGTTTCTTGCGTCTCCAACTCGTCCTCTTCTAACTCGTCTTTTTTCGCGCGCTTTTTGTCCTCCTCCTCCTCGAAGTCCTTTTCGTCGCCTTCTCTCTTGTTGGTGGTTGTGGTGGTATTCATCGTTTCCATCGTTAACGCGCAGAAGAAAGAGATGTATAAGAGGTTGTTGTAGGGAAAAGAAATGATTGGTTTTCTCTCTCTCTCGAGCTCTTTTCTCGTTTTTGAATTTTTTTCGTTGTTGTTGTTGAAAGCATGAGACGAAAAAGACAAAAGAAGGGGGAGAGAGAGTTTTGCTCTCTCTCTTTGTCGCGAACAAAAAATATCTTTGAAAATATCTCACAAAGGGCAAAAAAGAAGAAAAAAAGCATCCTTTCAAGGAAGAAAATATTCTCTCTCTGTTCTCTCTGTTTAAAGGGAGGCAGGGCTTCCTCTCTCCTCCATCGTCGTCGTCGTCATCATCAGCCGTCTTTGTGAAATACAGAGCAGCACGAGAAGAAAGAAAGCAGAGAGCAGCACGAGGACGCAAAAATCCCGACATCTGGTGGAGAGAGGAAGTGTTGTTGGGCGTTTTATTGATCGAGAGAAGTTTGTGTTTGCGCGCGTTTTCCCCCTCTAATTTCCCTTCGGAAGGCATATTTATTGGTCTCTTCTTTCGACAATTTTTCTTCGTTTTGGTGGGAAAACTGCCCTTCTGAAACCTTCCTTTTCTCTCTGATTTTTTTTTCTGTCGTTTCGGAAAGAAGGGAACGAAGAGGAGGAAAAATCAACACAAAAAATCACTACGGCGCGAGTACGTCGAGCGTCGACGACTCTCTCTACGTAATACTCTTCTTCAGAAGGAAGGAAGAATAGATTTAGAGAGATTCTTTCTCGTCGAAAACTTCCAGCGCAGAGGCGAGAGGAAATTCGCGTTGAGAAGAGTAGAGCGTAAAAGAGAGAGAGAGAAGGGGGATTTTAATTTCTTTTAGGCGAGAGAAAAAGGCGACTTTCCGTGAGAGCGTCCTTCTGTTTTTTTTATACGGACCTCTCTTTGTGCGCGCATTGAACGTGAGAAAAGAGGGCGAGAAGGTACGTGGATCTGCGTTTACGCTTTTGAATTGAACAGAATTTAGACTCTTTTACTCGTAAATCGATTTTTTTTGGGCACGAAGCCGTCGCGTTTAGGCGCACTGCGTGCGATTCGATGCGCGCGCGTGCCCTTCGGAATGCCTCATCGGGCAGTGCCTGAGAGGTGTCGAAATTCCTGCCCTTTGTCCCATTTTCTGAATTCAATCGCGCGCGAGGAGCGCGAATGGTTGAGATATTCGCTCGAAAACGAATGCCATTATACGCCTCATATCGAATACTTACGTTTTGCTTCTTTCTTTTTCAATGCATTCACACAGAAAGTGCTTTTATTCGCTCGAGAGAGAAGAATTGGAACATTGATTAGTGCCCCTCCCCTGTCCTCGGTCCTCTGTCCTCTAAAAGCGCTCGGTTGACGGCGGCGGCGAGAAAAAGAGAAAAAGGAAAGTAAAGATGGCGAATACTCAGTCGCCGACTGGGATTGCAGGGAAAAGATGCGCGCACTGTAACACGCACACGACGCCTTTATGGCGTAACGGTCCGGACGGACCGAAGACGTTGTGCAACGCGTGCGGCGTCAGAGACAATCGAAGACAAAACAAGACGAGAAACGTTCAGCAAAAACCTCGCGTGAAGAAGGAGCCGAGGCCAGAAAAGGCTGAAAAAGAAATCAAGAAGAAAGGCGATGGCAATCGACCGAAGAGAGGAAGTGCTGATTATAAAGACGGGATAGAAAATGACACGAACACTACGCCGACGAAGGGGAATAAGAAGAAGGTTTCTCAACGCGAGTTGAACGCGCGCATCCAAGGCTTTAATAAAGATCCGTTTGCGAAAACTGAGAATATTCACGTGCCACAGTTTGGTAAAGCGGAAACTGCGCAGTATTACGCGAGTATGAACGATGGGAAAGCGTACAAGCCGCCGCAGGGGTATCACAAGTCGGATGGCGGAGTCGTCGCGGCGAGGTTTGGTCCGAACACCGCGGCGGCGACGTACGAGTGCGACGACCAAGATTTGCAATGGCTCGAATCCCAAAGAGACGCGTTTGTTGCGGAAAACATGAAAGAAAAGAAGAAAACGAATACTGCGATGATGAAAAAGAAAGACCAGAAAAAGCAAGTAGAAGCAGAAGGAGGTAAACAAGCGGAGATGAAAGGTAAAGACGGTGTGACGCAAGAACACGTGGAGAAACTTTTCGACGTCTTTGAAGAAGCGTCCTGGTGCGCGTCGAGTATGGTGTCGTCGAACTCCGCGTGTGATATCGTCTTGGGTAGATGTTATTCGCCGTCGACGGAGGAAGATGCGCTGCACTGGACGTCAGACCAACCGATGCACGAAGCGTTTTTGGTTTCGCCGCCGCACTACAAACGCAACGATAAGAGACATAGTCTGCCGAATAAGTACGATACTTGGGGTGTGATTATGAATGGCGGTGAAAATTCCAACGACGCGACGTACGATTGCGTGACTCTCCCTCAAACTCCGAGTACAAACGACGTCACTGCCGGCGACGGAGGTCTCATCGGGAAGAAAATGAAAACTGCAACAACAACAACAACACATGCGAAATCGAAATTGAACAAAAGTGTGATTAATTCTGGTTCTGAAAATTCCTCCGAGTGCTCCGATGATGAGCACTTGGCGAGACTGGAAAAGTTGTCGGATATAAACGATTCTGACGTGGAAAACGTGTCGGGAAACGGGTCCAGCAATGATCTCGTCGTCAAAAGAGTTACAAGAAGTTTAAACAATACGAATAGTAAATCTTTGACGAAAGTCCATTTGGAAGGGCGAGCTGCTTCGGCGAAGCAGTCCGCCGCTGCGCTGAAGTTGCGCAAGGCGCGTCGCGCCGCCGAATGGGTTCCCTCGACTGTGGATGTCGGGGCGGGTGAGCTGAAAACGCCAATCCAACAAAAGACCAAGAAAAACAACACCAACAACAATTCAACGAAATATAAGAATAATATCACAAACAGCGACAAGAAGATCAACACAAACTCGAACGCATTCGATGCATTCGGTGGTGGTGGTGGTGGTGGCAGTCTCAAATTTGGATTAACGAAACGCGTGACGCGCGGTTCGAAATCTTCCTTGTCCTCCCTCGCGGAGACCGAGGAAGTTTTCGATCGCGCGTTGCTCGAGAAGAAGATGAACTTGACCGTGAAAGTATCCCAAAAAAATACGAGTGCGAAAGCATTTTTTTCTCCAGGCGCTTCTATTCGTCCGAAGCCGTTCGTTATGAAGCATGACGCTAGTATGGATAAAGCTTTCGCAGAGCTGCGAAAAAAGTATCCGCACGCGCCGTCTTGCGAAGTCGTTTTGACTGTTCATCACTACTGGTATCAGAAGAGGATGGTTCATAACAACGGTCGTCCATTGCTCTCGCGATTTTACTGGACGCCTTCAAAAGAACTTCGTGAACGTCCAGAGCTCGCCACTGAAGCTGAGCGCGATCGCTACCTGTTTTGCTTTGATGCCGCGGCGGTGAAACGCCAAAAGGCTGAAAAAGAAGAGCGAAAAAATGCTCTGATGAACAGTGGCGGTGCGCTTGCGCAGAAAAGACGACGACGACGAGCGTGCTTCAATCCGGCAGCATCCAAGAGACGACGCAAAGCGCAGGCGGAGATGGATTTCGCCACGACGCAACCTTTAACGATTTGCTTCGAGCCGTTGGAGGACGTCTTGGAGTACGGTTTGGAGTACGTGGAAGCGGACGACGAACGCTACGTCGAACTCATGGCGCTCGCTGAAAGAAGTGGAACTCCAAAGTTCAACGCTAATAAGCGCGCGTCGCGAAGTGCGGCGGCAAGAGCGAATAACGAAGACAGTGAGAAAAACACAATCGTAGGATCCTTGATGAAGAAGATGTTTGGTTGGCGAGGCTCAACCGAATCGGATTCGTTACATCGTCCGGAAACTCCAAAGAAACGTCGCACGCCGAGAGGTGGAAGCGCGCGCGCGTGAGAGGTTCAGTGTCTGTGTGTGTGAAATATTTTTAAAGATGTGAGAAGCGAAAGAGTGAGAGAGAATAGAAGTTGAGTTGTTTGGGCTTTCGAAAGGAGTGCTATTGTCTTTGACGAACGAGAAATAACTGAAACAAAACCAAAATGAAAACAAAACGAGAAAGAAAAACGAATAATAAACCGAGAAATAAATGAAACGAAACAATTAAAACGAGAAAAGTAATATAATACAACCAAGCAGTAAAGAGAGGGCGGGTGAGAGTGAGAAGAGGATGAGGAAGCGACTAGTAGATCCAAATATTTTTTAAATGAGAAATCTCAGAGCGTTCATTCTTTACAGTTCCACAAGTGCATGTTTTTAGCTGACTAATATTCTACATCATCGCTACCGGTGTTATTCGCCTTCCAGTCTGCGCCACGCCTTTATTCGTATCTTCGGTGCTACTTTTATTGTTTGCGAACAGAGCGTCCACCGTGGCTTGGTCTGGCTTTTTCGCCGCGGCGGTGCCGTTAATCGTGGCGTTCTCCTTGTTCCCCTCCTCCACTACTTCAGTCTCCGCGGGAAGTTTCGGCATTTCGACTTCTTCGCCAAATTCACCTTCGTCGAATCGAACAAACGAGCAGAAACCATCCTTACTGGACAACACCAGAGTTCTCCCGTCCGCGCTCCAAGTCGCGCACGTGACCGCGGCGTAATGAGCGTTTGAAATGACGGCGACAGGAGAAGCAACTTCGGTATCATACACCATAGCTCCATCAATTGTACACACGCAAAATATGCATCGGTGCTTTAATCCTCTAAAAGGATTCGTGGAAGCAACTGATTCGTCATCGTTTTTAACGCCTCTCAGTTTAAACACCTTTGGCGAAAACGCCACGCACGTCGACGGTTTCAGTGACGGAAGGGACGCTTTCGGTTGCGTCAAATCGTCTCGAGAGAACACGTGCGCGCAGTCCGTACTTTCACTCTTCTTCGCGCCGCCGTGTTCGGAGACCTTTTCCTTGAGTATACCACTGGGCACGACTAAGAACGAACCACACGGCGAGAAACTTGGTCGTCTAAAGAACGAAGGCAAGGTGTCGTCGTGAAAGAGCATCGATGAACACGCGTCGTTGTTTTCGTTGCCTTGGTTACTGCTATCTATGCTAGACTTTGCGCTCTTCGCGCAGCTGCTGTACTTGAACGAGCTCGTCGTCCAAACTTTCTTCGTCGCACTCGGACTTTCGCCCTTCTTCGCTTTCATCGCAACCTTCTTCGAAGACCAAGCACACATCGTCCTATCCGCGCTCACAGAAACTATCCATTTTGACAACGCGTCAAACGTCACACCTTGGACAAAACTTGTGTGTCCGTTACCACTGCTCGCACCTAACGCGCATTTACCTTTTTTACCTTCGAAGGCAATCAGGGGGACCCCACCATTCGCGACGTCGTAAATAATCGTCCGCCAATCGATGTACGACACCGCGACGAGCTGCGAGTCGGCGGACCACGTCAAATCTAACGCATCCGCCGTTCCGCCACGCAACGCGCATTTGCACTTAAAAAGAGAAGGCGCTTCTTTCTCTCCTTGTTGTTTAGCATCAGATTCGGTTCTGTTGCCAGAGACAACCATCATCTGCGCGTTGTTCGTCGTCTCCGTCTTCTTTTCCTCTCCCTCCTTTCTCGTCGTCGTCGTCTTCTCAAACACGAACGCTTCGCCTCGGTCTCCACACGACGCGAGTGCGGCGCCATCCGGAGAAAACTTCACGCAATTCACCACCGCCGCGTGTCGAGTGATCGTTTCTTTATATTCCACGCGACTTTGCGTCTGCTCTTCTCCTACTTTTGCTTCTCTCTCGTCCTCTTTCTCCTCCTCCTCCTCCTCCTCCACTTTGTCGACGATTTCCAAAACGTCCCAAATCTTTATCGTCTTATCGCCTCCAGCGGTCGCGAGACGTTTATACGAAGAAGACGATGAAGAAGGATCGAACGAACACGCGAGAATCGGTTCGTTGTGCTTCTCGCCTTCCAGGTTGTGCCAGAAGACGGAGATTAAATCCACGCGCATTTTATTCGAATTTTGAAAAATTTTGTGTCGATTTTTTCTTCGTTTCTCGCTTTAAAAGTATCGTGTGTGATGACTTATTATATTAAACAACTCTTCTTTTCGTGTACTACTAGATGACCATTCTCGTATTATTATTCGTTATTATAACTATTATTATTCTCAGAGCGCGCTTTTTATCGCTTTCCTTCTTCTCTCTCGCTCTCGTTGATTGATTTGATTCGATGATTGCGTAAACATCATCATAAATCCGCTCTCGTGTATTATAATTTTTATAGTAGTTTACAAACGTAAGCCACCCTCCGTGCTTGCAAAATTTCCTCCTCTTTCTTCTCTTCTCTTTGATGCATAACATATAATTACTCCATTTGTTTTCTCCGATGATTATTAAAATTCTTGGCCGTAGGTGTCCATGCGATCCAACATCGCTCTCAGATCCATTTCCGTGATGTGTCTCGGGTTCGGTAACACCAGGCGGAAAAAGTTGACGTAGCCCATGCTGGCGATGGGTTGGAAGCCAATCATGGCGTCGCCGGCTTTTTGCATGGCGTTTTTCAACTTTGGAGCGACGTAACCGAGTTCGGCCCAATCTTCTTCAGTCGCAGTTGTCCGGTTGAATGGGCGCAAGCGCGGCGGAACGTACCAGAACCCGACGTTGGAGCATTGGGCCGGTTGGACGAGAACGAACTTGCCGTCCGAGTTTTCAACTTCGAGTTGGACGAATTTCGCCAAGTGAAAGGACCGATCGATGCACTTGGCGAAACCTTCGTCGCCTCGCAATTTCCACGCCAACCATAACTTCACGGCGTCTGCTTTGCGTCCACACTGAATGGTTCGGTCGCCCAAGTCCGCGCCAGAGTTATTCTTGTCCGGTTGGAAGAGATATTCCGCCTTGGCGCCGTTCGCTTTAGATAAAGAGCCGGCGTGCTTGCAGACAAACACCGAGCATTGCAAAGGCATGCCGAGCATTTTGTGCGGGTTCCAAGAGAAAGAATCCGAGCGTTCCGCGCCGTCCATGAGATGATTGTGCTCTTTGGAAAGCATGGCACCACCGCCCCACGCGCCGTCGATGTGGGTCCAAATGCGTTGCGATTTCCCGTTGGCATTTTGAAACTCGTCGACGACGTCAAAGATTTCGCTGAACGGATCAAAAGCGCCTAAAACAGTTGTACCCGCGGTCGTGCCGACGTAGAACGGCGTTTTGCCTGCCGCGATGGCCGATGCAATCGCCGCACGCAAAGCGCCCGGATCCATGGCACCGTTCGGCAGACATTTCACCGCGACCAAGTTTTCTTCGCCTAAACCGGTAACGATGGCGGATTTTTTGTACGAGTAATGCGCGTTTTCGCTGCAAAAAGCTACCAACTTGTTATTTCTGTCCATGCCAGCCTTGCGAATGGAAGAGTCCGCGACGTCTCTGGCTAACAAGATGGAATATAAAATCGATAACGATCCACCTGGGACGAACAAACCGTCGTGTTCGGGAGTCTCGACGCCGTCGTTGGTCTTCAACCAACACCGCGCGACTTTCTCCAAGCATGATTTCTCAATCTCCGTCAACGATGGCGCGACTTCGAACGTGTGCACGTTTGAGTTCAACGCCGCGGAGACCCATTCGCCGGCTAACGCGACCGGGTCGACACCGGCGTATAATTGATTCAAAAATAACGGCGACGATGAACGCACGGACGTTTGCAAGATGGTCGTCACGGCGTCTCTCAACTGTTGCTCGCTCCACGCCGGTTCTTGGTGCTCAAAGGTCATCCCAACGCCAGCTTCGGAAAACATCGCTCGAATGCTTTCCGGAGTATTCATCAATACTACCGGTTCTTCGCCAATTTTTACGGATTGACGATGGTATTCGACCATTCTCGCCGCCGTCTCTTCCAAAAATCTCAACTCCGCTTCCGTTTGTTCTCTCGGGTTCAACTCGTCGTCGTTGCATTGCTTTCTCGTGTCGTGTTGTAAAGAGCACGCGTTTATCGGAAACATTCTGCTACTCTTTTGGTTCTCGCACGGATCGTTCGCGCCCGGTCGCCAATAGATTTCTCCATCCTCGGGACTCTTTTCCTTGCCCGTGAATCCTTTCTCGTTCATCCAATCGTCGTTGAAAATCTTGGACAGGTATTTCACCCCAGAGTCTGGCAAAACGGTCACGATGACGCCGTTGTCGATTTTACCGCTCAAGACCGCGCACGCGTGTAAATTCAACCCGGCGGAGCCTCCAACTAAAACGCCCAAATCTCTCGCGACTTTGCGACACGTGTAAAAACTCGACGCGTCGTCTCCTCTTTGCGCGCCATCGACGACGTCCCAGGACAAAACACCCGGAATAGAATCTTTCCCGACGCCTTCAATCTCCCACTTACCAACAATTAACTCGTTTTCCGGAACGTCGTTAACGAAATTATCCCACAATACCGACCCTCGCGGATCCGCCAACACGGACTTGATCTCCGGGTTCACCGCCTTCAAATACCGACTGGTACCCGTCAGCGTCCCACCCGTACTCGACCCAGCGACAAAGTGCGTGATGAGTCCTTTCGTTTGCGCGATAATTTCCGGCCCTAACGTCGCCTCGTAAGCCAACGCGTTGTTCAAGTTATCGTACTGGTTCACGCCGAAATACTTCCCCGGATTTTCCGCCACCATCGTGTTCTCGATATTTTGATAATGCTCTGGATCGTCCGCAGCTACGCCACTCTTCGCGACAATAACCGTCCCACCATACGCTCTCATGCTATCGATCTTCTCTATCGAACATTTCTTATTCGTAATGACGATGTAATCAAACCCGCGAATGGCGCACGCCGCCGCGATGGCGCTCCCGGTGTTCCCGCTCGTCGCCGCCACCACCGTCATCCCCTCCTTCAAATCCCCAGCATCAATCGCCGCTTGTAAAATATAACTCGCAATTCGATCCTTAATGCTTCCACTCGGATTCATATACTCGCACTTCGCGTAAATCTTCACCTTTGAAGGATTCAAACTCAACACGCTCGTCACGTCAATCAACGGCGTCCCTCCAATCAACGCGTTCGATTGCACCGGCCCAGTCGTCACCGCTCTCCTCACCGCTTGCCAACTCTTCGTCTGCTTCGAAGAGGCGTGCAACACATCGATCGGTCCATCCGACGGCGTCGCGATCGTTTGTTCCGCGAAGTTGTTACCGTTCAACTCGTACGTCTGGTCGATCATTTCTTTTTCTTCTTGTCCTCGTGACGACCCCGGCGGCGATTTTGCAGATTTCCCCGCAGCGAGTGCGTCCGCTAACCCTTGTTGTTCTCGCTGCTGCGAGGGATTGTTGATCGCGCGGAGACGAGATTCACCACCACTGGTGCTGTTCAAACCACTTTTTGCACTCGTGATTTTGTTGTTGTTGTTGTTGTTCGAGGACGCGGAAGTGACGAGCAGCGCGTGTCTCCGCGTGTCGGAAACCCTCGCGAATGGAGAGGAAAAGTGACGACTGAAATGGCTTCCCATCGAAGCATCATCGCTCGTCGAAGAATCAATTACGAGTTTTTGATTACCACTAAGAAGAAGGCGCTGCGTTTTCGTTCCTCTCTCTGCGTTTGACGACAAAATTTGACAATTTCGCAAAGACGACGAATGAGTTGATAACGCAACGCCTCGGCGTATCCGCACGAACTTCGGGGTGATGTTTATGCACAGCATCGAAGCGTTCGTGCGTGTGCTGTGCATCATCATCTCAGTCAAGAATGAGGAACGGATACACGTGTGTTTTATCTTTCTTTCTTTTTCTCGTCTCTCAATTTTTTTTTTTTCGGGTTTTGGAGTACGCGCTTTGACTCACGTGAGTGCGTAAAGGTAGGTCACATTTTGACATGAGAGAGTACCCCGTTAGTACGTAAAGGGTTACTCCTCTCTTTTTGCCTTACAAAAAATTTTTTCTCATCAAATTTTTTCTTTTTTTCTCAAAATTCGTCGTCGACGTTTCTTCAAAAACAAAGAGAAGAGAGATGACGACGACTTTGGCGGCTTCTTCGAGCAGCGCGACGACGGCTCTGGAACGCGCGATCGCGCGAACGCTGGACGCGTTCATTCGGAGAAGCGCTCGAGGAGGCTCGGACGCGATGAGCAGTTCTGGTCAATCATCGAAGAGCCTTAAAGGTGGTTTTAAGGGCGTGTTCCTCGGGAAATCCCGCTCGGTGGTACGACTCACCGGGAAGGACGGGAAAAAGTTACTCCAAGGATTGCTGACCAACGACGTCGATTTACTTCTGGAGGATGACGATAATAATACTAATACCATGTACGCGGCGATGTTAACGCCGAAAGGGCGAATCGTGACGGACGTGTTCTTGACGAGAGGAAGAAGCGATGATGGTGGAAGAAGAAATAATGATGAGATTTTGATTGACTCGTGTCAACGTGCCAAAGAGACGTTGTTGACGCAAATAGTGCGGAGGAAGTTACGGTCGGACGTTTCAGTGGAAGACGCGAGCGAGGAGTTGAGCGTACGCGTGATGCCACCTTCGTTTGATACCGATTATGCTGATAGTGGTGGTCGTGGAAATGTACTCTTACCGGCGGATCCGAGATGGTTTGGATTAGGACGACGCGGGATAGTTTTTGACGCTACGAAGAAAACGGAGGAAGACGCAGAGTTGGACGAGAAGGTGTACGCGAACTGGAGACACGCGAATGGCGTGCCGGAAGGGTCTTTGGAACTCGGCGAGCGGTTTCCGGCGGAATCGAGGTTGACGCATTTACACGCGGTTTCTTTTACCAAGGGTTGTTACGTCGGCCAAGAACCGACGGCGCGGGCGGAGTTTCAAGGCGAAGTGAGGAAAGGCGTCGTTCCGGTTGTTTTTGATGAAAATAAAGAAGTCAAAATAAATGGGATAGTCATATCGAAAAAAGACGGGAAAGAGATTGGGAAAGTGGTCGCCTCTCGAGGTGGCGGCGTCGGGTTAGCGTTGGTGAGATTTGCAAAGGTGGAAAACGTCAGCGAAGGCGTTTCGATTGAAACAGTCGACGAGAGCGGCGACGGAGGAGAAAAGGAAGAGAAAGCGTTCACCGAGTGCGAATTTGGAACGCCTAACTGGTGGTCTCACCATTGGAATTCAAGAGATTAGTTATTAGAAGGATAGAGTTGTGTATTACTAGTAGGTAGTTCGCTTTGCGCTATGTTGTAAGTATAGAAATCTGCAAATAATGTTGTTTGTCTACGCGAACAGAAAGATTTTTTACGAGGACGTTTCCATTTGCTTTTGTTTCTTCCACGCGTACGCGGCTTCCAACAACTTCAAGTTTGGTTTCGCGCCTGCTTCTTCTGGAAACACGTAATCGTAATACTCTTCCGTCCCTGCATCTTCGCCGTCTTCGGTGTACATTGGACGTTTTCTCTTGACGCGTTTCGGCATCTTCTTGTCCACGGCGTCTATCAATTCTTTCTTTTCATTCGACGTGCCAGAAGCGTTTTCCTCGAACACTTTCCACGCCTCTAACAACATCACCCGTTCCTCTTTCGCATCGGGTTGGTTCGTTTTCAAAGCCTCCAACGCGCGTTCAAAAACCCTTCTCGCGTTTTGTTCGCGAGCTTCTTTCGATTCCGTCGGTGTTTTCTTCACGTGCGCCTCCTCTCGCTTTCTTCTTTCCGCCTCAGTCTCCTCGTCTTCGTCCCATTCCTCGTCGTCCTCGGGAGGCGGCAAGACGATTTTGTTTTCAAACTTGGCAAAGCTCATCCAAACTTTCACGTGTTCCGTCTTCTCTAACAATCGCTCGTACAACGCTCTCGCTTCGACTCTGTTCCCAATGGAAATTTCAAAGTCAATGTACGCCTTCCACAAGCTTTCGGGCATGTCTAAAGCCGGTTGTTCGATTGCCATTTCAAAAATGGCGCGACCGCGTTCGGTTTCTCCTAAATCCTTCTCCAACTCGGCGTATTTCACCCAACTCTCGCAATCTCTCGGGTTCAACTCTAACGACTTTTCGTACAACGATCGACACCGGTCCACGTTTCCTAACTGAGACTCGACCTCTATGTACGCGTCAAAGATTTTTGGTTTCGGAGCTAATCCGATGGCTAATCCCATAATCTTACGAAACGCGTCTAATTTTTTCCTTCTCAATTCAAACTTAGCGGCCATGATCCACACTTTCGAAAACGAAAACTCGTTGTGCGGGACCAACTTCAAGAGTTCTCGCATAACCTCCCTCGCACGGTCGTAATCTTCCGCGTCCAACTCTTCGAATAAGAAATAATTGATCCATAGATACACGTATCGTCGCCAATATCTCTTCTCGTTCGCCGGCGGTTTGTTCCCAATCGCGCGTTCGTACACCTCTCGAACTTTATCCCACTCCCCGTTCTCCTCTTCTAATTTCGCAAACGCGAACCAATGGTCGTAGTTCATCGGTTCCTTTTCGACTAAAATTTCGTATTCGTGTCTTCGTTTCTCCACGACTGCATTTTCAATGCCTTTCGAGTCGCCAAACTGTTTCTCAAACGTCATCATCGCTTTCCGGATCGAGTCGTGCATCGATTTCGGCAACGCCGTCAGCGCGTACTTATAAATCCCTCTCGCGCGTTCATACTCGTGATTTTTCTCCTCAAATTTTGCGTATTGAACGTACAAATCGTCCACGTCTTCCTCTTCGCTCAACATCTCAATCCCAGCCTCGAACACTTTCCTGCAATTTTCGTTGTCGTGTTTCTGATACTGCTCAAATTTCGCCCACTTCCCGAACACTCTCGTCGACGGATGCACCTGCGCGTATCTCTGATACACATCTCGCACGCGATCGTACTCCTTATACCGCATCTCAAAATTCACAAACGCGTTCCACGCTAACTCGCTCGGTTCCCATTTCATCCATTTCTCAAACACGTTTCGACACGCCGCTATTTCGCCCATCGTCTCTTCCATGTGCGTAAACTTATACCACAAAACGTCGTGTCTCGGCAACAAAGAGCACGCGCGGTCCCACACGTTCCTCGCGTGATTCACAAACCCAGCTCGCATTTCCATCTCCGCGTAGTTTATCCACACCGGGACTTCTTTATAATTTTGATCCAGCGCGCGTTCCCAGACGCTTCTCGCTCGTGCGAAATCCCCTTGGCCTTCCTCCCATTGCGCGTATCGCGTCCACACTTTGCTGTCCCAATACGTTCTCCGAATCACGTCTTCGAATTCTTTCCGTTTCTTCAATCGGTACTCGTACAGTTCTTCGTTGTTCGTGATCTTTTGCCTCGGCGCGATGTACGTGTCGTCCTGTCGCTCTTTCGCTTCGCGGACGATTTGTTCGGCGGTGATTTGGATCGCAGCGGCGGATTTGTTTTTCACCCGCGTCGCTCGAGGGAGGTTCGACGCGGTGGCCGCTTTGGACATGTTCCGCATCATGGCGTTGGCGTCGTCGTCCGCCATTCCTGAATAATAATGCTTTATCAGAGTTCTTTTCGCCTTGTTGTAAAACGAAGTGCAAAAGTGTGACTCAGAATGAAGAATTCGCCGCCAGGAGAAGAACTGAAGAAGAAGAGAAAATCGAAGAAAAAGAGGAAAAACATCCGTCGCGATGGTATAATAAACGTTTTTATTACAACCTCCTCGCAGACGCTCGGTTTTGAAACTCCTCAACGACGCGTACGAACTGTTCTGGATTTTCGTACGGCCACAAGTGACTGTAGTCGCCTTGGATTTGGAGAAACTCGCCTCTCGGCATCGTCTCCGCGTCGAAGCGTTTGTGTTCCCGTTTGTGGCCGGCGCGCTCGTCGCCTTTGCAGTGGAGAATTAATGTTGGAATTTCGATGGATTTGATTTCATCGCGCGATAACTCGAACGTTGTCCACGATTTAACTTGGTAGGCGAACCCGTCCAGGGTGTTCGTGTCGCAGGTGTAGTGGGTTAAATCGTCGACGTTCATCTTTTGCGCGTTGAGCGCGTCGTAGTTTGGTCGAATGCCGAGTCGCATGAGACCGATGAAGCCGCGAATGCCGCAAGCGCGGACGAACATTTCCGTAGCGAATGCCTGCGTTAATACTCGATCGATGAAGTTCTTTCGACCGGCGATGACGCCTTTGGACGTAAAGCCGTACAGAGAAATCGAGTCAACTTTCGGCCTTGTCAGTCTTTCCCCGCCTCTTCGATTGGGACTGAGGAGAACTCCTATCCACATCGCCACGCCTGCTCCGATGGAATATCCGACGACGTGCATCTTTGCGCCAATTTTATACCTCTTTTTCTCTTCCTGAACCGTTCGTAGAACGGCCAATACGTCCATCGCGAGTACCCGCAGCGAGTCGTAATCCACGATGTCGGTTTCCAAACCTTGACCTCTCATGTCCAACGTCAATACCGAACAGTTCTTTTTCTCGCAGAATCGCTCGACAACACCAGAGGCTCGCCAAGTTTCTTGAGTACCACCGGTACAATTGAGAAGAACTACGGTATTTTCAAGCGACGAAGACGATGCATCCGCAGGATAAAACACGCTCGCCGACATCGCAAACTCGCTCACCAACTTTGCCTCGAGCTGCTTCGCGTCTTCTTGGTTCTGCTCCTGGAAGAGAATCTCCCTCGCTTTTCCAACAACCGTCGGCGCTCTCGGAACCGCAAACTCCATCTCAATCCTCCTCAAACTCGCACTGTCGTCCTCTTCCTCTTCTTCTTTTTCCTTTTCCAACAACCGCTTCTCCTCGTCGCGGATCTCCGCGTATTCTCTCTCTCTCGCTCCCCTCTTAAAAACGGGGACAACATGAGGGGACTTGAGAAGAACAAAACCGATCGATCGCATCGAAAACGCGATCGAGGACGCCACCATCGTCGTCGCCAACGTCAAAACGTCCTCTATCACGCTCAAAGCGATCGTTGTCGTCGCTTTAACTCGCGATGAAGCCATGTCTTCTTCTTTCTTTCGCGAGAGAATATTATATACTATGAAATAACGTAACGCCTTTTTTTTTAATTACATGCGAGACACATGCGACAAAAAAACAACAGAAAAAAAGAGAAAGAAATCGAAAAAAAGTCTATTATTATTATGTGGAAAAGCAATCGAGTGCATTACCCGTCCAAGTTACGTCGTGACGTAACGCACCGTCCAAGTTAAGGTATTCCCCGTCCGTAGTATTCCCCGTCCAAGTATTCTTACCCGTCCCTGTGAGACAGTTTGTTAGAGAGAGAGAGTCTCGTATTTTTTCAAAAGAAAAGAAGAGAAAAAATTCGAAAAAGTCTCCAGAGTATTTGTATTGGAAAAGAGCAATCACGACGGTAACACTACACTCTCTATGCCGAAGAGTGGAAGCAACAACGGCCGCGCCTTCACCGTCCTCCGCGACGTCTCCCTCCACTCCTCAATCCTCTCCATAAAAATCAACCCCAAAATCGACGTCATCGCCGTCGCCACCAAAGACGGCGCCTTGTCCTTACATCGCATCGACTGGCAACGCTTGTGGCGAACGGTCTCCCCGGGGAACGAGTGCACGTGCTTGACGTGGAGAGAAGACGGGAAGATTTTAGCGGTGGGACGAAGAAACGGAGACGTGGAGTTGTTTCACGTGGAGAATGGGAACAACCACGCGGGTGGGGAAGGCGCGGTGTATCCGAGCTGGACCGTGGAACGGATGACGGAGAGATTTTGCGACGGATTAGGAGAGGAAGAAGACGGGAAGAGGAAAATATCCGCGTTGTGTTGGACGGGCGTCGTTGGGAGCATAGCTGAGGACAAAGAAACAGACACGCAGTTGACGAAAGAGTTCGAAGCGTTGGCGAGGAGTGGAAGCCACGCGACGTCGTCGTCCGGGAGTAACAACACCGCCGCGCTGCTTTTCAACGACGACTCGTCGGCGAGCAAATTTCACGCTCGGCCAAAGCTGAGCGTATCGAACGCCGCGTTGGCGATGATGCGAGGCGGGAAGAGCAGCGGTCAAAGTGGGAAGAGTTTTGGGTTTGTGCGACGAAATAAAGGGGTGGACGTGGAGGAGACGATAGAGGACGACGTTTTGCTCGAGGAGGACGAGGACGAAGAGGACGAGGACGAGGAGCGTTGGGAAATCGACGAAGACCAACAGGCTTGGAACAGAGACCAGATTTTAGATCACAAGGCACCGCCGAGCCAGATGAACGTTTTAGTGGCTGGAGATGTGAGCGGGAACGTGGCGTGTTTTGGTTTTGGCGCGTTTCCGTTGTTTTGGCAAAAAGTACCGACGAACAACGAAGACGAAGAGAAATCCGCGGTGGAAGCGGTGTCGGTATCGAAAGAGAAAAACGCCATTTGCGCTCGCGTAAATGGCAACGCGTACGCGATGTTGTCATTTGATTTGCTCTCACAACATCGCGTGAAAGCGACGTACGATTTCGCGTTACACGCCGCGCACACCAGTCAGCTTTTGAGCGCGTGTTTGAGCTCGGTCGCGATGCTTTCGAAACGATGGAAAGCGGCGCTAAAGACGGCGTTTTACCACACGGTGGTTGATTTTGCCATCTCGTCGATTGACCCAGATTTTCAAAGATTTATAGTTACGGAGAAACCGAAGAGAGTGGGTAAACTAAGCGCCGGGGCGTCGTATTTGCGAGGTGACGACGACGACGACGAGAACGAGAAGAAAACATCCATGAGTGAAATCATCGCGGACGAGAAGTTCCGCGCGCAGTTTTGCGATATTTTTTGTAAAGACGCACTTTCGTTGTACGAAACAGGCATCATAGATCGCGGTTTAGAAGATTTTTTCGGTGTGAGGTGTAAATCGGGCGAGTTAAAGAAACGCGCGAGGCGCTTAGACCACGAGACGAACGTCGCGCACGACGTTTTGGTGAAGAAAGTCGCTCCGGCGTTGTCGGTGGCGTTTAGTCGCTTGCGAGAATTAAGAGGGTTGTCCAGGTGGAAAAAACACGCGAAACCGCTCGGTTTGAGAGAAGAAACGTTGGATAAGTTGTGCGAAGAAGTCGAGCTGGCGTGTTTGGCGTGCCACGACGCGACGACGGCGTGTACGATGGTTGGTAGTAGGAATCGCGCGATATTCGCGTTTCTAATGCGCGCGCAGAAACGCATGGAAACAGGCGTTCCATTAGCAGCGGTACCGAACTTACCGGAAGCGAATGTAGAAAATGTAATGGACGCGCTGGGACGAAGCTCAGAGTTATCAACGGATCGGTTGGAAATGCAGTTGTCGAGACATGGCGACGACGACGGTATTCGCTACGGCGGCTTGCGAGACTGCTTAGAAACGCTCCTGAAAACATGGGACGAAGACTTTCTTCGCGAAACGAGCGGTACGATTGAAGGAAACGTTGTTGCAACCCCCGCAACGCCTGGTAGCAATTCATCGATTGATGGCGACGTCGACGACCAAACGAAGAAGTGCGACACGTTGAGCGCCAACGCCACGTTTATAAGTTCCGGATCTCTCGCCGTTCAAGAAAGCTTTCGAGACGCCGTTCGAAACGGATGCCAGTTCGGTAAAGATGTCGTTGCTTCTAATTTTGGTATGAGTAGCGACGATATGGGTACCGATACCAACGAGCTTTACTACGAAACCGTCGAACCTCTCGATGCTTTAGAATACACGAACGGTCGTGCGCTCACTTTATTAGTTCCCAAAGAAGAAGACGAAGCAGAAGAAGACATGGCGGAGGGCGAAAATCCTAACCGTCACAAAGCCGCCGTTCTCGTTCTCGCCGACGGTGTGGCTACATTCGACGATGACGGAGAGGACGACGACGAGCGCAAGTGTCGCCGCCTTCCTCCGAACGCCGTAGGTCCAATCGAATGTTCGACCTCTCGAGGTTTAGCCGCCGTGCGCATCGGCGCGAACCGATTCATCGTTTTAGATTTAGAAGAAGACGAAGAAGACGACGATGAGAACGACGACGACGAGTAATATTATTACAATTGCACTAACAATATTAACAACAACTCATTTTATCAATTCTTACCAATCTTCATGACGTAGTTATTCTCCAACGTCCTCAATTCCTCCAAGTAATGCGAAGCGCAGAGCAAATCATCTCGCAACTGCGACTCGTAAAACTGTCCAAGATTTTCATTTTCATCTGCCTCCGTCGTGAGGCCTTTCTTCACGCATTCAGCGCATCGCACTCGAACAATCACCTGTTCTCCGTCGACTTCGACGGTCGCACCCGATTTCCCATCGTCCTCGTCGTCGGAGGCGTCCGCTGACATTTTATTTTTCTTGTTGTGGTCAAACAAAACTGAACTGATGATCTCGAAAAAAAAGGCGTTTCTTTGTTTGTTTTTTTAGGGGAAAACCTCCTCTTTCTCTCTTCTTCACTTTATATGCCGCACTGGGGGTGGTTGCAACGCGGTAAAATCGTCCCGAGGAGCTGTAATTCTTATTATTACTGTTATTTCACGACGAGGACGACACTACTAAGAATGGCCCCGTCGATGACGACTTGTTCTTTCTCGTCATCGTCATCGTCGTCGTCGTCGTCGTCTTGGTCATGGCGGCACAATAGAATTGGAAACAACAACAACAACAACAACGGCGAGAGAAACCGAGCGTTCCTGCTACCGTGGTGGTCGAGACGAGCTGCGACGACGACGACAAAGACGACGACAAAGACGACAGCCTCCTCTGGCAAAGAAGACGTTCTTCGCCGAGATAACTTTACCTACCCGCCGGAGTACCTCGACCTCGGTCCTCGCATCAAAAAAGCGCTCGTGGAAAGCAATGAATTCGACCCGGAAATGTACGATTTAGTCTGCGACGTCCGATCGCCCTCGGAATACAAAGACGACCACGTCCCGTTCGCCATCTCCACGCCCGTCTTGAGCGATCAGCAGAGAGAAGAAATCGGGACGATGTACGTCCAAGTCGACCCGTTCGAGGCGAAAAAGCTGGGCGCGAAATTGACGAGCGAGAATCTAAGTAAAATTTTAGAGGAACATTTTTTACATCTTCCGAAGACGACGAAGGTGTGCGTGTATTGTTTTCGAGGCGGGGAACGGTCGCTCTCGTTAGCGCACGTGCTGTCGAGAATCGGTTTTGACGTGTCTTACGTTCCAGGCGGGTATAAGAAATATCGAGAGACGACTTTGAAGTATCTCAAAGAGGAAGCGGCAAAGTTTCGTTACCACGTCGTCGCCGGGAAGACCGGGTGCGCGAAGGGAAAGTTGTTGGACGCGTTGGAGAAACGGGGTGCTCAAGTGATTGATTTAGAGCGCTTCGCTGAACACAGAGGGTCGGTATTAGGGGAAGATCCAGAGAATGGATTCGTCGGGCAACCGAGTCAAAAAATGTTCGATTCGAGGTTGGCGCATAAGATGCGAAAGTTTGACGAGAAGAGAGTTATTTTCGTGGAAGGCGAGTCGTCGATGATTGGTAAAGTGCAAATACCGACGATGACTTGGAAGAGAATGGGTGAAGGTAAAGCGACGATATTGAGCATACCGATGGAACACCGGGTCAAATGGATTAGGCAAAATTACGAGCACTTCGAGACGACGGAAGTTCCGAGACTGTTGGAAAAATTGCAAGTGTTGGAGAAGAGAGTAGGGAACGAACGCGTCAATCAGTGGAGAAGTCTAGTCGCGGAGAAGAAGTGGGATCAGTTCGTGGAGGAGATTTTGGTGCACCATTACGATCGCGCGTACGACCAAGCGTCGAAACGTTCGAGACCAAACGATTTCGACGAGGAGAGCGGTGAAAGAAAAGGGGCCGATCAAGGCGGCGCGGACGAGTTGTTCTTGGAAAACTTAGAGGAGCAAACGTACGACAAAGCCGCAGAAGACTTGATGGAGAAGTACGATAAAGTGTTGTAATTAGTTTGTATATTAGTATGAATGTGCCGTAGCTTTTAGCAGCGTCTATTTATTCAATCTTATTTTTATTATTAGTATTAGTGGTAGTAGTAGTAGTATATGTAAGCTTCGCTGCCGCTTAGATTTTCTTTTTCTTCTTAATCTTCGTCGTCGTCCATGTTTAATTCATTCGGCGCAATCATCCCCGGAACCGCCGCTAAGCGTTCCTTGGCCACCTCTGCCAACCTAGCTTTCTCTTCTTCTGCGAAATCTGCGGTCGAGAACTGTTTACTCGCGACTAAGAAGTCGCGCAAGTGGTTCTTGAACTGGACCAAATCGCTTTTATATTCCATCATGCCACTCGCGAATCGCTCGACGTCGCCCGCGGACATGTTCGGGAACGAGCCGGCTAATAACGTCGCCACGTGGTCTTTGATAAAATGCGCGTTGGAGGAGTATTGACCTTGTTTTTCCGGCGGGCACAACGAGGCCGTCAATCTCTCTGGCGAGTCCGCGACGGTGAACAAGTTTTGCAACAACAACGCGTGCAACTTGAACCCGGGTTTGTGGAACCCATCCGTCAACACCGCGAAAATCTCAGATAACAACGTGAGATAAAAGGATTGATAAAACGCGTTGCAAAACTCGGACATTTGAAAGTACTTCATCATTTCGAGAAGTAAGTGCAACCCTTCGTCCGCGACGTTTCTTTCTGTGTGTCTGAACGCCCAAACGATGGAGTCGATGACCAACTTCAAGTGCTCAGGCGATAACGTCGCGATGGCGCGGAAGCAATGATTGGTCACTTCACGAAGTAACGAGAAAAACTTCAAACGGTGGTCCGGATAATCCTCAAAGTTTACCGTAATCATCCCTAACGTGCACTCAAAGACCGCGTCAAAGATCTTCGGGATCTCGTCAATCATCGCACCTTTTACTTTCTTCACGATGGCGGCGAACAGTGATAAGACTTCGGCGTCCCGCGCGTCCGGGACGTTTCTCGCGTAATCGCCCAGGATCGGATCGTACATTAACGGGACCAGCTGTTGCGCCACCAAGTGCGGATCTTCGCAGCCTTCCACGAAGGTTTCGATCAATCGCAAACACTCTCTTTTTACAGAGCGAGTGAGTTTTACGAACGAGGATTTCGACGCGTATGGTCCGCCTTCCGCGATGGCGGCTGAAATCAACTCCGAGTAGAGTTTATACACGTTCAACAAATCGCCGTAAATTAAACTCATTTGGTTTTGGAACGGCTGCCCGAGCGAAATGCAACAGTGCGTGTTTGTTTTCAAAATATTTAAGATGTTCTTGATGACCTCTTGCGACTTCAAACTCTCGCTCGATTGCCTCGCTTGCGTCATGATGAGGTTCCACGTTTCGTTCGGCGGCGTCATCAATCTCTGCACGTATTCCTCTTTTTTCGCCAAGTTCAGTTCCGAGGAAACCATGTGTCCGACGGCTTCGTAAAAGATGTGCACTTGGTGCGGCTCCAAATCGCGAATGGTGTTCGTTAAACCTCTCAACAACTCCTCCACGAACGGCTCGTGTTCGCCGACTTGCGTGATGACAAATTTGCGCTTGCACTTGATGGTGATTTTCAAGAACGTATCGCACGCCATGTCTTGCACTCCGGGGTGGGTTTCGTGCATAAACTCGAACAGTTTATTCACCACAGTTTTCAAAAACTTCCAGTGTAACCTAAGAAATCTTGGATACTGACCGACGACGTACATGATGTTACTCGCGATGACCGCCTTGTGATCTTTCCCTCGCATGATTTCGCACAAGTTCAACAAGTCTCGAATCGCCGTGACCAAAAATCTATTCTCTTGGTCTTCTTGCATGGACCCGGAAATACTTCCAATCGCCCAGCACAACGTGTTCAGCGTGTTCCACGTGTACTCTCGGCCGTTCAATTGATTGCTCAACTTTTCCAACATTTGTTGCTCGGTATCTTTGTGGTCCAAGTGCGCCAAGTAAATCAACGTCTCGCGCATGATTTTGTATTGGACCAAAACGTCGTTGTCTTTCAACGTCTCGCGCACGATGTTTCCGTTTTCATCTTCCACGATCAACACTTCTTCGGGTTTCGCCATTCTCGAAATCATCAACATTCTCAATTTACTCATCGGCGCGGAATATAACGCGCGTCTTTGCGACCCAGAGGAAGACCCGTTTTGTTGAGCTCCGCCGCCGGCGGGCGCGCCAAACGTGAAATCAACCGCATTCGGGAAACCGTCCTGTCCACCCGAGCCAGTTCCGGAATCGCTCGCTTGAAACAAGTCGCACACCAACGCGTGCCAGTAATCCAAACACACTTTAAACACTTCCGGTTCGTCCACGTACGAAATGTTCAACAAATACTCCAAACCGTTCAACAAGCCGCTTTGCAACTCGGGCGTGGTTTCCAACAACTTCACGTGCGCTTTGAAAAACTGCGTGAAAAAAATGGCCAAGTTTTGAACGAACGCTTGTTCATCGTCCGATCCGTTCGCGTAGGCTTCCGGAATGTTCGTGTTCCTCGGCAACGCCGTCGCCAAATGGTTCATCAGCTCGGTATACATCGCCACGAACTTCCCGTTGTATTGCGCGTCCACGAGCAAACTCCCAATCTCTGCCAAACATTGCAACACCACGTTCCTATACGTCGGGTTCGGAAACAACCTCAACAATGTTTCCAACAAAGGACTCTCAAAGATGTACCCGAGTGGAATCCACGTCAAAAACGCGTGCAACGTCACCAACGTTTGCGAAATCAACTCCGGTTTCTGCGAATTCGTCAACACAAACTCGCACAACTCGTGAATCATCGCAAACTCCGCGTTCAAACTCGTCTTCAAACTCTTAATCTTATCCTGCGTCATTTCCCCTCTCGAGAAATCAAACACTTCCTCCGATAAGAGCTTCAAAATGTTTAAACAATTCTCGCACAACGACTCGCTCATCTTCGCCGCGCCGACTAAATCCGGAATAAAACTCGGCCATCTGTGCGGCCAATCGTGCTTGACAATTTGTACCAAAACGTTATTAATCTTCGTCACGTACGCTCTTTCCTTCCGAAATAACTGTTCGTCCCCGGACAAACTGATCACCAAGTTCGATATAAAATTCTTAATCCCTTCTCTCTGTTCCAACGGCAACGATCCCCACCGAAACTTGATCACCGAGTCTAAGATTTGCAATGCGAAAAACTTCGTGTTCGCGCTCTTCGAGTGCTCTAATATCCCATCCACTCTCGTCCACGAGTGTTCGTGCTCTTGCATCTGCTTCATGATTTGCTCGGCTTCCGCTCGTAATTGCGGATTCCCCCCCGGGGAATAAAAAGCGTTGACGACGGCATCCAAAACGGTCACGTCGAACGGTTGCGCAAAATCGAGCAAGGTTTCCGAACCCGGGAACGAAGCGTTGGAAGACGACATCGTGGTAAATGCCTCCTCTTTCTCGTGCGTTTTAACGCGTTGTATCTCTCTAAAATCTCCGAGACAGACGATCGTTTGAGTTCTTCTTTGTCTTCTTCAAGAGGAGTCTTCTTTCCAACGTTCTTCTTTCAATTATCTCTTCTCTCCAATAATTTTCGATTTAAACAACAACAAACAACAACACTTGCTCTCCAACAAAAGTCACGAAAACAGACGCAGCAACTCTCGTGGTAAAGGTGTTGTTATCTTCTTCTTGCGAAATGTTTAGTATACAGTCAGCTAAGGCGTTTAGTTTTCTCTCTCGTCGTGGGAAAGAAAAACAGTAAAGAACGCGAGTGTAAGTAAAGTGATGAGAGAAATGTCAAGAGAAATTTGTGATGAAGTTGCCTCCTGTTTTTCTTCGACTTTTTTTGTACACCCTAAGTAACCCTAAACCATTTTTTGAAGAAGAAGAGAAAAAATTCAAAAACTGAACGCACGAGACGACAGTAAAAAGAAGAGAGGGAGAGGAGTGCGTTATATTTATATATCAGACACACTTTAAGAGAGATCGAGAGAGAGAGAATGACGACGACGGGAGGAAGCACCACCGTGAGACCATCAACAGCGGCCCCGGATATTTTAGCGGCGGCGGAAGCGGCTGGAGTGTACGACAAAAACGTTAAAGATTATGATGACGATGGGGAAAAAAAAGAAGGGGAAGACGACGAAGAAGAAGAAGAATCGGACGGGTACGAATTCGGCGACGAGGAGACGGCGATGGCGAAGAAATTATTGGCGAAAGACGAACAGAGAAGGAATGGAGGTGGGGATTCGTCGTCGAGTTCGGAGTGGTCGAGTTCAGAGGACGACGACGACGCGGAAATCTTAGACGCCGCAGAGCTTCCAAATTGGTTGAAAGATATTAAAGAAACTGGACGAGAGAGAGAAAAAGCGGACGAGGAAGACGTGGACGCGACGAATAGTTCACCGCCGAGGACCAAAAATGAAATCGTAAACCACGTTCCGGAGATGCCGGACGTGCCTGAGATTGGTGCCGAGGAAGAGATTGAACTCGTGGGTCAGATAGTTTCCGTCGTCGGCGACGTGTGCGTCGTCGCGAGCGAAAAGGAAGACCAGGCGCCTCTGGACGAAACCACGCCGTTGTGTTCGGAAGAGAGATTTGGATTGGGTTTTGTCGAGGAGGTGTTTGGACCAATCACGAAACCGATGTATACCATGCGGTACGATAAGAAGAAGTGTAAGAGCGCGAACGCGCCGGAAAAGATGACGGTAGGCGTGAAGATATTTTGCGTGCGATCGATGAAAAAGACGCTGATGCCAGAAAAGTTGTATTCGAAAGGGTACGACAACAGCGGGGCGAACGACGAGGAGATTGATGACGACGGCGAGTTTAGCGACGACGAGGCAGAAGCGGAAGCGAAGAGGAAGAAGAATCCGAAACAGAGGAAAAGAAAGGAGAAAGAGGGTGGCGGAGGAGTTTCGGCGTCGAAACTTTGGGAGGGGTTTGTGCCGAAACATCAACTTCCCGGACACCAGCACCAGCAACCGATTCAACCTCCGATTGGACAGATGGCGTTTATGGGTGGGATGAACGTAGGTGCGCCAGCACCAGGAATGATGATGATGATGCAACAACCACAAATACCCCCGCAAATGGTAGTTTCGCAGCAATCCGGTGTCTTGCGAGTTCCGGTGCCCGGCGTCGACTTTATTCCTCCGCCCGGCGATTCAGTCAACGCACCTCCACCGCCCCCACCGCCGAAGTAAGAAGTGAGATAGAATAAAGAGAGTCAGATTATAATAGATTTTAAGTGTTTTACATAAACATAGATGACATAAATTTCGCGCCTTCTTTCGTCTTCCACCACGTCTTTGTCGCTCTGAAGTTTTTCGCATTCCCACTCGCACTCACGCCTAACCCTTTAAACGTCTCTCCTACTATTCGCTCTAATCTATTCGCGGTCTCGCCACTCTCCATCTCCATCTCGCTCCCGCCCACTCTCGGCACCGCGAACCCGGGCACGACGATACCCGACACGTTTTCACTCCCAAACGCACATCGAGAGCCAGAGATGAGACCTTTCAACAAACCATCGCGAACTCTGGTCGCCTTTTCATCCAACCGCGTTAATTTCTCGTTCTCAACAGTCTCGCTCTCACCGAAACAAAAGACATCTTTCTCCGCGTCGCCTCGCGTCACCCCTCGCTCGAGCTTCATCGCCGCGCAAAAAACAATCTTCCGAGCGCAATTTTCTAAATGCTCTCTCACAAACCTCACCACTGCGTGACACGCGCTCGCTTCGTCTCGTTCCGGTACCATCACGTTAATCGCCAAGCACGAAAGCACGACCGCGTTATTCTCCTCGTCCGTAAACTGTACCAAACTCACAGCTGGAGCATCATCCAACGCTTCGCCATCGTCGCTCGTCTTCACGAAAATCGCTCGTTCCAATGCGCTGATATCGTCTTCTTCTTCCTCCTCCTCCTCTTCCTCGTCCGCCTCTTTCTCGCCGTTCTTATTTCCAATCATCTTTCCAACCAAATCTCCCCCGTTCTCGTCGGTAAACTTCAACTCGAAATCTCTCCGTTTGAGTTGTTTGCCGCCGCTTTCCCTGCTGATGGTCAGAGATTTCAACGCGCGAACGCCGGCGCCGGCGACGTCGCACAGGCCAATCGCGAGAATATTACCACCACCATCTTTAGGGAAAGACGACGAAGAAGACGATGCGGTGAATAAAAGCGCCTCGTCCTCTTTGCGAGCGAACGAAAGCTTCATTCTTTCACAAAAATCAAGAGGGAAAATGTAAAGCGAATTTTGGCAGTCTGTCGCTCAAAAAATCTTTCACATGTCTCATGTGTCTTCAGAAAAGAATAATAAAAACGATCAGACCACGACGCAAAGCGAACGACATATACACGCGCGCGTACGCATATAATCGTAATACATGTACGCGTGGCAACGACGATCGAAGAAACCGCTGTTACCGCCGAAACCGACCGATTTCGACGACGTGTTGAAGCTGACCGAGGAGACGAAACGACGAGTTTTAGAAGAGAAAGAAAATGCGTTACCGAGATTGGAAAACGCTTCTTCTTCGTTTGAGAAGGAGGAAGACGGGAGGGTGGTGAACGGAGAAGAGGAGGAAAAGGAAGAAGACCAAGAAAAATGCGAGGAGGAAATGGGTTGGTTAGCGATGAAAACGAAAGCCACGGAGGCATTCGCGAGGCTCGAGTTCAAACGCGCCGCGAGATGGTTCGGGAAAGCGTTGGAGAATTTGCAGATCGAAGAAGAAAAGACGAGCGAAGGAGAAGGAGGAAGAAGAAGAGATCGAGCGTCGCTGATGGCGAATCAATCGCTGGCTTTGTTGAGAGCGAACGAGAAGAAAACAGCCTTGGAAATCGCAGCCGCGTGCGAAGAAGAAGACGCGGTTTGGCACAAAGGCAGTTATCGGAAAGCGGAAGCTTTGTATGCTCTAGGGGAGTTTAAGGAAGCCGCGGAGGCGTACGAAAGCGCAAAGGCAAAGATTTTAGAGTATAAAACCGAAGAGAGAGAGATCGATGCGGCTGTGAACGAACTCGAGGGTAAAATCCACGCCTCGAAAGAGAAAATGGGAGAGATGGAAGAGTTGAAGTCGATCGACGAAGAAGCGAACGAGTGGAAGAAAAGGACGCAAGGCGATGAGAACAAAACCGAGGAGGAGAAGGATAAAGCCGTCGGACAAGCGCAGTTGGACGCGGAAGCGAGAGATAGAAATCCGAAAGTGAAACAACTCGTCGATCGAGCGATGGAACTCATGAACCCGAAAGAATCCGAAGATGGCAACGCGGGAGAAAATTTTGTCATCACGAAGGAGATGTACGATGAATACCTCGATTTGTGTAACAAAGCGCTCGCGATGGAACCGGAGTATTATCAGTTACACTTCCAAGTGGCCATCGTGTATTTGCGTCTCGGTAAAATATCAAAATCAATTGAAACGATACAAAATGCTTTGAAGTACGGACAGAACTTTCTCATCGCGCACTCGCTTCGAGGCAGCTGCTTCGAGTCGCTCGGGGTTCCAAACATCGCTGAGCTTTCTTACGCGACCGGGATTAATATCTCGTTCGATAACTGCGAAAGTTGGATCGCGTTGGCATCGTTATTAGGCACCACTCGCGGCGAGGTGACGAACGCAGTACAGATGATTCGCGCGGCATATACAGGTGGTCCAGAAGCTAAGTTTAAAGAACCGCAAAGACATCCAGTTTTGGCGTTACTTTTGGGCTACTATTTGGACGCGCTCGGGCACGACGCCGAGCCGTCGGCGTTGTTTGATTTCTCACTTCGAAACGGCGGTGGCGTGACACCGTTATTTTTCAAAGCCGCAGTCGGCGTAACGAGTGGTGATATCGACGCAGATTCGTTTGCTATGTTACGAAGTGCGTTCGAGATGCTTCGATCTGAAGCTCGAAAATCCATGCGAGAGACGGAGAGTAAAGTGGGCGTGGCGCTCGACGTGACTGGGTACTACAAAGGAATTGAACTCGTGATTCACAAACTCATTCCGACGCAGTGGAAGAAATTGGAAGAAGCAGTCTACGTGTACGAAAATATTTTGGAGCCGTTGAAAGTTCTCGCACCAAAAACGGTGTATTTAACCCGAGAGAGTATCGCGTCCCTCTTGGAAGAAACGATCGAAGAAGAAGAAGAAAAATCTTCGGGTATCGTGTTGAAAGGCGGATGCCGCTCCTACGCGGGTGTTCCAGAGAAAAGAGTGTATATCGGCGATGCAAAACAACGCATTTGTTCCGCAATCGATGCTTGGGACGATGCGAAACAAAGCATGTCCAAAGACATTCCAAAACAGTTAGAATTTCAGTTCCCGGATCTCGTAGCGCAAGAAATCGTACGAGCAAAACGCGCGTCGAAGAACGATAAGAAGTTTTCGCTCTCAACCGTCGTCGCTATCGTTCCAAACACTCGTCGCGAAGATTCTCAGACTCACGCAATTATGCGTTCCAATGGGTTTATTGTTTCGTTTGCCTCAAAAGAAGGTGATTACTCGGCCGATGACGACGCAGATTTTGACCAGCAAAACGCTCGATTTTTAACCAATCGAGGCGACGGAGGCGATTTGGGCAACAGAGACGTTCTGGAGGTTCCATTCGATCAAATCGACGCGTGGGCGAACGATTTCGTGAACGATTTTAGGAACTGGAAAAAGACCAGAGATGGAGTATTCAATGCCACGAACGCTATCGCAAAAGCGGTTCTTTCTCACGTAGGTGACGCAGCGAACGTCATAGGGGATTGGACGTTTGCGAAACACGCTCGGGTGCGCTCGCCGGTATTTTTGGAGTTGACGTTTGTCATCGACGAAGCGAGCGAAATGCCGAAACTCGTGACCATCGATCCAACGCCGAGCTTATCTGGTCACAAGAAATATCGCGTCGCGGGATGCGAAGTAAAAGAAGTGGATGAGGAAAGTAAAGAGAAAGTAAACGAGTACGCCTTCCCGATAGCGTCGGGCGTATGCGACGCCGCGTGGATGTTCGCGTTTGATGCTCTCGAAGACGACTTACTCGAGCGCGAGAGATGCGATGATGCGTTGATGAATTTCGCGAACGGCGCTGTATCTCTGATTTAATCTCATGATACTAGTTTATATACTTGTACACAAATACATACGACTTTTATTACAAAGCTCTCGGCGCCGGAAACTGCTTCAATTTCCGCGGGGGTGGGATGTTCGTAATGCCGGACGGTGGTTGTTGATTTTGCTGCTGCTGCCCATGTTGTAGTCGCTTCGACGGTGGCACGTACACCCTCCCAATATTTGTTTTCTCGTTCAACGCCGCTATGGATGACTCATTAGAATACTGATGCTGCCGTTGCTCCGCGTCCATCGCTTCCGTCCTCGGATACGTCAAAACCGTTGGACTCCGAATCCCGCACATCGCCGCATGTCTATCGTACGCTTTCTTCGCGCTCTGCTGAAGCATCGCTTCATTGCTAAATCTACTCTGTCCGTTCGTCGTAGTATTACACGGCGTCGTCCGAGATCTTTTCGCCGACGAGTTCAACAAAACGCCTCCTCTCTCTCTACTCTCCTCTCCCTCAAAGTTTTCATCGTTTTCAAAAATCATCTGCGACGAGGCGTGTCGTTTATTCGGTCGAACAACTTTATCCGGCGAGACGAAGAACAGAGAGGATTGGTTCCCGATTGGATCGCATTGCATGCCCTGAATGAGCGCGTTTTTGTAAACAGAAAGAGAGAGAGAGAGTAAATAAACCGTGTCAGCATTTAGCAGCGCGAATCAAATCAAATCCAATCAAGAATTAATGAATGTGCTCCTAAACGCGCGCGCGCGTGCGTGTTATATATGCAATAAAAACAAAAGAGAGCAAACGTACCGCATAAAAAGGCTCGTGCAAAGCGTTTGGAATCATATGAATATGTAGTGCTCTCGTGTTATTATAAATATCCTAAATAGTAGTGTTTTCAAAAGCGCTCGATGGGTGTTTTGAGGGGGTAGGTGTTTTGTTTTTTCTCTTTCAAAGTTTTCCCCTTTGCTGCTCGAATACCTAAACCCTAAACAGATGCAGTGCACAGTTCTTTCGCTTTCGTTCTCGTCTCTCGCCTCGTTTTGCCTCTCATTGAAATGCGCGCGGAGAGAGCGAGAGCGCACACACACAGAACTCAAAAAGAAGCGCAAAGAAGACGAAGAACAAAGAAGAAAGGATTATTATGGTGCGCGTTTGTTGATTTCCACGCGTCGTGAACACACGCACACACGCGGTTCGTTTTTGCGCGAAGCGTTTTATATATATAAATATCTCTCTCGTGAATCCTTTTGTTTCCCCGCGAAACGTGTTGACTTCTTTCCGTTTCTGTGTTTCATTCCAGGACGACGCGCGAGCGAAACAAGCCTTAGCCTTAGCGCAACAACAACAAGGAGGACAAGGAATAGATCTCACCAACGCCCCAACCTCCGCCCAAGAACAATCGGAACGACTCAACCAAGAACAACAGTTAGAAGATGAACGGCAAGCCTTTCTCGCGTCCGTTTTAGAACCGAACGCTCGCGAACGACTCGCGCGAGTAAAACTGGTGAAACCGTCGAAAGCGCAAGGCGTGGAACGGATGATTTTAAACGCCTCTCGACAAGGAAAACTCGGGAAAGTTTCCGAACAAATGCTCATTGATATGTTGAACACGGTTTCGGAAAGCGGGATTGGAGAGAAGAAGGTTGGGAGCATCACGTTTGAAAGGAAGAAGAGCGCGTTCGACGAGGAGGACGAGTCGGAGGACGAGTGGTAGAATGAGCGAGAACGAGAGAAACGCAAGAGCGGCGTCGGGGTAGGAATAATAGAAGAATACGAACAACAATAACATGTGATGATCATCGTAGCACGTAGCAACAACAACTATTTATCGTAGAAAGAAAGAACAAAATCGTTTTAAAAGTAGTACGTATACATGCGCATACGCGACATCGACTTTAAGCGCTTCAAAGGCGTTACTTTGTCTTCACTTCTTTTCCCCCAAAAGAAAACTACTCATGAGCGACGGACACGGAAACATCGACGCGCACATCGCCACGCTCGAAGAGGCGTTGGACGCGTTAAAGCGCGAGCGGTATTCTCGCGATTATTCTTCCCTCAATACTACGAATAAGAGCGAGGAAAGAGATGAAGATAAAGAGCGCGCGCTGATGAGTGAAAACGAACTGTTACTTCGCGTGTTACGGAAAGTGATGCTGGAGAAGGAGTTTCACTTTCCTTTCGAGGAGGAGGAGAACGAAGACGAAGTAGGAGAGGACAACGACAACGACCACGCGATCGGATCGTTCAGTCCGTCCAAGTTTCTGTTGCAAAACCAAGACGGCGCGATTGGGACGATGAGGAAGAATTTCTCGGACGAATTCGCGACCAAGAGAACAAAGTCGCAAAAGTTAATACTGACGAATACTCATCATCGAGGAGAAGAAGAGAGGGATGAGAGTACGAATAATAATAGCTCGCGTGGAGAGACGACGTTATCGAGAAAAGATGTGGAGGTTTTGGAGCGTTTGCTCGCGAAGAAGGTTCGGATTAACGAGGAAGAAGAGGACGCGGAGGAGGCGAGAGAGAGACGAAGGGCGGCGGCGTCGCCGAGATTGTCGTCGTCTTCGGCCACGAGGAGAGGAGAAGGAGGAGGAGTGATGGGTATTTCGAGTGATGTTGCGACGCATATGAATGGTGGGACGAAGAAAGTCCCGTTTGAGCTTTTAATGTGTAACGACGACGGGTGCGAGCTCATCGCGCCGAAAGATAGAACGATTCGAGTGCGGCAACACGGGACGCCGCACTCGAAATTTACGTGGAAAGAAAAGCCGAAGAACGCGCTGATTGTGAAAAAACCTATGGATTATAAGACGGATGAGATGTTACCGTTCGTGGTGAAGACGTTGCGCGGTTTGGATGTGAACGTATGGATGGAACCGGAGGAGTTGGAGAGGCAGAAAAACAACGCTGCGTTGGAGTTTAAGGAGGAATTGAAGACGTGGAAGAAGGCAGAATCACCATCATCGACGGAAGATGTGGCGAAGGAGAAGATGAAGAACGGTAGTGGTGGTAGTTTTAGTTACAATTACAACAGCGCCGCGGAGTATGGCGCAATCATAGACTTTGTGGTTGTTCTTGGGGGCGACGGGACGTTTTTGTGGGTATCCAATCTGTTCCCGAAATCCTGTCCGCCGGTGGTGGCGTTTGCGCTCGGATCGCTCGGCTTTCTCACCGTGTTTAAAGAGTCAAAGATTCGTGAAACGTTGAAAGACGTCGTGGCGGGTGATTTTTGCGTCTCTTTGCGCACGCGTTTGATCGCGCACATACTCGATAAAGACGGCGAGGAGAAGAGTAAACAGTCGGTGCTGAACGAAGTCGTCGTGGACAGAGGTCCTTCGGCGATTTTGGTCGAGTTGGACGTCGCAGTGGACGGTTCGCCGTTGACGAAAGTTTTCGCTGACGGTATCATCGTATCCACACCAACAGGCTCGACGGCGTATGGTCTCGCCGCGGGTGGGTCTATGGTCCACCCCGGCGTCTCTGCCATGTGTTTTACGCCAGTCTGTCCGCATAGTCTCTCGTTTCGTCCGCTCGTTTTGCCAGATTCGGTGGTGTTGACGGTGCGAGTGCCCGAAGACGCGCGAGCGGCGCCGTGGGCTGCCTTTGACGGAAAGAATCACGCGGAATTGAAAAGAGGAGAGACGTTAGTTATTAGGTGCGCGCAGTATCCGATCCCGAGCGTGTGTCGGACGAGCGAGAATATGGATTGGTTTCGGGCGATGAAAGACGCGTTATTGTGGAATGTTCGAGGGCATCAACGTTCGTCTTTGCTAAGAGCAGATGAAAGCAACACGAAAATTAGTAATTGATACGAGATAAGCGCGCGTGTATGCTTGTGATAAAGATTCGGATATATCATCGATCGTTTTATTGTTTATTACAACTGTATATCATACTCATAGTATCACACATCATATCTATCATTCATTCGCAAAAAGTACATAAGCGCTCTCCAAAGTTTTTGTGTAATCTGGTTCATTATAATTCCGTAATTCTTGTAGATTAAAACTTCGCTTTTGATTGAAGAACACACACGCTGATCCGGCAAGACTTGTTTGTGTGCACTTCGTTCGAGAGCAATACGGAGATACTGTACTGCTTTGAATTGATCGGATGATAAAACTTTATATCAACAACATATCCTCGATAATCGCTTCGCCAGATTTGAGCAGTCGATTAGGCGCTCTCAAGAGCTCGACGTGTTGACTTTCAGAAAACACGCCGCGCGAATATCCACCTACGAACGAAGAAACTCCGCTCGCGCCGAGAGATGCAATCTCTCCGCGCAAACATGAAAACTCGCTCAAGGATTTACCAGTCGTGCTTGATCTAAACCCGAGGAGACCCTCTCCCAGAAATAGGAAAGCTATCCACGAGGTATAGATGCGGAGAAGACGACAACATCCGCACTACGCGTAAAAGGGGCGGCCCGACAGCGGCGCATCGACACTCAGCGCGCCGTGACTTTGCCGTCGTTTAAAATAGCTCTCGCGGACCCTCTCACGACTTTTAAAACACAACCGGTGACTTTTAAAAATAACCACCAGCTGTGACCTAGAATGAACGCTGACAAAATAACAGAAAACGTTCTCAATTCTTTCTCGGCGGTGTGTCTTCGGGTCGCGCGCGTGTAGCGTTCGTTGCCCTAGTGAGTCCCATGTGAGTTTTGAGGATTCTCCAATTTCAATTCTTGGGCAATACTTGTCCGGTTCTTGTCCGGTATGCCCTCATCGATAATAATGTACGAATGTTTACTTAATTCGCTTTACTTCACGTGTAAAGGTGGGAGAACCTCCACCATCCTTTCCGTGGTATATCCCGTTTTTACGACGTCACGTTTGTTTACGCGCTCGCACGGGTACAACTTTAAATGCCTGATATAACCTTCTTTCATAAAACACATTTGGATGATCATTTTCCAGTCGTCGATTTATATAACGAAGAGCACAAAGTTCGATGAACCCAAAGCCTTTTTCTTAACGAGAACGATCAAAACGTTTTGATCTCTCTTCCTTTTTCTCTTTCAATCGTAGAAAGATTGACAAGGGACTTCGAGGGAAGGCTTTGGGATGAGTTCTCGCTTTGACTTTTCCCTTCGTGGAAACCCTTCGAAGTGACGGACGAAAGAAAAAAGACTGAAGTTTTTCGCGCCGAGCTGTTTAGGGTTTTTCGAGTAATTTTAGCCCCTTGTTTTGGATATCTTTTTGTTAAAACATCGTCCGCTCCTCATTCATGTAATACCTTGATTAAAGCGAGAGGACAGAGAGAGAGAGAGACGCGTCTGTTTGTTGTTGTTCTTATCAGTAGTAGTATTAGTATTTATCGTTTTATTCTTTTATTACTGTTATTTGTATCATCATGAAGAAGACAAAGAGCAAAAAGGGTGGTGGAGAAGAGGATGATGATGATGGGAAAAATAATCATCACCCACAACAACAACAACAACAACAACAACAACAACAACAACAAGCGGCGGTGTGGAAAGGATTCGCGAGCGGGTCGCTCGGGGCGATGGCCTCGGGCGCGGTGACACACCCGATCGATTTGGTGAAGGTTCGGATGCAGCTGTACGGGGAGTGCGCGTCCTCAGCGTTAGGATCGAGTAGTAGTAGTTCTAGTAGTAGTAGTAATGTTAAGCCACCGGGAATGTTGAGAACCGGCGCTATGGTGTTGGGCAAAGAAGGCGCTTTCGGCTTGTATAAAGGTCTCTCCGCGTCTTTGTTAAGGCAGGCGACATTTATAGGGACCAAGTTTGGCACGTACGACGTTTTGAAAGCGACGATGAGGAAATACAACAACGGGGGGGATAACGTAAAAGAGGACGAGAGTTTACCGTTTTATCAGTTCGTGGCGTGCGGCATCGGCGCCGGAGCGATGGGCGCGGTCGTCGGGAACCCGGCGGATTTGGCGATGGTAAGAATGCAAGCGGACGGGAGGTTGCCGGAACATTTGAGGAGAAACTACACGAACGGTTTGAACGCAATGTTTAGAGTTGCGAAAGATGAAGGCGTGTTCGCGCTTTGGAGAGGCTCCGGGCCGACCGTGAACCGAGCGATGATCGTGACCGCTTCGCAAATGGCCGTATACGACAAGAGTAAAAACACGATTTTAGAAGTCGCGCCGAGTTTAGGAAACGGATTAGTCACGCAAACGATGGCAAGTTTCGCCGCCGGCGTCGTCGCCGCGTTGACCTCGAACCCGATAGATTTAGCCAAATCGAGATTGATGAGCATGAAAGCGGACGAGAAAACCGGCAAGATGCCGTACGCCGGGACGTTCGATTGTTTGATTAAAACCGTCCGAAGCGAAGGCGTCGGCGCGCTCTATAAAGGCTTGGTCCCGACCACTGCCAGACAGGTGCCGCTGAACGTCGTCCGGTTTGTAAGCGTGGAATACTTCAAGAAGTTCTTCGAGAAGTTTTGAAAAAATTAGAGTAGCGCTCGAGACAGAGAGCGTAGCGTGTATTATGAGTTGTGTGTGTATTTTGTACGTACCAGTACCGGTAGTAGCTTTGGCGAACTCAATCAATCGCGAACATTTAATATTTCTGCTCAGAACTTCACACTCTCTCCTTTTTGTATTTTGTACGCACCAGTACCGGTAGCACTGAGTTCGCGAGAACGTTTATTTCTTCTGTTTGCACTTCACACTCTCTCCTTTTCCTCTGCACAAAAAGTACTCTCGCGAAAGGATGAGGAGGAAAGAAGAAGAAGAAGAAGAAGAAGACGAAGTGCACAACATGTTCATGTGCGCGCCTACTGCTGCTGCTGCGACTTTTGCTTCTTTTGATGATGAATACATAAGCAACAGCGTTATTAAAGACTCGGAAACGACCGTCTTGCAAACCGAATTGGAAGAAACTGTTCGGGAGATGTATTTGAAAAATGATGAAGAAGAAGACGTCTGCGGGGCTCGTCGAACCTCCCCTACGACCTCCTCTTCAAGAACGAAACGCACATTCAACTTGGAGCGAACGAAGCACGTGGAGTATTGCTTGCGAAACGTGCGCGAATTACACCCCACGTACGTCTCTTTGAACAGTTCTCGAACGTGGATTGTGTATTGGTTGGTGCACTCGTTAGGTGTTCTCGGCGAGCTCGATTTGGAGGAAGATTTACGAGCAGACGTCGTGGAATTTTTAGCATCGTGCCAGCACGAGTCCGGTGGGTTTGGAGGTGGACCAGGACAGTTAGCGCATTTAGCGCCGACGTACGCGGCGATGAGCGCGTTGGTGACGATCGGAACGAAAGAGGCGATGGCGGTCGTGGACGTAGGGAAACTGCGAGCGTGGTTGATGCGGTTGAAGACGGTGACGACGACGACGCGAAAAGAAGATGGGGAAGATGTTGTGGTGGGAAGCTTTGCGATGCACGTGGATGGGGAGAGCGACGTGCGAGGCTCGTATTGTGCGCTTGCGGTGGCGCATTTGTGTAAAGTGTTGGATGAAGAGTTGACGAGAGGGGTGGCGAATTACGTGGCCGAGTGTCAGACGCACGAGGGTGGGTTTGCCGGTGAACCTGGAGCGGAAGCGCACGGTGGGTACGCGTATTGTGGGATTGCGACCTTGGTATTGTGTGATATGGTGGTTGAGAAAAAGAAGAATGAAACGACGGCGAAGAATAATAAGAAGAAGATAAAGCAGAGTGAGTATAAGATTGGCGTGGATTTGGACGCATTCGAGGAGTGGTTGGTACATCGACAGTGCGGCGTGGAAGGTGGCTTTAACGGAAGGACGAATAAATTGTGCGACGGGTGTTATTCGTTTTGGATAGGTGCAAGTTTCCCTCTCTTAGAGATGGTTCGAGGTGGAAAGGAGTCCAAGCAGTTGTTGTTCGAAGAGAGAACGATGGAAGATTTGACGAGTGTTCCACCCATCGCGAGTAATCGGGACGAAGATGGGATGGACGCTGCTGGTGATGCGATTGGTACTTCCACGCGTGATGATGATGAATGTCTGTTTCTTGGAACATTGCGCGATACCGCGGCAGAGATGTGTAACTTGAAAGAAGAAAACAGTTTGACGATCGAGGTAAACAACGACGACGATGCAAAGATTCAAAAGAAACCACTCGCTCGCACCCGTTTATCGTTCAACGCCAGAGCGTTGCAAGGATGGATTTTGGGATGTTGTCAAAGCGAAAAAGGCGGTTTGAGGGATAAACCTGGTAAATCGCCTGATTTTTATCACACGTGTTACTGTCTCTCCGGTCTCTCCGTCGCGCAATGGTACGGCGAATTACCCGTATTAGCCGGTGGTAACGCCACCGCGAAGGAGCGCAAAGCGAACGTGGTGGAGAAGACCAATGTGCTCTTGAACGTCGTCGAGTCCAAGTATACGAATTGGATGGATAACTTTGGAGGAGATATCGATATGGAGTGACTCTCGCGTCATAGTATATAGCTCTTTGCATAGAAGTAGTGATGTATGATAGGAATCCTAGTTCGCTCGTAACCACGCGCAAAAATTATTTTGCGAATCGGTTGTGAAGTATAAATAGATTTGCCCGCGAAAGTAAAAGTCCTTACAACAATACGTCTCACAATAGTCTCTACGTGCTCTGTACTAAAATGCTAAATCGCGCGCCGAAAACACCCGTCGCAATCCTTTCGTCCTCGGTTTTATCGGAAACGATTCTAAACTCTCCAGTTTTACTTCACTATTATCATTACTCCCGCTCGTTATCCGCGACTCCTCTACCGACGCGGATTCGGATTCCTCCAACGCCGAATCTTCCTCAAACCATTGACTGCTATAAAACTTTCTCCGCCACTTTTCATTCTTCCCTCTCTTCTCCAAACCCTTACTCTTCCCTCTCTTCTCTTTACTCTTCTCTAACATCCGTCTCACGAACGCGTCGCGTTCTTCCACTTTTTCTCGACTCGTGTTCAGTATCCACTGTTCCATCTTGCTGCCGATGAGTGGCGCTCTCACTTCCACGAAAACTTCCGAGCGAACTAAACATTTCGGATTTCGCGCGGTCGATTCCTCGTGCTCCGTGTAGTACTCCGTAAACGTCATCGTCATCCGGTTTGCACCGACGTGTGGGACGACCACACATTCGCGCTTGCTCGTCGTTCTCGCTCGATTCGCTCCTTTTCCACCATCTTCACCGTCATCACCATCGCCCCCCAACTTGGGAGGATAAAAATCCGAATACTCGTTGTAACTCTGCGCTTTCTGCACCCACTTCTTCAAAAACTTTGGCACTTTCAAATCAGGTTCGCTGAAAACGACTCGAGATGTGCCATTTGGGACGCCTAGGAGTGGTCCGTCCGACGCGCGCCAGACGGACATGTTCAGGCCGTCCTTCGAGGTGTGTATCTCTTGTTGGACGACGGTGTCGAGCATCAGGTCGAAATACTCCACCGGGGAGACGTCGAAAGAGGTGAGATATACTTCTGACTTCCCCATTTTTGAGTCGTTCTTCTTGCGAGTAGTATTCTTGCGTTATACTGTGTGCTGTCGTTGATATTTGTATGTGTATATGTCTCGGCGTTCTGGATTAATGTGACGTGTAAGATATCCAAGGGGGAAGCGTTTTTTTCTCACAACAACACAAAATCTTCGTAATAACTCTCTCTCTATTCACATTTACGCCTTTTGGGCGGCGGCTAACTTGGCCAACGGCACGTCGTCGTCCGAACTTTCCTCGTTTTGGTCTTCTACTTTAGGTTTCTTTTTCATCGCCGATGATTCGTTTGGTTTCTTTGCGGACGCCGGCGGCGTGGGCTTCCGCGCGGAAGGCGTCTCTTTTTTCACCTCGCTCTTCGCCTCTCCTCCTTTTCCTCCTCCTCCCAAAGCTCCATTTTTGTTTTCAATCTCGTCCAAATACCGTCTCGGTTGTACGACCCCCGCGATCGAACTCTTCGTGTTCGGCGCCGTCTTCCGTTTCATAAACGCCTTGTGCGCCTTCTCGTGCGCTTTCGCGTCTTCCAACAAACCGTGTTCCATCAACCACACCTCCGCCATGATCGAATCCGGCCGTTGCGCGCGCAAAGAGACGTAAAACTTCCTCAAAGAATCTTCCTCGTCCGGAGGGTCCCGTTTTTGGCCCGCGAATTCGTACTTTTTCTTCGACGCCGTCTCTGTCGTCGGTTTTGTCTTCTTCTTCTTCTTCACGGGCGCTTTCTTCTTCTTCGCCGGAGTTTTCTTCTTTGCTGCTGTTTTCTTCTTTGCAGGTGGTGTTGCTTTTTTCTTTACCGCTGCTGTTTTTGCTGCTGGTTTTTTACTCTTCAGCGCGGCTAACGGGACGTCGTCTTCTGAATCACTCTCTTCATCTTCTTCTTCAGAGGAGTCTTCTTTGTAATTCACCTGTTGCTTCTTCTTCTTCGTCGCGACCATCTTCGCGTCCGATGATGTGTTCTCTCTCTTTTTATGATGGTGGGAAATGAAGAATTTGTTCCCGAGAATTTGATTCTTAATCTCTTCTTTCTACGCGCAGAAAAAACACGTCAACACTCTTTCAAAAGAGAAAAGAACGTAAGAAGCGCCTCGAACTTCTTTCTTCCCCAAAGTCTTTTTCTTCGCGTTCTCCTCTTCCAACAACCGCGCAACAAAACAAGTTTTGCAAACACACTTTAAGAGCGAGCAAAAAGAGGCGAAACGCGATTTGACTTATTCTGTGGAAAATAAACTAAACACACGAGAAGAGAAGTTCAAAAAAGGACACATTTTTACAAACCCTAAATTATTCAAAAGTGAAGAAGGGGAAAGAAAAAAAAAACAAAACTCTTCAAAACACTTTGCGAGAGTCTTTCTTTCTCGCAGAAGAGGAAAGACACGCACACTTAAAACACACGCTCAAAACGCGTTATTGCGAAAAGGCGACGACGACGATGAAGGGAGAGTTTGAAGTACCGACAAACTTCGCTTCCTTGTTGGAGAAGGACGATGAATTTTTCGGAGAAGAAGGTAAAAAGAATAACGGAAGAAGAGAAAATTCGTATCGCATCGAGCGCGAGAGAGATTTCGAGTTGGACGAGTCCAACGAATCCGTCGAACGCGTGTGCTTCGAACTGACCGAAAACGAACCCACGCGCGTGCTCGACCAGGAAATATTCGAAGACGTGTACCATTTGGTGCAAAACTTTCGAAGTTTACCGACGATGTCGCGCGTGCGCGTGTTGGACAGTTTGTGCGCGAATTTGAGCGTTTTGAGCGCCTCGATAACCGCCTTGTGCGTCGGGAACGCGAGCGACGAGGAAGAGGAAGAGATGGCACCGTTGAGGTCGGCTTTGAAAGCGTACTCATTTTTTCTCGCGGAAGTTATGCACACGAGCGAAGAAGAGGCGAAGGAGACGCAAGCGATGGGGATCGTGGAGAAGCAAGTTGGCGGCGCGAAGAAGAAGTCCAACTTGGCGAAGAAAGGGCAGCTGGTCGAGTGGAAGTGGGACGAGCAACGAGAACGCGCGACGCACGTCATGAACGGTGCGCTGGACGTGGACTTGTATCGCGTGTTCAGACCGAAACCGGTGGACCAGGCGTTTTGTCGGCTGTTTATTAACGTCGCGACGGCGAGTTTGGAGAATCCAACGTCGTTGAAATCAAAGGTGACGAAACGCGCGACGTTTCAAATGGTCGGGTCTGTTGCCAGTAAATGGGGGGCGTTGGACGACGTCGTGACTGCGCTGTTGCACGTCTTGAATAAGCACGACCATTTATCCACGGCGATTGCGGATTTGTGCGGAGATGCGGCGGATCGATACGACGACGCGCGCTTGGCGGCGGCGATATTGAGAGAAGTTGGCGGCGTCGATCCGAGAGAATACAAGAGAAGGCAGTTGACCGATGCGGCTGGGGTGAGAAATGTCGGGAACTTTTTGGAAGAGATTGCTAATCGCATGCCAAAGACGACGATGCGGAACGTGTCTTTGTTGATTGCGCATTTGGACGGTGACGCGTATTCGCTGCGATCGGCGGTGGTGTCCGTTTTGGGACGGTTGTTAATCGCGCACAAAGATGTCGGCGCGGTGAACGAAGCGACGGTGGTGGACCAGTCCGCGCCGCTATTGCGAGCGAAACAAGGCTTTTTGGACGCGTTGGTGGAGCGCGTGCACGACGTTTCCGCGTTTACTCGAGCGAGAGTTTTGAACACGTGGGCGCAAATGGCTGAGCAAAAAGCGATTCCGTTATCGCACTGGTTAATCGTGTGCGATTTGGCCATCGGGAGATTGAACGATAAAGGTGGTTTGGTGCGAAAAGCGGCGATGAATTTGATCGGTACAATGTTAGGATTTAACCCGTTCGCGCCAGAGCTACCGACGGCGGCGTTCGCGGAAAGTTTGCGCGAGTACGAGGCCAAGTTGAAGGAGATGGAACCGACGCCGGAACCGGAAGAAGAAGAAGAAGGCGAAGAAAAGAAAACCCCGGAACGTTTGGAAGGTATCGATGAAGAAGCCGAGGAGGAGGAAGGAAACGTCGGTGATTCAGAGAACGTTGATGCGAAAGGCACGGATGGGGAAGAAGAGGAGAAAGAGGAAGCCGAAGAAGACGCCGCGCCGGCGAAAACGCCAGCCGAGAAAGTTCCCCCGCAACAACCACAGGAGGAAGACGAACACCTCGCTGGTGGTATCGAAGCCGTGAGAACTATGGTAGCTGCTTTGAAAACAGCGCTCGGGTTTTCCATGCAACTCGCGCAGTCCGTACCAATTTTTGTCGCTTTGTTGTCCTCGACGACGGCGACGGATTGCGTCGAAGCCGCGCGCGTCTTGGTCAAGCTCAAGCAGTTCGGCGTCGACAACTCGACGGCTGCAGCGAGATCTGTTTTGAAGCTCGTGTTTTCTCAAGAACCGCATGTAAAGCAAGCGGCGATTGAGGCGTGCGATGAACTTTACCTCGCCTCGGACGGGCAAGGCCAAGGACCGCGATTCGCCGCGGTGAAGTTGGCGAATTTGGCGGGCACGTCCAATCTCGGTGAGCTGGCCTCGCTCGAAGTATGCCTTCGCGAGTTGGCCAGAGATGGACGATTATCGCCAGATGGTGCAATCGTGCAAGCGTTGTGGGTCGATGCCGCGGATACGGAGAAAAATTTCACGCGAAGAGCAGCCGCGTTGGACGCTTTGCGCATGTGCAAAGACGACGCCAACGAGACGTCCGCACAGATTCTTGCCAAACGCGCCGACGTCGTCTCGCAGTGTTTATCGGACGCCATGCTTGCTGCTGGTACAGAGAAGATACACAGCGGTCGCGGTGCGGCCATTTTGGCGCGTTCGGCGTGCGCGGCGTTGGCGCAGTGCCGCCCGACGGAAGCGGGGCCATTTTCGTTAGACTCGGAAGTGTTCGTCGGCCTCGCGAGAGTGTTACACCCAAAATCGCCTTTGAGTGGTAAAGCTTGGTTCCCGTGCGCTGAGCAAGCTTTGTTGGCGGTGTACGCGTTGCATCCGGATCCAGAATCGTGGTGCGCGAAGCTGATTAAGAGTCACGCCACGGCGACGTTTGGCGCGAAATCGACGACGACTAATAGCGACGACAACAACAAAGAAGCCACGGAGGAAGGAGCAGAAAAAGACGGCGGAGAAGAAGAGGAAGCAAACGTCAACGACTTCTCGAACGTTTCTGGAACGGCTTTGTCCCGCTTTCTTTGGATGCTTGGCGAATGTGCCGTGCGCCACTTGGTGTTTTGCGAACGTCTCGCGCGTACCGTACGCAGAGCGCGAATCGGGAGAGACCGCGTTGCTCACGCGGCGGCAGAATCTGCGGCGCAAAAAGACGACAACGCTGCTACCGGGGAAGAAGCGGCGTTAGCAGCGGCACTTGGCCAAGGTGCGGTGGCTGAAGATGCCGCGTTGGATAACGCGAGAGAGGACGCCGAGAAAGAACTTCTCGGTTTCTCAAAGAAAAACAAGAAGTGTTTCGGTGGCGTCATCGCTGCGTACGCGCCGATTGTCGTCCAACTTTGCGGGAACGAAAAAGTTGTGAAAGGCGCATCGGTCGTCAGAGGTGCGGCTGTTGCGGCGCTTTCTCGACTGATGGCGTTGGACATGGACTTTTGCGAGACGCACTTGCCGCTGCTCTTCACGCGCGTCAAGGACGAACGCGACGTACACGCTCGAGCGGCGATTACCGTCGCTCTCGGCGATTTGGCGTTTCGATTCCCGAACGCGTTGGAACCGTGGACGGAGCACTTGTACGGCACGAAAGAGTGGGGGAACGCGCTGCGAGATCCGTCGTCGAAGGTTCGCCAGCACTCCGTCACGGTGCTCGCGCATCTCGTGTTGAACGACATGATGAAAGTCAAAGGTCACATCTCCGCCATGGCGAGATGTTTGGAAGACGAAGACCCGCGCGTTTCATCTGTTGCGCGCTTGTTCTTTGCAGAACTCGCGAAAAAGCACGGCAACCCGATCTACAACTTGTTGCCGGACCTTCTCTCGAGACTTTCCAGCGACGCGGAGATTTCCGAGGAAGCGTTCGAGCGCATCATGCGCAGATTGTGTGGATTCATCGACAAAGAGAAGCAAGCGGACGCGTTGGCGGACAAATTGGTCCAGCGATTCCCGGAAGCCTCGCGAGCGGGTTCTGCAAAACCGGCGCGAGACATTTCGTTTTGCATCTCTCAGCTCAAGACTTCCGAGAAGGCGTTCAAGAAGTTCACCGAGTCGTGGAAAATGTACGAGGAGTGCCTGTACGACGCCAAGACGACGCAGAACTTCCAGTCGATGTTTGCCAAGATGAAACGCGTGGCAAAATCGACCGAGTTCAAACAGTTCATCGACGAGTTCGACGCGAAGATGTCCGAAGCGCACGCCGAGAAGGCGGCAGCGTACAACGTCTCCGCCAGAGCCGAAGGGAAGGAAGAGGTCGAAGTCATACGGGCGGAGAGCGAAGAGGAGGAAGAAGAAGCAGAAATGCAAGAAGGCGAAGAGAAGAAGCCCGTCGTTGAGGAAGAAGGAGGAGGTAAAGGTGAGGACGTGGCACCGGATGCTGCTCCAGCTGAAGACGAGACGGAACAGTCGGTCGAGAAAGAAAAAGAGGTCAAGGTGGAAGAGGAGGAAGAAGAAGACGACTTTAGCGAAGACGAAGATGAGGAAGAGGAAGAAGAAGAAGAAGAGGAAGAGAACGACGAAAACGCTGGTAACGTCAACGTCGTCGAAGAGGAAGAAGTAAAGCCCGCCACAAAAGCGCGCGCTTCTGGTCGATCCTCTCGTTCTCGAGCGACTAAAGCTTAAAATTGTTGTAAATATTTTAAAAGTGATGAGAGCTTTCGATTTAATTATTATTATCGATTGAAATACAAAGTTTTATATTATTATGAATGAATGAATGAATGTAAAACCGTCGTCTTGTTCAGACGTGGTCCGTTTCGTCCTCCTCTTCCTCCTCTCTGCTTCTTTCTTCTTACTCGGAGTGATCGTCCGGGTCGGTGTGATCCTCCTCGTTCTTTCCCAAAGTTCCTTTACGATATAACCGTTCTAATCTCTCTCGCGCGTTTTCTAATCGCTCTCTCTTCGCTTCTTCTCTATACGAAGCCATCAATTCCATGCCTTGCGTCTTCCAATCTAAACTCAAATCGTCGTCGGAAATAGTGCACGTGTCGTCCTCGCCGACAACTCTCCACGCGCCCGATCGCAACATGTTTGATCGTTCCCAATCAGTCACGCGTAAACTTTCCTTGGGCGGCGCCAACTCGTAGCCTTTATTAGAAACTACGCAGCGATGTCCGCCGACTCTGCACGTCAGCGCCAACTCGCTCTTCGTCACCGACTCTACGATCGGTACCGTACCTAATGATGACTTGAGTAATTTAGCGTACCTCTCCGCATCTTCCTTCGTCATGAATGCCAAAATCGTATCCACCGGTAACTCCTCCGGCGTCGCTTTTTCTTGCAAAGAATAAATACCAGCCTGTTCCGGGCTGTTGTGACCGTGGTGAAAGACGAGAACAAACAGCGGCGAGAAGTCTTCCACACAGTTCAAGTTCACCAACGCCACGTTAGTAATCATACTGCTCTTCTCATCGGCTGCTTTTTGTTGTTTCTCTTCTAAATATTTCTTATACTGCTCCTCGCCCAAACGTTTCTCGAAAATTTCCTCCACGGATGAAAACAAACTGTTCTGGTCGCCCAAAACCTTGCTCATCTTTTGGAGGAACCCCTCCGGTAAAAGAGACGACCCGTTCATCTTTTCTCTCAAGAACTCGTCCGTCTTTCGTATGCGTTCGTCAATCTCTTCTCTCCTCTTCTTCGCCTCGCCGCCTGCGCTCTTCGCGTTTTCCGTTTCCAACCGTTTCTTCTTCGGTTGCTTCTCCGCTAAACTCTCCCCTTTCTCGTTAAACCCGTTCCGTTCGTTCCATTCGATAAAATCTTTCGGCGTTCGCATCGCTTTCACGACCATCTTGTTGTATTCGTCTCTCAATAAGATCGTTTCAATTTCCACCAAACGCATGCGTTCGGATAAGACGCGCAGTTCCGGAGAATCAAACGCCAAATAGTTTTGATGTTGAGAAAACTCAGTAGACGACGAAATTTTATCCTCGTCAGCTTCCTTTTTTTGCTCCTCCTTTTTTTCACCTTTTTGGGGAACAAACCCCTCCTTTTCCTTTTCCTCTTCCCTTTCGTCGTCTTTATCGTTGGGCGAAGAAGACGAAGAAGAAGAGGAGGCTTTTGCGGCGAGAAGGACGACTCGTTGTTGCTTCTTCTTTGTCGTCGTCGTCTTCAGTTTCGCCCCGGCGCAGTAGGAAGTCGTCGATGACAAAGCAAACATCATCATTTTTTCCCTTTCGTCTTTGGGGGTAAAACGAGGTTAACGAGCTTTTCTTGTCAACGAACCAATTCGCTCTAAACTCTGCTTTTGTAGTACAAGAGAGAGAGATGAGAGAGAGACGTGTGCGTGTGTGCGCGCGCAGTGTGTGCGATGACGATGATGCGCAAAACGGTGAGAAGAGCAGAAGGGGAGTTAAGGGGATGTTTTGCAAAAGCAGCGCGCGCGTCGCTTTCGTTTTGTTGTGAAGCGTTGGTGAGGTTTTTCCAATCTGAACGCGAGAGAAAAAAGAGAGATTTTCAGAAAAAGAGCAAAAAAAGAGATTCTCTCGAAGCGCTTTTTCTCACGCAGTGGCCTCTGTACTTAATTTGAGGCGCCCTCAGAAAGCTTCTTTGAAATTTTATGATGATGAAATGTGGGAACCAGAGTTCTTGTCAGTTGGTTTTTTTTATGAAGGAGCCCCGTCGTACGTGTGAATACAAAGAAACTACTGAGTAATACTAATACTATTACGCGGAGCAAACGTTGATGACCTCGGCCGCGTGTAACAGTTTATTGACGTTTTTCTCTCCGCTCCAATCGTGCCAAATCGTACCCGAGCGAGCGCGAGCGCTTCTTCCTCCGTATTGGTCCGGCGCTTTCTCTTTTCCCGGGAAAGATCCAAACCCATATACGTTGACGGTGTCGCAGAGTTGCGAGAAGAGGAGGATGGCGTGCGCGCCGGAAGTCATTTGGCGCCATTGGGTGAAACCAGTCAAGCCTAAGCGGCTGGCATCGCTTCGGAGTTTGTTCATAGCGCCGGCTAAGGATTTGGAGAGTTTCAGAGGGAGCGCGAAGCGCGGGTTGTTCGGAAAACGCTTTTTGCACGCGGAGAGGATTTCACCTTGTGCGGCTGGGAACCAAATCATCACGCCGGTGTCTTCGTTACCGGCTTTGCCTTCGGGGAAGTTACCGCGGCAACACAGCGCGATGGAGCGGCGACCGTTTAACACTCGGAGCGTCGTTTTCGTGCCGACGTGCTTTTCAAAACCAGTAGTCGGTAAAATGTTGAAGCGAACGACGACGTCGTGTGCATCGATGTACTTTCCGTACGGTTTCGTCATCAAGTGACCGGCGTTACCGACGATCGCGCAAGTGCTGAATTTCTTCCCTTTCCCGAGGAGCGGCGACAAACCAACTTTCGGGAGCTTCTTTAAACCTCTCACGCCGGGGAGTTTCTTGGCCGCCGTCAACGAGTCTTTCTCTCTGCACAACGTCGGATCTCGCGTCAAGCACTCGTTCAGCGTTTGCTCTTGACTAAAAACGCGCTTGGATACGATATTTCCGGGACCATCGTTCTCGTGGACGACTCTGACGTAAAGTTCCTTGCCGCATCCGGCTTTACCCATGGTGAAACCGATGCCGCGATGGAGCAAGTTTCTTCTTCTTCCCGTTCTACTGCTACTGCTGCTGCTGCTGTGACTATCACTACTACCGCTATCCCTCATCGACGATGACGCGTTTCTATAAAAATGGTCTTCTGATATATTCCTGCTCTCAATTTCATCATCATCCTCACCCGCATCGCCTAACATCTTCCTCCTCAGCCGTCGCTCTCTCTCAAACGGCAACATCTCTCTCGGCTGACCTCCACACGGCATAGACGCGTCCGCACCGGGTAAATTATAGTTCACACTCTCATCATTACTACTACTGCTACTCCTTCGAATAGGTTCCTTCTCGTCGTCTTCGTCTTCGTCTTCCTCTCCGCCCGACGTCGTCGTCGTCGCCCCCTCCTCTTCCCTTTCGCCAAAATCATCCTCATCCGATATGGGTAAGTTCGACGCGAACGCGTTCGCATCGTTCGGCACCTGTTCACCGAAATTCGTCGACAGCGAATACTCGTACTCCTCTTCCTCGAAACATCTGTATTGAACCGCATAGAGCGTGGAAACTGTGAAAATAAACCCCAAAACGATGAATTTCAGTTTCAAGTTTTTCGCTCCGCCTTCGTGATTCGTTCCGTGATGGTGACGCCCGTGCTGGTGATGCAGACGCGACGACGACGACGACGACGACGACGAAGCAGGGGGAGGAGGAACAAACATACTCTCTCTCTCTCTCTCTTTCACGCACACAAGCACACGAAATGCGTGTTCTTCTGCGAAACCTCTTTGTTCTTTCGCGTGTCAAAAGATATCAAAACTTAACAAAAGTGAAGAAGGTCCAGAGAGTAAGAAATGACACATGTGATAAAATTAGTACGTGGTGATGAGATTTAAAAACGCTTTGCTGCTCTTCTTTAGTATCATCCGAAATCATCACAGAAGTCTGGAAATGTCTCTCCCGAATATTTTCGTTCGGACGATATCCGCGCCGACTTTAAAGACATTGTTAATGCTCACTTGACTGATGGTTTCGAACGACTTCCACACCAAACCGGCGGCTAAGCCTTTCAAGATGGTAAAACCCGGGATATCGGCGACGGCGGAGTCCTTGCCGATGTACGCCAGCGAACCTTTGTGCTCGTAGTTAAATCTCATGTTCGGGTCTTGGAGGGCTTCGAATCCGTTTTCTTTGGCGCTATTGAAAACTTCGGCTAAATAGTTTCCTTGTTGTTTCGCCACTTGCGCGGTAGCCGGGAAAGCGCGCAATTCGTTATCCAACGCTTCGCACATTTTCATGAATTCAGACATGGTCATCTCGTCACGTTTTTGAGTGTACGATTTGAATACATCTATGCTTAGCGTGGCAGATTTGGCCATCTCTTTCAAGTGCGGGAAATCTTTACCGCCTTGCTCCAGGGCTTTGATGGCAGTCGGGAGGTTAATTTGGAGTTCGCAGTTGCCGTCCTCGTCGCATTTACAGGCTTTCGCGTATATTTCTTGCGCTTTCGCCATCGATTTCGGACGTTCAACGGTCACGCAGTCGCCTAAACCGAAAATGGAACCGTCTGAACCTTTCACGCGCATGGCTTTGTCCGCGGATAAAGATCTAACGTTCGGCTGCGAGCCTTCCGGTAAGCTATTTTGTATCTTTTCGCAAATCGGGTTGAGTTTAATTCCCGAACACCACACGGACATGCCGCATGGAATTTCCCTCTCTTCGCCGGTATTCTTATCTGCCACGATTAAACTGTTCCTTTTCACCTCTTTCACTTGCGTGTTCAAAATGCAATTGATGTTCGCTCGTTTGAAAAAGTCCGTGGCGTAATCGGCGATTTCTCGATCGTAGGAGGATAAAATTTTCTCCTGTAAATCGATGATGTTAATCGAAACATCTTCCAACAATCGTCTCGGAAACGTCTTCGCGACGTCTTGATACACCAGATCGTACAACTCCGCGGCTAATTCGACGCCCGTCGGCCCGGCGCCAATGATCACAAACCGCAACAAATTCTGGATCTCCTCTTTCGAAATCCCCGGCAGCGTCGCTCGTTCAAACCTTTCGTTCACTTGACTTCGAAACCTCGCGGCATCCGAAATCTCCTTGAAAAACAAGCAGTTCTCTTCCACTCCAGGCACGCCAAACGTATTCGTCACCGCCCCAACCGCGGTGATTAAATAATCGTACTTCAACGTAAACTCGTTGTTCGCTTTGCGACACGTGACGATTTTATTCTTCGCGTCGATATCCGTCGCCGCCGCTTCGTAATACTTGAACCCTTTCTCCGCGATTGGACGTCGAATAGACTCGACGATCGATCTCGTTTCAATCGCGCCCGTCGCCACGCCTGGTAATAACGGCGTGTACAAGAAATAATTCCTCGGCGACACCAAAATCACTTCAAACGGGATATCTTTCTTCAAGGATTTCACGAAGGACACCGCACCCCACCCGGACCCGAGAATGACGACGGTTCTTTTCGCCGGGTCGGAGCCGATTTCGTCGTACGACACGGTCGTTTCCCTCGGTTCCGCCACCGCTTGGTTCCTTATCATCTCATCTCTTCTGCCTCGTCGTCGTTTATTAAGTCGCCTTTGACGCCGTGCATTCTCGACGATAAAATCTCTCGAAATCTTTTTGCCCCCCCCACGCGAAGATGACGGACAAAACTGTCTCGTCGTCGAAATCGTCGTCGAAATCGTCGTCATCATCTCTCGCGCTCGAAAAGCAGAGACCACCAAAAGTGTTATTTACGTTTCTCTCTCTCTCTCTCTCTTTCCGCGTGTGGTTGATGATGCGAAAACAAAGTCGACTTTAACAAAAGCCCACAAAGTCTCGCGTTTTTTTTTTCTTGCGTCGCTCGCGTGTGAGGGACGAACGACGTGGCAATAAACCAAAGAAAAGAAAGAACACAGAAAGCAGAGAGATTCGAGAGATTTTCGCACGGACATATGTCGCAGAGACGCAAATGAAAAGAGACAACACGTTTCGCGAAAAAAGGCAAAACAAAAAAATTTCTCTCGCTTTTTCTCTCTCTCTCTCTCCAGAGTTTTCTCGTCCATACTGCGTTTGGGAGATACGAATCTTATTTAATTAATCTCTTTCTTCTTCAAGAGGAGCGCTTTCACGACGAGAGAAGAAGAGAGAAGGGAAAGTTTCGCGTATACTGTATATATCATCGCGTCGTCGTCGAATCGTTTTCCTCGTTTTCGTCGGAGCGTTTTAAGAGTAAGAGTGAGAGTAAGAGAGAGAGCACGTTTGGATTTGCCTTTTTTCGCCGCCGCCTAAAGAAGAAGCAGAAGAAGACAAAGAAGTTCTCATACGATGACAGAAGAAGCGCCCGCGCGATTCGGCTCGAAAGAGTTCAAATCGAACGGGCCAATTTCTATACTCGCCGCGGATGGGAACAGGTACCAGTTGGACGATGCCACGAACGAGTATTTCGGGGAGATTGAAAAAGCGTTGAGAGAGTTTGACGACAAAGACGACAAAAAGAATAACATCCAACAACGACGAGACGATGGAGAAGAAGAGGAGCTCAAGCAACGAAACGAAGCGATCGAAATATTAGCAAACAACGCGCTGGAAGGCGCGGATGGGAAAGAGGTGGAGTTGATGATGGACGCGCGGTGTTCGCGGTTGATCGAGAGACTGGTCGCGCACGCGACGGATGAAGCGTTGGTGTTCTTTTTACGGAAAGCCTGTCGAGGATGGAAGACGTACGCGTTGGCGATGAACATTTTTGGTTCGAGAGTCTTAGAGAGCGTTATCAGGCAAGTTTCGAAGAGATTGGTGGTTGATGGTGAGGGTAGTGTTCATCATCATCACGCGACGACGAAAGAAAGAGGCATACAAGAGGTTTTGAAGTTTAAGGAGATGCTTTTAGAGAAGGAAGACGTGGACGACGGATTCGAGAACGAGGGTAGAAATAGAAACAACAACAGCGACGATGGAGAAAAGAATAACCTCCCAGAAGCAGGACCGAGGAGTTGTTTAGATAACTTATCGTACGTTTTAAGTTCGCGAGCGACGGACATCTCGTTCGACCAGCGCGCCTCGCCGGTCGCTCGGCGCGTGTTTTTTCTCTTTGCTGGTAAGGACATGCCGCTCAATCCAGGCGGCAGAGATAAAACGTTAGCAGTTGGTCAACAAAATTATAAACCACAAGGTAATTTAGAGAGTAAACTGAAAGGCGCGACGAGTGCGGAACAGTTCGACGCGTCCAAGAAGAATCGAGAGAAACACCGAGACGAAAAGAACGAAGATAGAATAAACGCCTTCCCGGAACTTCTAGAATCGCACACGAACGACGTATTAGCGAACGTCGAGGAAGTTTTATGGGACATGACGGATGATCCGTGCGCGAGCGCGTATTTACAAGCCATTTTGCTCAGTCAAGAAGGAGACGATGCAAGTTTAAAATGGATCATTCCCGGTTTGTTGGGGTGCGCGCCTCCGGAAGACGCGCCAGACGGCGAGCTCCTCGCGGACCTCTCTTCGGACGACATGAAAGCGCTCATGCAATCGCGGTCCGGGTCGCACTTGCTGGAAGTTATCGTGCGAGTTGCACCGAGAACGTTAGGAGCGGAGATTTGGCGGAGATTTTTTCGCGACAAATTAATGTCCATATCGAAACACCCGGTGGCGAACTTTGTGTTGCAATCGGTTTTAGGAAGTTCGAAGGATCCAGCTGTTGTCGCCTCTGCCGTCTCTGAACTCTCCGCGTTGTTCGGAACGTTGCTGTACGAAAACAGAGCCGGTGTTATCGCGGCACTTTTAGCCGCCTGTTTGCGATTGAAAACCAACGAAAAAGATTGTTGCAAAGCCTTGGCGAGAGGCGTGACGTTCAAGTTAGAAAAGAAAAACGCCAACAACGCGACGGCGGCGGATGGTACTCATAACGAAGAAGGCGGCGGAGGGAGCCGAAAAGGTGGCAAATCGCAACTCGCGCGCGCGCTCCTCTTCCTCGGGAACCCACCTCACGGGAGATGCTCCGTACTCGGCGCCGCTATGATGCAAACGCTCGCCAAGTACCCCGCCGACGCTACGGTCATGTTCCTGGAATCTCTCTGCGATACTGATCCGAAAACTCTCCTCCAAGCCGCCCGCGACGCGTCTGGCTCCCACGCCATCGAAGCAATCTTAAACTCTCGTTTGGTAAAAGCAAAACACAAGAAAGCAATCGCGGAACTCCTCGTCGATAACGCCGTCGCCTTAGCCGTCTCCTCCGGAGGCTCTCGAGTCCTCGAAGCGTGTTACCGCGAAACCGACAACAAAACCAAGAAAAAAATCGTCGAACTTTGTTCCAAGCGAGAGAAAGAAATCGTCGCCACTCGACACGGCGTGGTCCTCTTCAAACGCTTAGGCGTCAAACAATTCCAAAACAACGCCAGCGGGTGGGAGAAACGGGAAGAAAAGTCCGCCGCCATCCGAGCCGAGTTTGAAAAAGAGTTTGGTTTCGACGCGCCCGAGAAGGAAAAGGAGGAAAATCGCAACAAAACGGTCCTCCGCGAGGTCCCGCCGCCGCCGCAAAAGCGCAAAAGCCGCGACGAGATTCATCCGGGAGGAGAAGACGAACGAGAAAACGACGACGAAAACGACGACACAATCGGGGATAAAAAGAAAAGCAAGAAAGAGAAGAAAGAGAAGAAAGAGAAGAAGGAAAGGAAGGAGAAGAAAGAGAAGAAAGAGAAGAAGAGGAAATAAGAGGCAGCGAGAGGAGTGAAATTTCTCATTTTAATTCGCCAGACTTTTCAAAGAAATCCAAATTTAGCGCAAAAACTTCACAAATCTGGCACCCAAGCAACATTACCAACACGCGTTTGTTTTATCACGATGACAACGCTCTTCTTCTCGAGAAGACGACGCAGCAGCAGCAGCAGCAGCGGCAGCGCATTGGTCTCCTTTCTCCTCCTCTTTTGCTTCTGTTCGCTCTTCGCGTCCGCGAAAGACGACGACGACAAAAGGAAACCCGGGGTGATTCCGTGGGCGAAAATTGACACCGAGAAAAACGTGACAATCTACGGCGCGTACGACGCCACGAAAACGATCAAGTTTGAATTTAAAAGCGACGAGGGGCACGACGTGTATCGAGTTCGAGATGTAGACGCGTTCAAGAGCTGCAGCTTGGATGGCGCGGTGCCAATGCCCGAGGTAAGAATGTAGAGAGGAGTTTTGCTTTGTTTGCTTACTAAAGAGGGTGCCCTTTGAGATGAAAAGCAACGCTGACATTTTTTATATTCTTCGTCTTCTCGTCTTATGATGTTATCAAACACACTATAAACAGGTTCAAGTGGATTTCGGTCGCCGTGGTATTTTATCGTACGTCTCGGTGACGCCGGCGGAAAACGCGACGCTGTACTTTGTGTGCTCCCAGCATTGCGCGAGCGGGCAGAAAATTTCAATAGCGCACGATCCGACGGTGTACGCGGACGGCGATTTGGATCGGGACGGAGACGTGGACGACGACGATGCCGCTCTCGGTGCGGAGAAAGACGACGACGACGACAAAGACGACGACTTTGATCGCGAAATTGACGACGACGAGTGGGAAGATAAGAAAGACTTTGAAACTGGATGTCCGTACGACTGCGAAGCGGGATGGGAGTCGAATACGATTAATTCCGCGTGTCCGTGCGGCAACGTTAATTGCACGGAAACAAGTAAATCTGTGCAATCGATCAGATCGATTGGCGCGATAACTCCTGGTTGCATGTACGTCGTCAAGGCCTTCTGCGTGGCGGAGGAAGCGACGAAGACGGCGGCGAACGAGGATCCTTCCCAAGTGTGCAAGAAATTTTTAAGAAACAAGGGGAGATCGGAAGAGGTGGTGAGAGGCCAAGAACACGTTTTCGAGGATAAGGATGATGATGACGACGACGACAATTACAAGTTACCCAGCCGAGGCAACAATAAAGTTAAAGTTACTTTTAAACCGAACAGTTTAAGAGCGAACGAGACGAACGTAAATGTCGGCGTCAACTCGGTCGACGAAGACGAAGTAAAAGAGTTGCAAAGACCGGAAAGATTTAGAGGGAAGAACGCAACCGAAGGTGAAGTCGGTAATCGATCGGTTTTCATCGGCACTATTTTGACTTTAACACCACACGGGACAGTCTTTGACGAGTGCGTTGAAGTCGCCATCCCGTTTGTGAGAAATTTAACGGATGTGAACAACGCGACGATCGCATGCATGAAAGCGGCGGATGAAAATTCGCCGTTTGAATTGATCGAATGCGTCGTAGAAAACACCAGCGGTACCGAAGGGATCGCGACGGCGTGCGTTGACTCATTTTCTATCGCAACCGTGATGGAATCGGACATTTCAACGACTTCGGACGACGAAGATCCCACAGGCGGCGCTTTTGCGAAGTCGACAACCTTTGTCGCGATCTTAGTTTCGGTCGTCCTCGCATTGTTCTAGAAAAGATATTCGATAACAAAACGACGATATTAATACGAAGAGACAACAGCCACCGAAAAGGGGCTCGATAGAAACATACGACCATAACATTGTTGTATGCACGAGCATATATACGACAAATCAAAATACTTTCGTTTAATATTCATCTTTCTTTCTATTACATTTTTCTTTTCATTCAATTTTAATTCTCCTCGTACTCTTCTTGCATCTTCTTCGCGCTCATTCCGGCTTTACTCGCTTGCGTCGCCGCAACTTCTCTCGCCTGCGCGTCGTATAGAGTCGCCATGTTCCCGTCTCTCACGAACGAATAATCCTCTCTCCCTAACAAATCGCACTGCGCGTATTGCATCATCAAATGGTCAATCAACACCAACGCAACCATGGATTCCACCATAGGAACCGCTCTCGGGACGACGCACGGGTCGTGTCTTCCTCTCGCTTTCAACTCAGTTTCCACACCGTCGCGATTGACCGTGTTTTGCGGTCGAGTAATCGTCGATGTCGGTTTAAACGCAATCTTCATCTCGATAATCTCGCCGTTGGAAATGCCGCCTTGAATACCGCCCGATTTGTTCGTCGTCGTTCGCAAACCTCTTTCCGCGTCCATGTAAAACGGGTCGTTGTGTTCGCTCCCCTTCTCTAACACGCCTCCAAACCCACTCCCGATTTCAAAACCTTTCGTCGCCGGCAACGACATCATCGCTTTCGCCAAATCCGCCTCCAACTTATCAAACACCGGCGCGCCTAAACCTCTCGGGCAATTTCTCACGATGCACGTCACCACCCCGCCGCACGAATCTCCTTTCACTCTCACCTCATCGATCGCCTCGATCATCTTCTCCGCAACAGAATCGTCCGGACACCTCACGATGTTCTTCTCCACGTCCTCCATGGTAAACTTTTCGTGATCCACTCCGCCTTCGCTCGTTTTCACGTCCTTCACTTGACTCACGTACGCCAAAATTTCCGTATTTCCAATTTGCTTCAAAATCTTCTTCGCGATTGCGCCAGCCGCGACTCTCCCGATAGTTTCTCTCGCGCTACTTCTTCCACCCCCGGCAATCGCTCTCACCCCGTATTTCATATCGTACGTCGCATCCGCGTGACTCGGTCTATACGCCACCGCGATCTCGCCGTAATCTTGCGACTTGTGGTCTTTATTCCTCACGAGCACCGCAATCGGCGTTCCAAGGGTCACGCCGTCCAATCCAACCCCACTCAAAATCTCGCACGAATCTTCCTCGTTCCTCGGCGTCGTAATTCTCGACTGCCCCGGTCGACGTCGGTCCAGCTCGAACTGTAAATCCTCCCTCGATATTTGCAGCTTTGGCGGTACCCCGTCGACGACGCACCCGACGCCGCCGCCGTGGGATTCCCCGAACGTCGTCACCCGGAAGAATCTCCCGTACGTGGAGCCGACGTTCGCGATTTGTAACTGTCCTCTTCTTCTTTCTCGTTGTTTCTTTTCGCTGCTCGTCGTCCTCCTCCAAACCGACGGTATCATCGTTTTCGGTCGCCGCGCAATCATCGACTTTGACGTCTGCATTTTACTCTCGATTTTTCCCTTTGAAGGAGCAGATGAGGAAAAAGACACCACCGCTAAACGATGCATCGACGTCGTCATCGGAAGAACAACAGACAGACTCCTCGCGCCAACGAGAAGATCTCTTTCACAAAAAAGCGATCCTTAAATATAAATGCTCGTCTCTCTCTTCTCTCTCTCTCTCTCTCTCTCTCTTGGTACGCAGAGTACAAAAAACTGATGAATTTTGAGGTTTTTCCAAAACCATTTCCGATGTCGTTTGCGACATCGGAAATGGTTTGCGACATCGTCGTTTGCAATGAAAAGAAAAATTTCGCAATCAATTAAATTTGTTTCTCCAAAACAAAAAACAGACCTCAAAACAAGAAGAGAAAAACAACCACAAAAAAAGTGCTCAGAAAAAAAAGAAGGGAAAGCGCGAGCGAGAGAGACTCTAAATATGTTGTTGTCGTCATCATCATCATCATCATCATCATCGCGCGCGTTTAAAAACGCGACCGATGTCGCTTTGAGAGGAAGAATCTCCTCCTCCGTACGGAGGAGGGGGAGGAAAAGGCGTTTTCGGCGAGCGAGTGTGTCTCTTCTCTGCGAAGAAAAGGAGGCGAATGATGAGGAGGACAAAACCTTTGGTGATGATGATGATGATTTTGGGGGGAAATCAATCGACAGAAGAAGAAGAAGAAGATCGCTTTTTGTATCGTCGTCTTTGTCGATGATTGCGTGGTATTCGAGCAGCGGCAACAACGGCGAAAATTCTGCTTTCGCCGCTGCTGATGGTGTTGGTGGTGTTCCCGGGTTTCCCGGTGATGAGAAGAGCGACGACAAAAATAATTCATCGTGTGGGGTGAAATCCTTAACCGTGGGCCCAAATCCAGGCGAATTTGAGACGATATCGAAAGCGCTCGACGCGAGCGCGAAGGAAGGCGGGGCGACGATTGAGATAAAAAGCGGCACGTATAAGGAACGAATACTAATGAACAAGAATAACGTAAAATTGGTTGGTTTGAGCGACGATGTTTTCGTGGAATGGAGAACGTCGACGCCGTACGAAAGCGTGTTGGAGGTTACGTCTGAAAACGCGAGCGTGGAGAACGTGAAGTTTACGCACGCGAGTAAATCCGTGGCGAATAACTTTGGGGTGTTTGTGAAAGAAAAAGGGAGTCTGAAGTTAAAAAATGTGTCGGTGACATCGGAAACTGGGAGCGGTGTAGCTACCGAAGGCGGCTCGATTGACGCAGAAAACGTGGTGATTGACAAATGCAAAAACCACGGCGTTTCGGCGTTTGGAAATCAGTCGGAAGATCCGAAGAGCGGTCAAGTGCACCTGAAAAATGTCGCGATATCGAATTGTGGTGGCGACGGAATCTTATTACGAGGTGGTGTACAAATAGACTCTTTAGATGTCAAAATCGACAATTGCACCGGCTTTGGCGTCGACGCGTTTGAAAACGTGCAAGGAACGATGAAAGCGTGTAAAATCTCAAAGTGTCGAAAAGGAAACGTCGGAGGCGATAACGACAACTACGACGGGAACGGTGTCGGCATTGAATTAGTTTAGTTTAGCACGCGCTCGTAGCATATAGGTAAGATGAAAAGGACATTAGCTATTACTCTTTATCATTCTAAGGTTTTACCCGCACATCTATTAAACTACTACTAATCAAGGAATTCCGGGAATCCACGTCTTTGTCTTTTGGCGATACCGCGCGTACGTTTCCTCGCCAAACATCCGCTCTAAGAAATATTCCTCCACCGGTATCCGTTTATAAAAAAACCGCCAACTGACGCCCACAAACACCATAAAACTCACCACGTTCCCTAAAACTAACTGCGTGCCTGGTGCCCATAAAAACCATCCGAAATATCCTGGATGTCGAAAAATTTTATACGGACCTTCCGTGACCAACGAATGCGTCGCTCTTTTCTCGGTTTGAATGACGTGCGTGAAGTTATGTTTGGCGTGTATTTCGGCCCATTTACGAATAGTTTCGCCAACGAGGCACGTCATGATACCGATTTTATGCACGCGTGCAATCGTTTCCTGGCCAAGCATCGCGCCGTAATCCACGAAAAAGTACTCGCACAATCCCAAAGCCATCGCCGAACAGTACGGGACGCTGAAAAGCCAGGAGTGTCGATTGAGGAGATTACGGTTATACGCGAACGCGATGAGAAATTCGGAGAGATGGAAGAAAGCGAGGATGACGAGAAAGCTTTCGAGGAAGTGTGGCGGTGCAGGTGCGGAGGTAGTCGCGTTCATGTTTAATTTGTTGTGAGGTTGATTTGAGCTGAAAAGCCAACTGTAACTTCTCTCCTGTCTCCTCGAACTCCTCTCGCGGGTCACTTCTTTATTTCGCGCGTCTTGGACGTATTTTACATTAAATGCTAAAAACTACTAGTATACTGCTACTTGCTAATTTGAACTGTACGTTACGCATCGTACTCTGATTTTAAAACCCAGGCGGAGAATCCTTTGTTTCCATCGTTCGTCGTCGGATTCCGTTCCAATCGAGCGCACTGCTTTAATAAGTTGCGAAAGATGACGCGACGTTCGGCGGTGACTTTATCCGCGAAGGCGTCGACGACGAGTCCGGTTGGAGCTTCACCGCCCCTAGACTTGAGAAATTGAATGATGTCTTTGAGAAGGGTTTGCGCGAAGCGGGCTTCTTCATCTTGGTTGGCGTTGGCGTTTTGATTCGTGGCGATGATGGCGGCGTCTTCTTCGCGTCTTTGTTGGATGCGAGAGAATAAGCGACGACTTCCAGCGTTATTGCTTCCGAAACGGCCCGTGTTGATATTATTGGTGGCAATAGTTCGTATAGTCGTAGTTGATGTGGTCGTTGCGTTGATGTGTTGCTGTTGTTGCTGCTGACCTTGAACGCGAGTGTTGGAATGCCCATTCATTTCGCCTCGTCCGGAGCGTTTCACCGCCTCCGCCGCTTGTCTCGCGATTCTATCTGCAAAGGCAATTTTCGCGCGCCGGTCGCTATCTGCAGCTGACAAAATCTTATCGTGACACATAGCACTGTGTAATCCGCCTTCGCCGTCGAACAATGATTTCAAAATCGCCGCATCGCCTTTCCCGTTGTCGTCTTTGTTATTAACGTTCAATCGATTCGTCTCGACTCTTTGCACGCCCTCGACGATGGTTCCATTATTCGCCGTTGTCGTCTCGCCTTCTTCCAGCGATTCATCTCCTTCAACTGTGATTAGACTCTCCTCGTCTTCATCTTTGCAATCTGCCGCTAAGATCTCGCCTTCGACTTCGGCGAAAAGCTCGGCGGTTTCGTTCGCGGCTCCGCCGCCCATCGCCGCGCTTCCCGCGACACCGCCTCCTCTTTGCTTCTCCTCCGGGTCATCGTACGCGAACAAATCCATCATATCTCTCGCTTTAAAAAAACGTCGTTGTTTTGGGTCCTTTAATACCTTACCGGTTAGAAACTCTTTGTAAATTTGTCGATGATACACTTTCTCTTCGATCGTCCCGGTGGTGATTAACCGATAGATGGTCACCGCTTTCGTTTGACCAATGCGCCAGGCTCGTTCACGTGCTTGCGCATCCGTTGACGGATTCCAATCCGGATCAAACAACAAAACGCGATTCGCGCCGGTTAAGTTTATACCCAAACCACCAACCTTAGTTGTCAACAAAAAAACAAACACGGGTTCTTGCATATCCTCCGCGGCGACGCCTTCCTCGCCCACGTTACCGGCGTCGTTGAAAGAATCGACTAAGCCCATTCGGTGCGCGACAGGTGTGGTGCCGTCCATTCGTCGATACGTGTATCCTTCGTTGGCAACCGCTTGCTCTAAAATATCCAGCATCTGTTGCGTTTGCGAAAAAACGAGACATCGATGGCCTTGGCTTTTCCACATGCTCAAGATTTTCAGCGCGACTTGTAACTTGCCCGAACGCACCGGGTCGCCGTAATTTGCATCGCCAGCGCGCGAGTTTCGCTCTAACAAGTCTGGGTGATTAACAATCTTACGCAAAACGTCAATACCGCCCAACGCTTCGCGTCGACCGTCGATGATATCTTCCACTTCTCTCGAGGAGAGGAAACCTTTATACGCGTCGCGTTGGTTTTCCGTCATCGGGCAAAACAAAACCTGTTCCGTTTTATCCGGCAAGTTTATATCCAAGTCTTGTTTTAATCGTCGAAGTAAATACGGTGAAATCAAATCCTTTAACGCGACCGCGCACCTATACGCCGTAGTCGCCGCTTGATCGCTCGCGTTGACGTACCCGCCGATTTGTATAGGCACCGCGAACTGCGCCTGAAACACCGGCAAAGTGCCCAATTTCCCGGGGTAGACAAAATCAATCAACGACCAAAGCTCGGATAACCTGTTTTGTACAGGCGCACCAGTCATGATAATTCTGTGAACCGTGCGTAATCGCTTCGAGACGACGGTGATGTCTGCTTCTGGGTTTCGAATTTTATGCCCTTCGTCCAACACCGCGTACCCCCATCGAACGGTCAACAAATCTTCGCGCATGCCTCGCAAACACTCGTACGTGGTAATCACCAAGCCTTTCGGGTCTCTCGTGGCGTTCCGTATGGCGTTTTTCATCGCATTTTTTCTATTCCCGTTGGCAACTTTTAAAGCGTCTTGCGTGATAGCCGAGTCGTGCAAGACGACTGGTTTCAGCTCGGGCGCCCAGATTTTCAATTCGCGACGCCATTGGCGCAACATCGTCGCCGGACACACGACAACGGATGCTTGGTACAAGTTCGATTTCGATAACGCGCCGAGGAAAGCGGCAACTTGTACCGTCTTCCCTAAACCCATCTCATCGCCGATTATCCCACCAGCTCTTTGACAGTGCAATTCCCAAAGCCATTTAACGGCTGTTTTCTGATGCGGTAAAAGTTTCGCGAACCTGTCGCCGTCGACGGATAATCCTCCTTCAAATTCAACGTCTTCTTCTGCTTCAATAACATCGTCACCGTCTTCATCGGCGTCTCCATCTAATTCTTCTTCGTCCGAGCTGTACGCTTGAAACGACGACCGTCGTTTTTTCCTTGCCGACGCACCATTTTTCTTTTTGTTCTGTTGTTGTTCGCTTTGCTCTTTCCACTGTTTTCTTTTCAACGCCAACTTCTTCTTCGCCGCGCTGTCTCCATTTTTTGTCGGTTTCACGCGTCTCGAAATCGCCTCTCCAATCGCTCTCGAATGCATTTTTTCCATTTGTTTCGGTGCATCTTTCAAATCAATCGTTTTCAACTTTGATTTCGCGCTTTGCAACAGCGCCGCTTTTTCTTTCAACTTCTTTCCGGCTTCATCCGTCCGAGCTTTATCGAACCCGTCTAAGCGGTCAAACGGCGTCATCGCTCCAATACGAATCAATCGTTCTCTTTCCGTTTCTCCATTACTACCGCCACCTAACAAATTATTCGTCGTGGTTTTCTTTTGAACGGCGTCTAACTCGGCGTCGAAATCAAAGTCGTCCTGGACGACCACTTTCGGTCGTCGTCGTTGTTCTTCCGGAGGAACACCACCAGTCTTCTTCGCGTCCGCGTCGGATGCGTCTTTCTTTTTCTTCTTTTCTCTCTCAAACGCGCGTCGTTCCACCTCGGAAACTTCCAATGCCGCGTCCAACTCTTTTTCCACTTTGCTTCGTTTCTCTCGTAACCCGGCGACGCGTTTCGCGGCGACTTGTTTCCTCAGTTTCACGTCTCGTAAAGGCGTTTTTTCTTCCTTCTTCTTTGCTTCTTCGACTCCTAAATCCTTCGTCGCCGCTTCCACGGCTTCAATCTCTCGGTCGATTTCAAAAAGCGAGCGCTCGAGTTTCTCTACCGCGCGTTCCGAGCGCAACACCATCGTTTCCATTTTCGTCTTTTCTTCTTCTCCTCCTCCTCCTCCTCGGTCGTCGTCGTCGACGATGGCATCTCGCAACACGTCCCGTTGCACGTGTCGTTCGTCTCTCGCGACGACAGAGAGCGGACCGAGGACCAAATTCGAGAGCGCATCTTTATCTATCCCCTCTTCGTTTCTCATTTTCCTCCTTCTTCTTCTTCTTCTTCTTCTTCTTCTTCTTCTCGCGGTTTCGATTTTCGCCCCGCAGTGATTAAAAACTCGGTTACTTTACAATCATGTTTACGACACCGTTCCTCTTCTTCAGCGTGCACGCGAGTGAGGAAGAAAAAAAAAAGGCAGAGAAAAAAGAAAGGTGAGAAAAAAAAAGTATTTAGGGTTTGATTTTTTTTTTCGTGTTTTTTTGTTT